>CETM01201372.1_pt1 | contig 10201 bp, 11 predicted proteins | sample 361451 | NCBI WGS metagenome assembly CETM01 (sample SAMEA2622690, study PRJEB7988) | marine metagenome | isolation source: saline water (ENVO:00002010), including
CTCACCCTTATTAATGTAAATGGTATTTGCTGAAGCGTCTATGAAAAGGGCTTCGTCTTCTGCAGCTGTTTCAACCCTGAAGTCTGCACCATCTCCATCTTCGTTAACAACAACAGTATTTGTACCACCATCAACTACAAACGCTTTGTCATCTCCGCTCGTCTCGACTCGGAAGTCTCTATCTGCGCCAGCTTCATTAACAACAACGTCACCGTCGCTACCACCGATTGAAAATACCTCTGAAGATCCGCTAACAAATTTAGCAACATCGCCACCTTGGAGACCAGACCCAGGATTTGAAGTAACCAACAAACCCTTTTCACCTGCATCATTTGCTAGTATATCCAGTCTTGCCCCATGAGAACCAGCAGCCACATTGATTCCAATAGAATCAGTCGACGCGTCAACAACGAAAAGATTGGCATCATTTTCACTTTCAATTCTAAAGTCTAAATCTTGGCCACTTTCGTTAACTACTATTGCATTACCGAATGCTGACGGAAAATCCATCAGTGTTTTATTTGAAGCTCCGAGAAGGCCGCCCAAGACGATTTTGAGCTTATCACTATCATCATCATCCAAACCTATCGCATGCTTTACTGTTGCATTTTTACCGAACCAGATTTTGACATCTGCAGAGCTAGCACTTTCATTTTCAAGATAAAGCACTGTTGAAGCAAGTGAAGAAGCTCCTGAGTTACCGACGTGAAGCTGCGCACTTCCATTTGGTGCGTCAGTCCCTATACCTACTACATCACCACTTGCGTCGACAAACACCATAGATTCGTCTGTCTGACTCTTGATTCTAAAGTCACCGTTAGCTGAAGACTGATTGTTGAATGTCGCAGATCCTGTAGCTGATAGAATGATATCTGATGCTGCGATCGTTGTGGCACCTAATACCAGGTGTTCAGTACCGTAAGGATAAACAAATGTCCCACCATCAACCCATGGTCCGACTCGGCCGTCTGCCGTGATATTTCCTGACGAGTGGAGATCGCCACCGAATAAACTAATACCGTAAGTGCCGGGTTCGGTTCGACCTGCGCCTCCTCCAAATGAAGTTGATCCTGACACGTAAAAAGCAACGTCAGTACCTGCAGCGTCATCATTATCAGTCGATCCGCCGCTTCCTCCACCTGAAAGGATTAAGACTTGATCAAACCCTGAGGCTACTTGAGAATTTACGAATAACGCGTGAGCTCTATTTTTACCTTCAACCCTGAAGTCGACTGTTTGACCATCTTCATTTATAACGACTTTCGTTGGGGAGATAGTTAAAAAGTCAGCCTCCTGACCACTTCCTGCATCATCGTTACCGATTACCTTAAATAACTCTGTATCATCTCCGGTTGCTCCTTGAACGATAACCCTATCTAAGCTTGCATCTACTAAAAATAGATTAGTGGCAGATGCACTATTTCCTTCTACTCTGAAGTCGTGATTTATGTTACCTTCATTGACAACAGTTTCATTAGCACCGATCCTAAATTTCTCGGTCCTTGTTTGCCCGGCCGTCATTGTCTTGAAGACCATAGCCCCGTCTTCAGTTCCAGATCCAGCATCTGTTGTTATAACTTCTAATCCGGCGATGATATGGTTACCAGCAACAGTTTCTACAGTCCAAGTTGTGTTCGACCCCAGCCCTGCTGCAGGTGTTCCTGATGATTTTACTTGAAGGAATAGTTGGTCTACAACTGAGTTGGTCGCCGAATTTTCTTCAGCTATGTGCAGAGGCGCAGCTGGGACTGTCGAAGCTGACCAATCATTATTACCAATACCTATTCTTCCATTATTGCTATCACCGGCTGGGTTGAAATAGAGGAAGTTGTTTGATTCTCTATTTCTCCATTGTGTAGCAACGGAACCACCGTGCTCATTGACGATAAGACCACCGCCAATTTCTGCTGACCCTGAGACAAAAAGCGAACCAGACTGTGATACGTCAACTTCAATTACCTGTCTTTCTGCATAAAGTGTTCCTGATACTACAAGGTCACCTCCGAACACAGCGGTACCGCAGTACGTGGGTACATGAGAACCCGGAGTTCCAGAGCTTCTCTTAGAACCTTTAGATCCAGACACCCAAAAGTTGACATCCAACATGTTGTATGGGTTGTTAGCAGCAGTGTTGGAGCTGGTGTGAGGATGAGTACCACCAATGGACTGAGAAAGTAAAAACATTCTCTGGGTTGTACCACCTGGACTCGAGCTAGACCCGGAAACAAATGTTATAAATGGAACTGCATTCGAGCCTGATCCCAAAAGAACATGAGCTTTTGTCACCCTTTGGGTTGCAACGTGCGGGTTGATGTCCATTTCTTGATCAAAAGCTATTCTAACGTTACCACCATGAGTGTTTGATACAGCCAAACCTCCATTAATCTTCGCTGCTGTTTGATAAATCTGGACCATTCCAAAATTGCCTGATCCTGAGAACAGTTTGTCAGGCCTACCACCGACAAAGTCAGGGGCCAATGATGCAGAATAAATTAGCAGTCCCGGGGATGATCCATCTGATCCTATCGCCCAATTACCACCTGACACTATTAAAGTGTTAGTTCTTATCTGTTTAGCTAAAAAGTCTTTAGGGTTACTCATTTTTAAATCACCTATTCGGCACGTGCTGCTTTATAATGTACATATCCTGTAAAAGCATCAGAAAACTCAATACTAAAGCCCGACTTTGATACATTGCTGACAAAAGAGTTAATATTTTGACTTCCAGATTTGTGGGTATGGGCTGTTCCACTTACAACGACAGTTATGTAAGGAAACTTTGCAAACTCTTCTTCAAAGCTGATGTAGCTTCCCGTGCTTTTGTTAAATTCTACTTTGTTTATTTCTAAATCTAATGCGACACCCATTAAGAAGCCCCCGCCTTGATATACAGCGCGTGAATATGCACTGTCCCTGTAAAACCTTCACTGACAGCTATTGTACACTTTTCTGTTGTGACATGCTCGATATAAACATTTACACCGGCAGCGTTGAGACCTTCCGAATCGTAAGGTGTCAAACTAATTGTTGGCGGCACAGGAAAAGAAGAGATGAAATTATAATCTACACTTACATCTCCTGCAAATGTTGCCGCTCCTGTCTCCATGATGGTTTCTTTTCCTGCCATGTACTCCATGACAGGTCTTGTTCTCATGTACGGATAAGTCTTTCTAAACCTATTCCTGTCTCTTTTCTTAAACTTCGCCCTTCCCATTTGTCAAGCTCCTTTAAGATAAGTATTAAGCTCATTAAATGAAGTCAGAGAACTTTTGATGCTAATGTAGCTAATGGTGATCGCTCACCCTTTTCTAGCCGTATGTGGCCGGTTATTTCGGATTCTTTGAACTTTTCAGTCACAATAGAAAGACCATTTGACAGCTTATCAATATAGGGGGTATCAATCTGCTCTACATCACCTAAGAGGACAACCTTAGAATTGTCCCCTACTCTAGTAATAATAGTTTTCAATTCATGAATTGTAGCATTTTGTGCTTCATCAACAATAATAAAAGCATCATTAAAAGTTCTACCTCTCATATAAGTCAAAGGAGCAACCTCAATTTGTCTTTTTTGGCACATCATTTCAAAATATGTGATATCTTTGAAGTTGCATCTAAAATTATCAACAATGGGAGACATCCACGGGGACATTTTTTCATCAAGTGTCCCGGGCAAGAAGCCTATTTCTTTACCTACAGGCTGCATAGATCTTGTTATGACAATTCTATTGTATCTTTCGCTATAGATCCCAGAAAGAGCACTCATGAGAGTTAAGAATGTCTTGCCAGACCCGGCAATACCTGTAATAGTTACTAACTGTATTTTATCATTAGTAAGCAACTCTAAAGCAAATTTTTGCTCCTTATTTCTAGGTTTCACTTTAACCATATCATTTATAGTGGGTTTTACAGCTACCAAATCTCCTTTTTGATATTTTGCTAGAGCGGATGCTTTGCACGAATTTGATTTTAGAACGAAAAATTGATTTTCATGATACTCACTCCCTTCTATTTCAGGTGCAGGAATTTTTTCATCTGCAAAGAAATCATCAATCTGATCTTTTCCAACTGATACTTCGTCTTGACCAGAGTAGAGGTCATCCATATTGTCTAGATTACTGATATGATCTTTGTAATAATCTTCTGACGGTATTTTTAGAACATCGCACTTTACTCTAAAGTTAATATCTTTTGTGATTACCGTGATATCTTCATTTCTAGCTAGTTGTAATGCTACACCCAGTATCTTGTTGTCACCTGTAGTATGATTTAAATCAGCAGGTAGTAATTCTACATTATTGAATTCCACCTTTATTATCTGATCGATATCTTCAATAAAGACACCCTCGGTTAGTGAACCGCTTTTTCGAACTTCATCTAAGAACCTATTGACATATCTGGCTGATTCACCCAATAGGCCGGGTTTATCTTTAAACCTATCTAGTTCATCTAATACTGTCAGCGGCAGTACTACTTTTGCTCCTGGAAATGAGTGTATAGAGGTTTTGTCATAAAGCAGCACATTAGTGTCAACTATAAATGTTTTTCTTTTTTGTGTTTTACTCACGCTAGTACTCCATTTTGTACATGTTCCAATTCATGCATTTTAATACTTGTAGGCACATCATTAAGGATTTTACACAAATGGAAGAAATAATAAAAGGCATCACGTGCTTTAAAGCACACCAAGAATGCCAAGTATCTTGTGACAACAAGGACTGTCGATTATGGTTAGACATGCCTGAATCGCTGAACTGCGCATTGATAGAATCAGAAAAAGGTCCGAAAACTTTGCAAGAGGTAGGCGAAATTTTTAACATCACAAGAATGAGGGTATGTCAAATAGAAAAAAAGATCTTGTCGAAACTAAAGGATGCAAATCAATTATCCAAGACATACATGACATAAATATCTACGCAAAAGAAAAAGCCCTGCACAAGGCAGGGCTTTTATAGTCTATTTTTATTTTTATAAACCGCAAACCATCATAATTGAAATTAGTCCAGGCGCATTGTCATTTACATAGACACCTGAAAATAGTGTGTCTACTCTGCCGCCCACATAAGAGATCGCTGATTCTAGGTGATTGCTAATAGCAGCGTCATCTAAAATATTGGAAGGTGCGACTAAAACCAAAGCACCAGCAGATCCTTTTCCATTGACGGACTGGCAAGGTGAGCCTTTTAGGCAACTTTGAAAAATAATTGAACCCAACCCTCTTTGAGATGCGTCTCTAACGATAGACGTTCCTACAAAGATTCGCCCAGGTGATTTTAGACATGCTTCAAGATCTTTTGAGTCAAAAGTCTGAACAGTTGAAGACTCACTAGAAAGCTTTAAAACCTGGGACAGCATCTTGGCAAACGCTTTGTTCGCAGCCGGATACATGTCGAGCATCCCTACTTTTCCTCTTAGTAACTTTAATTGCTTCTCGTTATCTAAGACGATGTGTGGATGACTACTAACAGCGTCGCTCAGGTGTTTTGAATTCTGCTTGATTGTAGGGTTTAGAAGTTCTTGAGCAGTCGGTGTTGATATAATATAAACAACCCTGCCTTCACCCTGGACTGATTTTAAATGGCGCTCAAAAGATTCATGAAGGACGCCTGCTGAACTGCCTGTTCCGCCTCCGCCACCTGAGCATACGAAAATCCAGTCAACCTTACCTATTTTTGTTCTGAGCGCATCTTCGACAAGTGTAGAGTTCTCAGAAAGCACGCCTTCGCCTAATTCAACATTTTTACCAACACCGTCAGCACCTGGAATCAGCAAAAAATGATCTGGATCTACACCGCTAGGTTGATCTTTTTCAGTCGTGTTTACTAAAATAGTCTTGTTAAAACCTAGATCAAGAAAAGATTTAGCAAGTTTTCCACCTCCTCCACCTAGTCCGATAAAAGCGCAGTTTAATGAACTGGGTGCTTCGTTTTCTGGTAGTAACTCATCGCTACCCACCTCGGCATTCTCATCAAAATGACTCACAAAATCAAAATCGTCAAAATCTTGTGACATACTATTCTCCTCTGAATTATTAATGTCTTCGTCTATATAACTAATCTCTTCGTTAAGTTTTTTAACTTCTTCATGATTAGTCTTAACTTTTGTACTACTATTTTTAGAAGCCGCAAGATATCTTTTGTGCTCCTTCGTCATTGTTGATTTTTTTATAGTACTAGCCATAGTAAATTTTATGGCAATAAAACTGCCTTGTAAAAGCAGGAAACTACTTAGATTTTGCTTCCTTTCGAGAAAGAACAGCTTTTTCTACTTCTTCTGTGGGAAGATCCATTGAATTTTTAAGATCCCAAAGAGATTTTTCAATCTCATCTGTAATCTGATCTTCTTCTTCTATTACATAAGTTTCCGGTGGTTTTCTCCACGTCACTAGCTTTTTAAATAAATTCATAATGTCCTCTAGGATGACTTCTGTTGATCACTAAACTGATAAATGATATTATACGTATGTTTTTGATTAGAAAACATCCTCATGTAAACCAGGCTGCTCTATGTTAACTATGGGCTCACCATGGACATTTAATCTACACCACCTCCCTTGTATTGACCAAAATGCCTTCTTTATAGTCTCTTCAGCTGTTTTAGGTTTTGCTGTTCCCGGCTTGTGAACATAGCCTCTGGGGATAGAATGAAAAGCAGAATCTACTTGAACTACTACTCGATCTTGATCAATTTTACAGATAACCCCGAACCGCTCTTTGTTGCTCACATAATCCCAAATGCCAACTAGATCACCCTCAAGCACAAAAGTCTCTCATATACTTGAACAATGCACGTTCTTTCGCCTTCGCTTCTAGTACAACATCGACTGTGTGCCCACAGCTTTCGAAGGGTTTGTAGTAATAAGCGCTGTGAGCAGACTTGGCCACTGTTGGATCTTCGTAGTCGCGCTTGGAGTTTGAGTGGTGACACTGTGGCGTGATACCATCAGGCCACGTTTCCACAGCCATGCCAATTGCCTCGTCGTACGGCGTGTCCTGCGGACCGCACTCGAAGTGATGAGAGTCAAAGACAATGGGAACACCGAGTCGCTTGTAGACACCGTCGTAAAGCATCTTTGTCGAGTAGAGATTTCCACGGTCGTCGTTCTCTAGTGTGAGACGAGTCTTGACAGAGTCAGGAAGCAACTCAAAGTTTCTACACCATCGATCGATCGATCCTTCACGATCACCGTACGCAGCACCCAGGTGGATGTTAATCTTGGCCCAGTGGCTACGCGGCTGACCAAGCAGGTCCATGATCTCACCGTGACGGGTCAGATCTAGCAAAGAAGACTGGACAACCTTTTCCTTGGGGGAAGATAGAATATTAAACGGCCCAGGGTGAAAAGAAAGTCGCTGATTGTTCTCTCGAGCAATTCTACCTGCATATTCTAGATTTGCCTTGATGCCTTCATAATCAGGAAGATCTTCTAGTTCATACTCGGACATCCATGGAAATAGGCATGATGTCATCCTGAACACCTTTATCCCTTGCTCGTTGTTCCATGCAATAATCTTGATAAGATCAAGAGAGTTGAGCAATGCAAGCTGTGAAGCGTATTCTGCACCCTTGGCTAAAAATGTGCGCCTAATCATACCTCTGTTGCATGTAACCTTTCCAGGGCGCCTTTCTTGGAGGCTCATGTTAATACAAGCATAACCTAGTCTAACTGTCATAAAATCTCCTATGATACTCTTTTATTATAACATAGGGAAGTATTAGTTACACTAAAATCATTTCTTCTTTGGACACTTCTTTCTCTTCTTAACTGTTGCCCACTTTTTACTTGGCTGTGCTGAGTTAACGCGCGCATGGGCCCATTGGTGGGCTGTCATTCCTTTTCTTGATCCGGATGAAAGAAAGGCGGAAAGCCCCTTTCTAAACTCTGAATAGACGGATCCCCGTGTTAGGCATCGTCGATCTGCCTTTTTATCAAGAGATTTCTTTACCGCCTTGGACAATCCTTTGGGTGATTTACCGCTCTTCTTTCTCTTCTTTTCTTGGAGAATTTTCTCTACTTCATTAAGCACTTCATCAAGCTTGATCTCTTCTGTGATATCGTAAATCATCCCTTTGAGTTCATCTGCTTCTAGTAAGCGAACTGATTCGCCCATGTGCTTTTTCTCCATATTTTGTCTGATTCTAGCAGCGCCCTTTATATCACCTTTCTTATAGAGGTCAGATGCTTTTTTAAGTAGTTTAGCTCTTTTGCTTTTCGGAGGAGCATCATATTGAGAAGGGAGTTTTTTCTGCTTTTTCTTTTTCTTCTCTGAAATCATCAACACCAGATCATCTTCGCCTTTTATCAGTCTATGCCATGATTCTTTTTCAATGTTGAAAACATCACCTTCTTTCAAACTAGTAGGCAACTCATTGTCTCTTTGAAAAGACCAGCCATTCCCTGAGACTACTTCTATGACGCGACAGTTTTCATCTCTATGCCAAACAAGATCGTCGATACTTACTGACTTGTCAAATAATCTGATCTTCAGACTCTCAGAAATTACTGCTTCTTTAAACGGATAAACGCTCATTACCACCACCCGGGTATGTTCCTACCAAACATTTTTGTTGCTCTGCATGCCCAATATCCAGCTTTGGTCTTGTCTTTCTTTTTAGCACAACCGTGTCTATCACCAAAACTCTTTCTGCGTTTCTTGTGCTCTGGACTATCTCCCATAGCATCGGGCATAGATGATCCAAAAGGTATCTTTCTCACATTTCCTGACTTTGGATCTCTGACGTAAACGTGAGCTTTTCCTCCCTTTGATCTTTTTGCACCCTTTTTACCAAGCTTGACTTTTCGACCCTTGTATTTGGCCTCATCTAATTCATTAACCTCTAAGAGTGGAAAATCTAAGGGTACAGACTCACCTTCATAAATCCCAAATTCTCCAATGTCTAATTCTTCAATAAAGTATATTTCTGATTCATCTAGTTCATAGAGACCATGTCTGTGAAGATTTCTGACCTCTCTAAATAGTTTGAAAAAATTATCTGATCCAGGTCTGTAGATGTTTTCACTAATAGGAATTTCTTTTTCCAGGTGATACAACAAACCCTCTGAAACTAGACCCGTATTTTCCTTTAACAATGTAAAGACATTTTTATTTTGCATTGTGGGTTTCTGCATAAAATTATTTATTTCGCTATCTTGTTATTTTCATACTGAATCTGATACTGTTCTTGAGATTTTCTCAAGTCTACTTCTTCATTTTCCTGACCCGGCTCAATTATCACGCCCACTTTTTGTCCCGCAATGATTTTTTCTTGAGTAGTCTCTACAAACTCATGGTTTTCTTCTGTGTATGGAAGTATGTGAACTCTTGAAACTTGACTGGGCAAGCGCGCAAGAGAAAACTTAGAATAAATTCTTTCATGAAAGTCAGTGTCATACTTAACCCATATTTCAATAAACTTTTCATCTCCGCTTTCTTCAACCTTTGCCCAAACTATCTCAAATTCTTCTGGAAGGTCGTCATTAGTAGGATATCCGCTAATTTCTTTTAGTGTAGCATAAGTTGTCAAGTAACCGTGACTTAAAAGAGTTATCAACACCAACGTCTTGAACGTGTGTTTCTTTGTAGGCATAGCAATCATGCCTATGACAGCTGCCGAAAGTAAAGCGATATACATTGGAAATAGCACGTCTACCTCACGATGTCTCTTGCAATAGGTAGATATCGAGGCTCTTTTATCAAAACACTTCCGTCTTCTTTGACATCTAGTCTTATAGCTGTCTTTTCTTGACCTCTATGTTCTATAAAAATTAACTCGTCATGAACAAGCCTACCGTCTTTAATTTTGTATACTTTTACCTCTACCGGCACAGGATCATCACCTGATTTCGTGTATGCATGTAAATTGACAACATACTCTCCTGGGAACTTCTTTCTAATAGTTACCATCTCTCTATTAGTCCCGTAATCTTCTTCATCGCTTCCATAGTAATACTCGCCCTCCCTCCCTAAATCATCTCTGTCTAAATGCATAATATCGTTGTCTTTATTTCGAAAGAAAACAATCCCACCCTTAGGGTCTTTCACGTACATATCGATATCATCTGTATGATGTTCAGGCCAAGAAGCAATTATTAAAACGTGAGAATCAAGTTCAACTTCACTTAAAGCGCTGTCTGATGCATCTTTTTTTACGTGAATCAGAGTTATTGCAAAAAAAGCAACAAAACCCAACAGCGTGTTGAA
>CETM01171429.1_pt1 | contig 10197 bp, 12 predicted proteins | sample 361451 | NCBI WGS metagenome assembly CETM01 (sample SAMEA2622690, study PRJEB7988) | marine metagenome | isolation source: saline water (ENVO:00002010), including
GAAAGTTCTGTTCAGGATATGTTTGATTTAAGCCCAAGAGGAATAAGGGAGCATTTAAAATTAACAAATGCTATTTATGTTCCTACATCAGCTTATGGTCATTTTGGAAGAGCGCCAACGGAACGGGGACATTTTTCTTGGGAAAAAACTGACTTAGTTGACTCTTTAAAAAGCTTGCTTTAAATTTGAAGGAAGAAACATTAACTCTAGATTTATTTAGTCTTGAAAAATTTTGTGAAAACATCTCTCAAAATTTAGATCGTGGAAATATCATTTGTTTATTTGGGGAATTGGGTTCAGGGAAGACAACCTTTGCACGAAGTATAATTAAATCAATATACAGAAAAAATACATCTCTAGCACCTAGCTCAATTAAAAGTCCATCATTCCCAATCTTAATTACTTATGAAGTAAAAAACATTGAAATTTATCATTATGATTTATATCGTATTTCAAATAGTAATGAATTATTTGAGTTAAATATTTTTGAAAATCTAGAAAATTCAATAACTATTATAGAATGGCCAGAAATTATTTTAAAAGAATTAAAAAGTAGAAAATATTTTTCAGTAAAATTTGATATAATAGATAGTTTTTCAAGAAAAATAAATCATAATATATTCTTATAGTTGTGGTATCATTCAATTTAAATGAACTAAACCAAATTGAAAGTGGCGCATCAAAAAAGAAAATTTATAGATTTAAAAATGAAAATATAAAAAACATCCTTGTAGATTTTTCGTATAGCTTGAGTGACTATCTATCTTTTATAAATGTTCATAAATATTTATCGAACATTAATATATCTATTCCAAAAATATTTGAAACTAATGATAATGAAAAACTTATTCTTATGGAAGATTTTGGTAATGATAGATATGATAAAATCATAAACAATTACGATTTTAAACAACTGCTCGTTAATGCTATTGATTCACTAATAGCAATTCAAAACTTTGATAAACCATTAAAAACAGATGGGTTTAAAAAATATAATTATTCAATTTTTAAAGAGGAAATTATTGAATTTGTTGACTTTTATTTGCCATCACTAAAGACTACATCTGATCAAATGGAGGAATTTTCAAAAACCTGGAAATCAGAGTTTAATAAATTAAATTTTAATTGGAACGCTTTTGTTCATAAAGATTTTGAACTATCTAATTTGATGTATTTACCACACAAAGTAAATCACCTAAAATGTGGAATACTTGATTTTCAAAATGCTTTTATTGGTTTTTCAGGATGGGATCTCTTTTCTCTGCTAGAAAATCCAAGAATAAACTTTGATGAAAAATATAATAAAGAATTAATTGAATATTTTTATAATAATTCAAATCAAATTATATCTTATAAAGATTTCTTAATACAATACTTCTTTCTTAATACGGCAAGACAAACAAGAATAATTGGAAGATGGGTAAATTTAGATGAAAAAAATAATAGTAACTTCTATCAATTAAATTTTCATGCAGTTACAATCAAAAGATTAAAAAATAGTTTGTTTAATCTTCAAAATAAAAAATTAAGTAATTTATATAAAAGAATTTTAAAAAATGAAGAATTTTAGCTTGATGATTTTAGCTGCGGGCTATGGAAAAAGAATGGAATACTTAACTCACACAATCCCAAAGCCATTACTTAAAATTAATAATAAAGAATTATTAAGTTATAATATTGATTTTTTCATAAAACTAGGTTGCAATAAAATTGTTATCAATACTCATTATCTTCATAATGAAATTAAAATATTTGTAGAAAAAAAATTCTCTAATCAAAATATTAATTTAATTTTTGAGCCTGAATTATTAAATACAGGTGGTGGTATTAAAAATGCTTTGAGTTATTTTGATAATAAAAATTTTATAGTAACTAATTCTGATATTTTATGGAATGATCATAATTTAAAAGATGTCAATGAATTCATTAGAGAATATCAAGAAATAAAATATTGTAAATTACTGCTTGTTGAAAATAAAAAATTTATAGGTTTGAAAAAAAGAGAAGGTGATTTCAAATTGGATAATGATTTAATTTCAAGATGGAAGATAAATGACCCCCATTTGTACTTTTCTGGTTTGCAAATAATCAATCCAAATATTTTTTCTCAAATCAAACATAATTCTTTTTCGATGAATTTATTGTGGGACATCTTAATTAAATATAATAAGCTACAAGGAGAAAGGACTAATTCAACAGTAACCCACATTGGGGATATAAATTCTTACAATGAAATAAAAAATATTTAATACTTGAATAAAAAAATATAGTGCTTACTTTATTCTTATGACCATCCATATTGTTAAAGATGATAACTTCGATAATGAAATTCAAACATCAAAATTGCCAGTCCTTGTTGATTTCTGGGCAGAATGGTGTGGTCCATGCAAAACCATAGGGCCGATTCTTGAAGAAATAGGAGAGGAAAAAAAAGATAAGATTAAAATACTAAAATTAAATGTTGATGAAAATCCTCAAACCCCACAAAAGTTCGGCGTTAGAGGTATCCCAACTCTAATGCTATTTAAAGATGGAAATCTTGTTGATACAAAGGTTGGAAGCTTGCCAAAAAATATGCTTGAGTCCTGGTTAGAGCCAAATCTATAAGTATTTTTTTCTTATTTTTCCTACTAAATATAAAGAACCTGTAATCAAAATATATTTATTTGGTGTTTTCATAACTGATAAATTTATATCTTTCAAATTCGATTTCAAAAAAGATTTAATGTTTAATTGTTTTGCAACATCAAAAATTTCATTTTTTTTAAGTGCATTTATTTCATCAGGTATCTGAACAGGATATAAAGTATCAATATTATTTTTAAGTATTGATAGAAATCCTTTAACATTTTTATTATTTAGCATTCCAAAAATAGTTAGAGGTTTAATTTTATTTACCACTAAGTAATCATTTAGTTTTTCGGCACCAGATAAATTATGTGAACCATCAAAAATAATTAATTTATTTTTAAAAACTATTTTTTCAATTCTTCCTGGCCATTTTGTAGTAAGAATACTTTTTGCAAAAGAATTTAAGCTTATAGAATAATTATTTCTTTTTAGAAGAATGGCTGTTGTAATAGCAGTAGATGCATTTTCAATTTGATGACTTCCCTCTAGTGATGGATTTTTGAAAACTTTTTTAAAATTATCAAATTTGTAATAAAATTTTTTCTTATCAGTTCTTTTAAATCTGTAATTTTTATTGAAGTAGTATATATTTTTTTTATTTTTTAATTTTTTAATTATATGATTTTGGACTTCATCTTTTTGTTTTGCTATAACTATATTCTCAGAATTTTTAATTATCCCTAGTTTTTCATTTGTAATTTTTTTTATGGTATTTCCTAAAAATTCTTGATGATCAATATCTATTGCAGTTATTACACTTATAATTTTTTTTGGAATGATATTTGTTGCATCTAATCTACCACCTAATCCAGTTTCAAGAATTAAAAAATCTGCCTTATGTCTTGCAAAAAGAACAAAAGCAGCAGCAGTTGTTATTTCGAAAAAGGTAATTGGTCTGTTATTATTTATTTTTTTTACATATTCTAAGATCTTTAATAATTTATTTGTATTGATAGTTTTATTATTAAGAGAGATTCTTTCACTAAATTTTTCAAGATGAGGAGACGTATAAGTATGAACAGAGTAATTATTATTTTCTAGAATTTTTTTTATAAAACTTAAAGTTGAACCTTTACCATTTGTGCCTGCAATATGAATAGTGGGCGGGAGTTTATGATGAGGATTTTCCAATTTTTCAAGTAAATTTTCAAGTCTTGAAAGAGATAAATCAATATATTTAGGGTGAAGTGTAATAAGTTTTTTTAATAATTTATCAGTTTTCGTGATCACTTTACTTAAGTGATATGATTTATTATTGTAGCAAGATTATTTTTTAAGTCTTTACGATGACAAACAATATCAACCATTCCGTGTTCTTTTAAATATTCTGCCTTTTGAAAGTCTATAGGAAGTTCTTCTCTTATGGTATCCTGAATAACTCGTTTTCCTGCAAAACCTATTGTTGATCCTTGTTCTGCAATTGTAATATCGCCCAGCATTGCAAAAGAAGCTGTTACACCACCAGTTGTTGGCTCAGTTAAAACAACAATATAGGGAATTTTTTTTTGATTTAATAATTCTACTGCTGCTACTGTTCTTGGCATTTGCATCAAACTTATAATTCCCTCTTGCATCCTTGCTCCACCTGATGATGTAAAGATTACAAACGGGCATTTTTTTTCAATTGCTTTCTTGACACCTTTGACGATTGCTCCACCAACTGCTCTTCCCATAGACCCACCCATAAAAGCAAAATTCATTAATCCACAAATAATTTTTGATTTTCCTATTTTAGTTTCTAGTAAAATGAAAGCATCATCTTTTTGTGTTTTTTTTCTGTATTCTTTCAATCTATCTTTGTATTTTTTTTTGTCAGTAAAATTAAGGGGATCATCAGAAATTTTATCTAATTCAATTTCCGTGGTATCTTCTTTGGTAAATAGAAGATTTATTCTATCCTCTACTGACATTCTAAAATGGTGATTACATGAATTACATACGTACAAATTTTCTCTCAAATCTTTATGATGAATCATACTTGCGCATTTAGGGCAGTTTTGCCATAGGTTTTCAGGAACATCCTTTCTTTTTACGAGCGCTGACAATTTAGGTTTAACAAAATTTGTTAACCAATTCATGAAACGGTACCTTTTTTAAGATCTTTTGTGAATAAGTCTATTTTTTCCAGCATACTTTTTTTATTTGAAATATTATCTTTAATAATATTAACAATACTAGAACCAACAACAACTCCATCTGTAAAAGTGCTTATATTTTCAACATCTTTTCTACTTTTTATTCCAAAACCAGCAACAATGGGTAAATTAGACTCAGATCTTATTAAATTAATTGATGATTCTAATTCTTTTAAGTTTGCAGAGTTTTGACCTGTAATACCGGTGATAGTTACATAATATAAAAACCCTGATGCTTTATTTAATATTGTTCTTAATCTTTCCTTATCCGTTGTTGGAGTGATTAATCTTATAAGGTCAATATTATGTTCTTTTGTTTTAAGAAATAACTCATCGTCTTCCTCAGGTTGCAGGTCAACAATTATTAAACCATCAACACCGACCTCAGCACACTTTGAAGTAAATTCTTCGATTCCCATATTGAATATTGAATTGTAGTAACCCATTAAAATAATTGGAATTTCATTATTTAAAGATCTTATTTTTTTTGCTAGCTCAAAAATGTCATTAATAATTGTGCCATTTTCAATTGACCTTGTGCTTGACTCCTGGATAGTTGGCCCATCTGCCATTGGATCGGAAAAAGGCATGCCTATTTCAACAATATCAATTTTATTACTTATAATTGTTTTTAAAATACTAAAGCTTGTTTCTAAATCTGGATCACCTCCAGTTGTGAAAGTTACTAATTTTTTTTCTTTTTTCTCAAATGTTCTTTTAATTCTCTCTGACATTACAATTTAATATTTAGTTCTTCAGCAATAGTAAAAATATCTTTATCTCCTCTTCCGCACATGTTCATAACAACAATTTTATCTTTACTAAAATTTTGAGCAATTTTTTTTAATACTGCAAGAGCATGAGATGGTTCTAGTGCAGGTATAATTCCTTCCAAATTACAGCAATATTGAAACGCTTCTATAGCCTCTTTGTCTGTAGCTGACATATATTGAACTCTTTTTTGCTCAAATAAATAAGAGTGTTCGGGTCCAATTCCTGGATAATCTAGACCGGCTGAAATAGAGTGTGCCTCATCTATTTGTCCATCATTTGATTGTAAGAGATAAGTTTTATTACCATGCAAAATTCCAGGTTTACCTCCACTTAAGCTTGCAGCGTGACTTCCTGACTCTATACCGTGGCCAGCTGCTTCTACTGCTATCATTTCTATTTGTTTATCATCAAGAAACTCATGAAATAAACCTAAAGCATTTGATCCACCTCCTATACAAGCTATCAATAAATCAGGCAGTTTGTTCTCAGCTTTTAAAATTTGCTTTCTTACTTCTTCTCCAATTATAGATTGAAAATCTCTTACCATGGCTGGATAAGGGTGCGGACCTGCTGCTGTTCCTATAATATAAAAAGTATCTCTTACATTCGTTACCCAATCACGCAGAGCTTCGTTCATTGCATCTTTAAGTGATTTGGAGCCAGTGGTCACACTTCTAATTTCAGCACCTAACAATTTCATTCTAAAAACATTAGGTGATTGTCTTTTTATGTCTTTTTCTCCCATATATACTATGCACGGTAGTCCAAATAACGCACATACAGTTGCTGTTGCTACTCCATGTTGACCAGCACCTGTTTCAGCAATTATTCTTTTTTTACCCATTCTTCTTGCAAGAAGTATCTGTCCCATACAGTTATTTATTTTATGAGCACCAGTGTGATTTAATTCATCTCTTTTGAAATATATTTTTGGCCCACCTAAATCTTCAGTAATTCTCTTTGCAAAAAATAGAGGACTTGGTCTTCCAATATATGTTTCCAAATAGTGATTTAATTCTTCTTTAAAGTTTTTGTCATCCTTTATTTTTTCATATTCTTTTTCTACTTCTAATATTAGAGGCATTAAAGTTTCTGAGACATATCTTCCACCAAATGATCCAAAATATCCTTTATCATCTGGAAGTTGTTTATAAGAATTTTTAATTGTCATAAAATACTTTAAATAAATTGTTTATTTTTTTATTACTTTTTTTACCTAAAGACTCTTCTACACCTGAAGAAAGATCAATACCATTAGGATTTATTGTTTTTTTAATTTTTTTTATATTTGATTCATTTATACCACCGGAAACAAACCAAGGTAACTTAATTTTAGCATCTTTTAGTAAATTCCAATCAAAAGATTTTGAATTGCCACCAGGTAGCTCATCTTGATCTGGTTTATAATCAAACAACAAATAGTCCGTATTATTTATATCATTAATTTTAATTAAATCCTTTTCATCTTTAATTGAAAATTTCTTAATTATTTTTATTGCAAATGAATTTTTTATTTCACTGATATAGTCTTGATTTTCATCACCGTGAAGTTGGATATATTTCAAATTTAAAGTCGTAATAATATCTTTCAAATCATTAATTTCATTATTTACAAACACACCAACTGGATTGATTCTCAAGTTTTTTGAGAAATTAACTAATTCTTTTGCATCTTTGAAAGCAATATTTCTTGGGCTTTTTTCATAAAAAATGAGTCCATAGAAATTGACATTATTTGCTTCACAACAAATTATTGAGTCTTTTTTTTTAATTCCACAAATTTTAAATATCACTTACTTTTTATACTCTTGTTAATTGCTTTTAATACTTTTAGAGGATTTTTAGACTCAACAATTGGCCTTCCTATTACTAAATAATCTGCTCCATATTGAATTGCCTCTTTTGGTGTAAGAATTCTTTTCTGATCATCTTTTTTGTTTATTGGTTTTTTTTCTAATCTTATACCTGGCACGATAATTAACATTTTATTTCCAACCACTTTTCTTACAGTCTTAAGCTCAAGTGGACTGCACACTATTCCATCGAGATTATTATTTTTTGCGTTTCTTGCAAATTTTTTTACTAATTGATTAATGTTTTTATTATTATAATATTTTTTTGTTTGACTGGCATTAAGACTCGTAAGTACCGTGACACCAAGAATCTTTGTTTTATTTCTTTTCAATTTTGATGATACTTTTTGCATTTCATCACCACCAGTAACATGAATTGTAGTTAACAAAGGTCTTAGTTTTATAATTGCTTTTAGTGCTTTTTCTACTGTATTTGGTATATCGTGTAATTTTAAATCTAAGAAAATCTTAGGAGAGAGTTTAAAAATTTTTTTATAACCCTCAATTCCATAATTGTAAAAAAATTCCTTACCAATTTTAAACCCAAACACTTCGGATTTAGTTTTTTTAACTATGGTTATTATCTCTTTTAGATTTTTGTTATCTAAAGCAACAATTACTTTATTAGTCATCCTTTGAGCTAATATTATTTAGTATTTTATGAAGAGTTTTTCCAGTTTTAAAATGCAGTTTAAATGTTTTATCTTTAAATAGTAATTGATTGTTTTTTGGATTCCTTACTTGCTTTTCTTTATTAATTTTTTTTTTAAAAGTTCCAAAACCTCTAATTTCAATTGTATTACCATTATTTAAACTTGAGATAATTTTTTTGAAAAAGATTTTTAAAATTAATTCAATATCATAATTACTGAGATTAGTATGTTTTGTCTGAAGTTTTTCAATAATTTCAGATTTTAGCATTCAATTATTATTTTTTCTTTAATACAGAACCAAGAATGTCTCCGAGAGAAGCTCCAGAGTCACTAGATCCATATTTTGTTAATGCCTCTTTTTCATCGATGATTTCAATTTCTTTTATAGATAAATTCAGAGATCTATTTTTTTGATCTACTGAAATTATAATAGAGTCAACTTGTTCACCTTCAGCAAACCTATCAGTTTTTTGTTCTAATTTATCTCTTGAAAGATTTATTTTTTTTATAAAACCAAAAACTTTATCACTTAGCTCTACTTTTAAAAATTTTTCATCTAGCTCAACAATTTTACCTGTAACTTTTGATTTTAGTGGGTTTTTTTCAATATAATCTTGAATTGGATCACTTCTCAGTTGTTTGATACCTAAACTAATTCTTTCTTTATCAACATTGATTTCTAAAATTTTAACTTTTACTTTATCGCCTTTTTTAAAACTATCTAAGATATTTTGACATTCTTTTTCATTCCAATTTAAATCAGATACATGTACCATGCCATCAATTTCTTCATGAACTTTGACAAACACTCCAAAATCTACAATGTTTACAATTTCTGTTTCAAAACTGTCATTAACATTAAATTGATCAGTCAATTTAGTCCAAGGATTTTCTTTAGTTTGTTTTATGCTGCAAATTAACTTTCTTTTTTCTTCATCTATTTCAGTTATTTTAACTTCAACATTATCTCCAACATTAAATAATTTTGATGGGTGAGGCGGTTTCTTTAACCAGCTAAGCTCATTAATTGATACAGTTCCATCATATTTGTCATTCACTAGAATATTTAATGAAGTGTCATTGATAGAATTTATCTTTGCAGCAACTGTGTTATTAAGAGCAATATTTTCTTCTAAACTATCCCAAGGGTTTTCTTGTAGTTGTTTAATGCCCAGACTTAATCTTGATAATTCTTCATCAAATTTTAACACTTTAACTTTTACGTCTTGTCCTAAGGTTAATATATCTGATGGACTATTAATTTTAGTCCAAGAGATGTCAGTTATATGAACCAGTCCATCTAAACCACCTAAATCAATAAAAGCCCCATAGTCAGTTAAATTTTTTACCTTACCTTCAATTACTGAACCTTCATTTATAGAACTGAGAAGTTCTTTTCTTTGTTCTTTTAGCTCTACTTCTGAAATTGCCTTTCTTGATACAACAATGTTTCCTCTAAATTTGTCCATTTTTAAAATCATAAGATCAAGAGGTTTGTTTAAAAGTTCTTTTGTATCTTTTATAATTTGACGCGTATCAATTTGGCTCCCAGGTAAAAATGCAACCACTCCATTAAGGTCAACGCTCATTCCACCCTTAACTCTGTTGAAGGGAGTGCCAGTTACAACTTTATTATTATCAAATGAGTCTTGTAATGAATTCCATGCTTTTTGCTTTACAGCTTTTTCTCTTGATAAGACAGTTTCTCCATTGGAGTTATCAATGCTTTCTACAAAAACCTCAAATGTGTCACCAACATTTATCTCTGGTTTTTGACCTGGTCTAGAAAACTCAGATAATGGAATTCTTCCTTCACTTTTTAAACCCACATCTATCGTGACTATATCATTTTCAAAAGATATAACACTACCATCGACAATTGTTTTTTCACGAATAGATTTGTTTTCAAAAGATTTGCTGATCAGCGCTTCGTAGTCAGAATTAGTTATTTTTTTTTGTTCAGTTTTTTCCATTATTAAATTTGTCCAATCAAATGAGTAATTTTTTTTAAGGTATTTTTAAATAATCCAGAGTTATTAATTATATGAGCACCTTTTGGAACCACCAAAGGTGAATTTGATCTTATTATGTCTTGTCTATCTCTCAATTTAATTTCCTTTAAAATTTCGGCGTATATAGACTTTTCACCTA
>CETM01204676.1_pt1 | contig 10187 bp, 9 predicted proteins | sample 361451 | NCBI WGS metagenome assembly CETM01 (sample SAMEA2622690, study PRJEB7988) | marine metagenome | isolation source: saline water (ENVO:00002010), including
ATATCTAAGCTAAATTGCGTCTTTCCTGTTGCGGTAGCTCCTACCATGCCAACAAGGTGGGGTTTGGGATTTGAACTCAAGTTGTTTTGCCGGTCTAAACCAATATCAATATGTTGCAGCGATATGAACCAGTTTTGAGTATTCCTTGGCTTTCAAACTAGAACCGCCCACGAGTGCGCCGTCTATATCAGGTTGACCAATAAACTCAGATATATTGACGGAATTTACGCTACCACCATAAAGCACCGGAACTGAATCTGCCATATTTCCACTAAGTTCTCGTATGACTTGTCGGCATATTAATGCCATTTCCTGAGCCTGTTCCGATGTTGCTGCTTGTCCTGACCCGATAGCCCAGACTGGCTCGTAGGCAACAATCAGAGATTCCCAATTGGTGAAGCTTTCGAGGCTTTCCGATAGCTGGTGACTGACGAAAGAGACCGCATCACCCGAATCACGGATATTGATGCTTTCGCCGGTACATATGATTGGAGTGATTCCGGCTTTTGACGCGGCTTTTGCCTTTGCTGCGACTAAAACAGAGGATTCTCCATTGTATGTTCTTCGTTCAGAGTGTCCAACAATAACCGTATTAACTAGCCCGCTGAGCATGGATGCTGATATCTCGCCTGTGAATGCACCGTCAGGGTTAGAGTTGACATTTTGTGCGCCGACTTGGATGCTCGAGCCATGAAGTAGTTCTGAGACTTCAGCAATGGTCACGAATGGCGGGCAAACGATCTTTGTTACACCCGTGACTTCATCAGTAAGTTCAAGTATCTGTAGTGCTAGTTCTCTAGAAGATTTGATATCAGTATTCATCTTCCAGTTACCTGCTATTACGGGAGTTCGCTTGGTCATTGATCGATTCCAGTTTATTTAGTACATACGATTTCAACGTAACGTTATTATCTTCGATCTACCAGTCTAAGGCTGCTACACCCGGAAGTATTTTGCCCTCTAGGTATTCAAGTGATGCGCCTCCGCCTGTGGAAACATGAGTGATTTGTTTGGATAAATTCTGAGACTTAACGATTTCTGCGGTGGAACCACCTCCAATGACGCTGGTTGCTTTGAGGTTTGCTGCGATTGCTCGGGCAACGCCTATTGATCCTTTTGAAAAAGCTTCCCATTCAAAAACTCCCATAGGACCATTCCATAATATAGTGTTGGCGATACCTAAGATTCGGGCATATTCCTTAGTTGCCCTTGGCCCTATGTCCATGATTAAGGCGTCATGTGGAACGTTTGTAGCCTGGTAAACCGTGGGTATAGAATTTTGCTGAAATGTTCGTCCTGTAACGACGTCGGCTGGTAAAACTACCTGTGCGCCGCCAGCATCTAAAAGATTTTTAGCTGCCCCGACTTCTTCAGATTTAATCTCTGCTGCCCCGCCCGATCGGTTATTCGCTATAAGAAATGCAGCCAACATACCTCCTCCAATGAGGATGGTATCGACTTTACTCGTTAGGTTTTTGAGCACATGGATTTTGTCGGCAACTTTCGCACCTCCTACTACGGCGACGGATGCGCCTTTAGAGCGGTTTAGTGAGTTCCCTAGCATATTTATTTCCTTCTCCATCAGCAGTCCTGCATAAGAAGGTAAATGCGTAGTAATGCCGGTCGTAGACGCATGTGCGCGGTGAGCAGCTCCGAACGCATCATTCACGTATAAGTCTGCTAGAGATGCTAGATGTCTTGAAAACTCCGGATTGTTGTTTTCTTCGCCTGGATCGAACCTCAGGTTTTCAAGAAGAGCTACACCGTTACTTTCCAGTCTTTCTAGAGTTTTGACGGGTGAACTGCCATTTGGCCCCCCTGCACTGGTGACATTCACTTCTAGGAGTTCAGACACGCGAATTCTCACCGGTTCTATTCGTAAGTCATCAATAACTTTTCCAGCTGGTCGTCCCAAATGTGATGCAACAATCACTCTTGCGCCATTGTCACGAAGTAGGTTCAAAGTAGGTAATGCGGCAACGATTCGTGAGTCGTCAGAAATCAAGCCATTTCGCATAGGTGTGTTGAAGTCGACTCGAACAAAAACGGTTTTTCCGTCAACTTGTGCTTCTTTGATTGATCTTATAGCCATACGTTTCGATGGTTATTAACTAGTCAGATTCGACGATAATTTTCGCGCTCTTTAACAGTGAATCGTTATCCGATTGGGAAAAACCAGCTACATCTAAAGCTTGTGTCGCCTCTTGAAATAGTTCGCCAATTCGTTCTTCGCAGAATTTTTTGCTCTCGGTTTCTTCAAGTATCGCCGTCACCGCTTCGATATCTGCAGGGTCAAGAACGCGCTTCATGAAAATCTCTCCAAGTCGCCGTCGACTGTTAGGGGTACCATTTTCGATCGCGTGCGACGTAGCCAGCGATTTCTTTTTTGACTGTAACCTTCCTCGCTGAACTTCTGTCCTATCATTGCCATCGATTGGCCATAACGCTCGTACATCCATGTTTAAATGCTTTGCTGTGCCAAGTGCATGACCGAATCTGTAAAGGTCTGATGCAACTTGTGCTGATGCTCCAGCTGCAATTGCGCCTAGTTCGGCCGTTACTCCTAATAGAGATCCATGTTTACGTGCTACACCAATGATTTCTTCGACACTGACTGTAGCCCGTTCCTGATAGGAAATATCAAGGTATGCACCTTCGCAAATATTGAGTGTTGCGTTGTCGAGCGTTTCAAGAGCCGATGCGATATTAGAAAAATTGATCTCTTCAATTTTTTGATTCAGTTGTTCAAAAATTGAAACGCGAGACATTGCATGAATTCCATCTCCAGCATTGATGGCTTGTGCTGGCCCCCAAGACCACCAAACTGTGGGGCGCTTATTACGCTCTGTATTGGCATTCTGGACGTCTTCATGAATTAAAAAGAAGTTGTATAGTAATTCAACCGAAATAGCGTACGGTAACGCATCTGCGCTATGTCCTCCTGCACTAGCAGCCACGAGCATAAGTAACTGACCGTGTTTTCTGTCCTGTAATGTGGCGGTCTCGGGTTCTCCGTTCTTATCTACCCAGCCCAAATGGTAGGACATCATCTTATATAGGGGCAGGTCGCGTGAATCAACAAATTGCTTCAACGCTGTTTCGAATTGGTCAGCTTCCCCAGCGCTGATTCCTGGAAGTATTCCCGGCAAAGACAAATGTTTTCTCCGAATTGTAGATTATGTCGTCAGACAAATTAGTTGCTGCAGATTTCAACCGCATATTGTTATTTGAAACATTTATACCCTAACGATATCTCCAACTATTGTCCGAAGTGAATTGACACCTATGGCACCGTGTCGTAACACTTTGATAATACCGCCATCTGTTTCGCTGTAGGAGATTACAGTGCTTGGTGCGTCGCTACCTCCACAAGGGGCATCAATTGACCCGAAGAACTTGTTGCCGAATATTTTTTCGACAATGTTGGCTTCTTTTATTGGATCACTGCCTGTGAGGTTGCAACTAGTCCCTGTAATAGGTGTGCCTGCCGCTTTGATAAGACTGATAGCTGTATCGTTGTCAGGTACTCGCAGGCCGACAGTTCCGGTACCTGCAGTTACAACTTTAGGAACAAGTTGAACGGCCGGCACTACGATCGTTAGGGCACCGGGCCAGAACACTTCGGCGAGTGTAGCAAGCGGTCCACTGATCTCATTTGCAAGCATTTCGGCCATACTGGTATCACTTACTAATATAGGTACAGGTGTCCCGGGATTGCGCCCTTTTATTTTAAATACTAAATCTACGGCATCAGAATTTAATCCATCTGCGCCTAGAGCAAAAAAGGTGTCGGTAGGAAATGCGACTAAGCTCCCATTCTGAATAGCCTTGGCCGCGCTTCCGATACCACATTCATCAGGTGTTATAAGCATTTCTCAATGATATATAGATTAAGGCAATTGTCCGGTAAAAAAAACGCATATTTACCCGTGACGCGGATAAGGGAGACGGGTAGATTGTGTATTCAGGCTAAACCGCAGTAAGCTCTTGGCGCGCGAAGGCGAGCTTGGAAGATCGAAAAATGCATTTTGGCTAGCCTGTTTTGTCGAATATATCGAGGATTTAGGCAAAATGATTGAATATCCAAATGATGAATCATCGAACCGGGTTTCGACTTCAGATGACATTGAGGTGGGGACCTATCTTGAGATAGCGCAAGCTGAGCGGGTTTCAGGAAATAATCCACCGATCGATGAGCGGATGAAGACGATAGTAATTATTGATTTTGGGTCTCAGTATTCACGCCTGATAGCACGACGCATTCGTGAAGCGAATACCTACTGTGAAATAGTCTCCCACGATTCCAGCGGTGAAATTTTGGATAACCAGGACGTAATAGGAGTTATTTTGTCCGGTGGTCCAAACAGCGTTTATGAACAAGGTGCACCGATGGCACCAACTTGGGTATACAAAGCCGGTGTTCCAGTACTAGGTATCTGCTACGGAATGCAGTTACTTGCTCATCAATTGGGCGGAAAAGTAGCTCGCTGCACAGAGCGTGAGTATGGTCATGCCGTTGTGCACAAAGACGGTCCCGATAACGTTTTGTTTGCGGGTCTTGATAGTGAGGTACCGGTGTGGATGAGCCATGGCGATCGTATCGAAGAGCTGCCACCAGGGTTCAGATCAATGGCCTATACGGAAAATTCGCCCTTGGCAGTTATGGGTAACGAAAATGGTACATATCTCGGAATACAGTTTCATCCAGAGGTAGCACACACTCCACAGGGTTCGGAGATTCTTCGTAATTTCGTTTTTGGTGTCTGCAAGGCTCCTGGTGATTGGACTCCAGCAAATTTTGTATCCGATGCAATTGATCGGATAAAGGAACGCGTTGGAGGCGGTAAGGTAATTTGTGCTCTTTCTGGTGGGGTGGACTCTACTGTTGCAGCGGCTCTTATTCACCGAGCGATTGGAGATCGGCTTACATGCATATTTGTCGACAACGGCCTTATGCGTAAGGGAGAGGCCGATCGTGTACAAAACGTGTTTGCTAGTCAGTTGGGTGTGAATTTACTATTTGTGGATGGGACCGAAAGATTTTTGCGTGCTCTAAAGGGGGTTAGTGATCCTGAAGTAAAGCGCATGAATATAGGTCGAGAATTCATCAACATATTTGAAGAGGTTGCGAATAAGATTGGTGAAGTAGATTACCTCGCACAAGGGACGTTATATCCTGACGTTATAGAGAGCATAAGCGCCGATTCCAAAGCATCTCACAAGATCAAAACCCACCACAACGTTGGTGGATTGCCTGAACGTATGGATCTAAAGCTTGTAGAGCCACTCCGTTATATGTTCAAGGATGAGGTTAGGCTGGCTGGTACAGAACTGGGCTTATCGACACAAAGTGTCAACCGTCAGCCATTTCCAGGTCCTGGTCTAGCTATTCGCATCATGGGAGAGGTCACATACGAGAAGCTCGAAATACTTCGTGAAGTAGACTGGATAGTCATTGATGAGATCAAGAATGATGACTTGTATGACAAGTTATGGCAGTCCTTCGCTGTTCTGACTAACACACAGACGGTTGGTGTGATGGGCGACCAACGAACTTATCAATACGTTGTTGCGATTCGTGCCGTAACAAGTGCTGATGCGATGACTGCCGATTGGGCGCGACTGCCGTATGACACTCTTGCTCGTATTTCTAATCGTATCGTGAACGAGGTTGAGGAGGTCAACAGGGTCGTATTGGATATCACCAGCAAACCACCAGGGACCATAGAGTGGGAATGAGATGGTAGAAATTCAATTACGAAACACAATCTACATTGAGATGAGATTTCATTGAAAGTACTACTGATCGGATCTGGTGGGCGTGAACACGCTATGGCGTGGAAACTCTCTCAGAGTTCGAAAATATCCGAACTGCTTATCGCACCAGGTAATGCAGGGACTTCTCAACTCGGAGAAAATATAGCGATTGGTGTGGATGATCATGAGAATCTGGTCAAATACGCCGTCCAACAAAACGTAGATCTTGCGGTGGTTGCACCCGATCAACCTATTGTTGATGGTCTTTGCGACAAGCTACGGGCATCGGAAGTTCCAACGTTCGGTCCTTCCGCCGTTGCGGCCAGAATCGAAGGATCTAAAATCTGGTCACACAACCTGATGACTAAATATGGGATTCCTACTGCCAAATCTCAAGCGTTTAATGACTCAGATGAAGCTTTAGACTATGGGCGATCCAGACCTGAGGGCTCCTTAGTGGTAAAGGCGGACGGTCTTGCAGCAGGAAAAGGGGTAATCCTTCCTGAAACTTATGATGAACTCGAATCTGCCGTTTGTTCCATGCTTGACGATCTAGCTTTTGGTGATTCTTCATCACATATTTTGCTTGCTGAACGGATGGAAGGCCCTGAAGTTAGCGTATTTGCCTTTGTGAATGGCGAGCATGTATCCGCGGAGATCGCTACATGCGATTACAAACGTATTGGTGATCGTGACACTGGGCCTAATACCGGTGGAATGGGGGCATACGCCCCGCCCGAGTTCTGGAACGAACAATTGGCTTTTGAGGTACGTTCAGAAATACTAGAGCCTACTGCAAAAGCTCTTGAAATAGAGGGTAGTTCGTTCTCAGGGATCTTGTACGCAGGTCTTATGATTACAAAATCTGGTCCTAAGGTGATTGAATTCAACTGTAGGCTCGGTGATCCTGAAACTCAGATTCTTATGCCGATGTTGCGGAGCGATTTGTTGGATATTTGTATCGCAGTATCAGATAACCGGTTGGATAGTTTTGACGTTGTGTGGTCAAATCGGCCAACAGTATTTGTTGTTGCAGTCTCGGATGGATACCCGGGTTCTTACTCCACTGGATACGAAATTAAAGGGGTAGAAAATGCATCAAATCACGGGATTGTTTTTCATGCTGGGACTTCGGCTCTTGCTCGTGGCAAATTGATTACATCTGGTGGCCGAGTGCTTGGTGTTTCGAGCAGCGGTAATACGATAGCTGAAGCGAGAGATGCATCTTATGCTGGTATAGCTAATATCTCGTTTAGAGGTATCAATTATCGACGGGATATTGCTGAAAGAGCAGTACAGGATTAATTTTGGTAAAAGTTAGCGTGGTGTTTGATTTTGATGGTTCTCTAGCTACAACGTTTGTGGGTGGATTGATTTTTCGCGGTCATGTACCAGAGACGGTACTGGAAAGTTCTAGTCAGAAATATCTGTCAAATACAATTAGTCTTAGGGAGTATCAAGAAGCGGTTTTTGATCGCGTTGACGAAACACCCCGACAGATGTCTAATCGCGCAGCAGAAAACGCCGCTGTCAGACAATATTCAAAAGATGTTTGCGAAGCGGTTTGGCGGAATCAAGGTAAAGTTGCTGTTGCATCATCTGGATTAGACTTATATATCAACCCAGTTCTTGAAAATACTGGACTGCAAAGAATTGAAGTTCACTGTGGCCACGTGGTGTCTAACCCTGCAAAGTTGCCACCATTGAGCTACGAGTACCCTTCAAGCAGCCCTGCTTGTCAAGGTGATTGGGTGACGTGCAAGTGCAAGGTCATCAATGATCTGAAACTTGAAAATCCTGATAGTGAAATAATCTTTGTCGGTGATGGCACCGACGCCGATCGTTGTGCTACTAGGAATGCTGCCGATACTGTTTTCGCCAGTGGCCGCCTGTTTGAATACTGCAAAAAAAATGGTATTCCTGCAACTGAATTTCGAAATAGTTTCAGATCTTTACTTCAATACGTCTTAGAACGGACGTCACTAAACGGAGCGAAATAGGAAATTGATTCCAAGATATTCCCGTCCCGAAATGAGTGCTATTTGGTCAGAAGACAATGGATTTGATCTTTGGCTCAAAGTTGAAATAGCCGCTGCTCAGGCATGGTGCGATGAAGGTGTGATTCCTAAATCGGATATGGTAAAGATAGACCGTGCTAAATTTGATAAATCCTCATATTCTCGTTGGTTTGAGCAAACCAAACATGACATTGTCGCATTCACGAGGTCAGTAGGTGAAAGCCTGGGACCTGAGAGTAGATGGGTGCATCATGGACTGACATCAAACGATGTAAAAGACACTGCATTGAGCATACAACTTGCTCAATCATGCGACTTACTCGATCGTGGAATTGCTGGGTTATTGGATGCTTTGCGATTGAGAGCTCTTGAACACAGGTATACACCCTGCATTGGGCGTTCGCACGGTATTCATGCTGAGCCAATGAGCTTTGGGATGAAACTAGTGCTTTGGTTTTCTGAAATGAAACGAAACAGAGACCGACTGAAAGCTGCTAGGGAACGTGTTGCTGTCGGTATGTTATCGGGCCCGGTAGGTACTTTTGCATCGGTTCCACCGGAGATTGAGGAATCGGTGTGTCGGCAACTCGGGTTATCGCCAGCAGAAGTTTCTAATCAGGTGATCCAAAGAGATAGACATGCCGAGTATGTGCAAGTGCTGTCATTGATTGCGACTACCCTCGATAAGATGGCAACCGAGATTAGAGGTTTACAGAGGACAGAGGTTAGGGAAGTCGAAGAACCGTTCGGTAAACCAGGTTATGTTACGAAGGGTTCCTCATCGATGCCTCACAAGCGTAATCCAGAACTTTCGGAACGTATTTGCGGTCTTGCTAGGCTGATTAGAGGGCATTCGGTAACCGCTTTAGAAAACGTCGCTTTATGGCATGAACGCGATATCTCACATTCCTCTGCTGAACGCATGATACTACCTGATGCCTCACTGGCGTTGGATTACATTTTGAGTTTAATGACAGGGATCATCTCTGAAATGGTTGTTCATAAGGAACGTATGATGTTTAACCTTGAAGCAACCCGAGGTTTGGTCTTTTCGCCACGTGTGATGCTACTTCTTGTTGAACATGGACTAGATCGTGATGCCGCTTATGATGCGGTTCAACGTAATTCAATGAAGTCTTGGGATGAAGAATTAGATTTTAGAGAACTTATAAAAATTGACCCAGTCGTCTCGAAACAAGTAACTAATGACGCTCTGGAAAATCTTTTTGATTACAGTTTCTATCTACGGCATGTAGACCGAATTTACGAACGAGTAGGTCTCTAGGAGTCTTTTTTGACTAATTCAGTGATGGAAACGAATCTTTCGGGTCTTATGCACCGTGGGAAAGTTCGTGATACGTACGACCTCGGTAATGATCTTTTACTTATGGTCGCGAGTGACAGGATTTCTGCGTTTGATGTAATCATGAACCGGCCTATCCCAGGTAAAGGCGTTATTTTGACGCAGATGTCATCATTCTGGTTTGATGTGATTGGGCATGTGATGCCGAATCATGTCGTCGCATTAGCAAGTGATGATGACGCAATGAAAGGGGTTGCTCGAAGGGGCGCGCTGTTGGGGCTTTCTCCGGATATAGCGCAACGGTCGATGGTAATAAAAAAGGCTGAACGAATCGATATAGAATGCATTGTTCGTAATTATATTGCTGGTTCTGCTTGGGCTGAATATACAGAATTTGGGACAATGAATGGGGCTGCACTGCCAAAAGGCATGAGAGCTGCAGATCGTTTTACTGAACCGGTATTTACTCCTTCGTCTAAGGCTGAATCAGGGCACGACATGCCGTTAACAGCTAAAGAGGCCAAAGATCTAGTAGGTGTTGAGCTTCACAGAAATCTCGAAGAAAAAAGTTTGGAGATATTTCAAGTTGCTCATGAATTTGCGGCAGAACGTGGGATGATTCTTGTTGATACAAAGTTTGAATTTGGCTTCGTGGATGGTGAATTGACACTTATCGATGAGGTCTTAACTCCAGATTCCAGTCGTTACTGGGACGGTAATGATTGGGAGCCAGGGACTTTCCCTCCAGCTTTTGATAAGCAATTCCTACGTGCCTGGCTACTTGATACAGGTTGGGACAGGGAACCCCCGCCACCTAAATTGCCTGATGAGATAGTTGAACAAACTCGGGATAGGTACTTGGAGGCTTACCAGCGACTATCTGGAGAGTCACTGGTACTCTAGATATATAAATAACATTAGAATTGAGAGACGGTTACCGTAAAGTAATGGCAGAACAAACAAAACGAAAAGCAACAACCCGCCCAGATAGTCGTAGAGGTATGACTAAAGGACAGATCAGGGAAGAACGGCGCGTTCGCAGTCGGTATAGAGCTAGACGTAAACGTACTTTGATTGGATTTGCAGGTCTGTTGTTCGCCGTCGTGTTT
>CETM01191995.1_pt1 | contig 10181 bp, 8 predicted proteins | sample 361451 | NCBI WGS metagenome assembly CETM01 (sample SAMEA2622690, study PRJEB7988) | marine metagenome | isolation source: saline water (ENVO:00002010), including
ATAAGCGCCCGCCACTTGCATTAAATCTGCCCGATTAATGCCTGCATGGCTAATTTCGATTCTTACTTGATAACTCTCAAGTGCTTGCGTTTGTTCACTATTTACCCACTCTATACGCCCATCGACGATCCGTGCTGCATTCATAAAAATCCACTCTTTACTAATCTGTAAAATATTACTTAGTTAGCGCCATTCGGAGCTTAACATAGTCGCTATTTAACAGTATGCTGAAAACAACTTTCCTTAAGTTATGTACGGTATGAGCGAAGCACTGGATTTATCAGACAAGCGTGTCCTGATTATTGAAGATCAAAAAGCCTTTCAAGTCATGTTGAAAGGATTATTGATTAATTTAGGTGCCAAAGAGGTCGACGCCAAACGCACAGGTGAAGCAGGTATCGCCGCTTACGCTCGCCGTCCTTATGATATTTTACTCGTCGATTATAATTTAGGGCGTGGTAAAAATGGTCGTCAGGTACTCGAAGAGCTACGGCAACGTCAGATGCTCAAGCCAGAGACACTATTTTTTATCATCACAGGTGATAATACCCGTCCTATGGTCTTAAGCGCGCTTGAGTTACAACCGGACGACTACCTCACAAAACCCTTTTCACATCGTGTCCTACGTGCCCGTTTACTGCGCGCTTACAAGCGTAGAATGTGGCTTAGAGACGTATTTAAGTCACTTTACAGTAAGAATTACGAACAATGTATTGAGGCGTGCCAAAAACACATCAATGCGCAAAGTCGTTATGCGCCGTATTGTCAGAAGTTGCAAATCGAACTCTACAATAAAGTGGGCCAACTCGATGCGGCGGACGCGGCGATTGAACAACTTCTTGCTGATGGAGGGCAAAGCTGGGCACGCTTAAAGCAGGCTGAAACCCGCCTGTTACAGCAACGTCCCGACGAAGCACTAGAGCTAATTGCATCGGTAATCAAGAAAATGCCTAATGCAATTGAAGCACATGATTTAAAAACCCGCTGTTACTTGATTAAGTCTTCACTTAGCGATGCGCTTGATAGCGCCCGTGTGGCAATCACCATGGCGCCTTTCTCTATCGAACGACAAACGTTGCTGGCACGGATTGCCAGAGACTCAGAGAATTATGAAATAGCTAAACAGGCGATGAATAATGTGCTGCAAATTGCACGCACTTCTGTATATCGAAATGTTCAGCATTTATGTAACTATTTGCGCGCAATTTTAGATGCCGCAGAGCATGCCGAAACACGCCAACAAATTGCTAAATATCAAACCGAAGCGACGATGGAACTCCAGCGTGCCCGCTTTGATGAAAACTTGGTGTATTCAGATGTCTCTTTTGAAACGATCGAATCTATTCTCCTGTCACGGATTGATTCCTTTAATGGTCGTCTTCGGGAAGCACAGAGCCGTCTCAATCATGTTGTTGGCGATGACTTAGCAGCCGGGAATAAACTACCAGAAGAAATAAGCTTTGATGTAGTAGCGATTTTGATGGATTTAGGTGAGTTTGAAAAAGCCGATGACATCATGCAGCAATATCAAGAGTTGTTTTCTGTCGACGAATACACCCAGCGCTTGCTGCGTGACCGTGTTTCCCGCTCTGAGGGAAGACGTGCCCAATTTCGTGATATGCACGAACAAGGAATTCGCGAGTATGAGGATAGACATTACAAAGAGGCCCTTAATAGCTTCAGAGAAGCCTTGAAAATGGCTCCGTTAAACAGTGGCGCAGCACTTAACTTTATTCAAGCCGCTGTTCGTTATTGTGCGGAAGCAAACTCTGACAATGAAATTGGTTTCCTCAAAAAAGAGTGCTTGTCGTGTTTGCGCACGCTGCAAGGGATGGCTCTTTCGAGCTCACATGCAGCGCGCTACCAGCACTTAATCAAACAGACCGCGCGGTTCAACCTGAGCTAGGCCTTGGTTAACGTGCCTTGTTGGTAATCGCGAATCGCTTGCTCGATTTCTTGTGGTGTATTCATCACAAAAGGCCCGTATTGGCTGATCGACTCACCAATCGCATCACCTAATAACAGCATCACACCACTGTCTTGCTCGCCCGTGACAGAGATGTTGGACGTTTCGCTGTCCCACACCACGAGCTCACCGCGTTCAACGCGTTTACCGTCGAGCGTTATCGTACCTTGGTAAACATACAGTAGTTGGGTGGTATGCTGCGCCAATTCGATGTGCTCCTCGCCCGCTTGATTAAAGCGCAGATCAGCGATAAAAAAGCGTTGTTCAGGCAACGAGACAGGTCCTTGGTGCTCACCATAGTGACCCGCAATCAGCCGCAAAGTACTATGCTCTAACGGCACCTCTGGAATGACGTTCGCTTTATAATCGTACCACTCTGGATCATCCATTTTATGTTTTGCGGGCAAGTTTATCCAAAGCTGAAAGCCCCACATTAAGCCATCGGTTTGCTTGGGCATTTCTGCATGAATGATGCCTCGAGCCGCTTTCATCCACTGCACGCCGCCGGCACCCACTAACCCTTTGTTACCAACCGAATCCTCGTGTGCCATTTGGCCAGCCAACATGTAGGTCAGGGTACAAAAACCACGGTGCGGATGCGGCGGGAAACCGGCAATGTAATCATCGGGATTATCAGAACGAAACTCATCAAGCATCAAGAACGGGTCTTGATGCTTAAATGCAGGCTGATTGATGATGCGCGACAGTTTAACGCCAGCACCATCTTGCGCTGCTACACCTTTAACGCGTTTTACGATACTCATACCCACTCCTAAAATGATAACTCAGGTCCCACCGGCACAATCTGCGTGGGATTAATGGTTTTGTGGCTGCCATAGTAATGGCGTTTAATATGATCCATGACGACCGTGTCTGCGACGCCTGGGTGATTGAACAAGCGGCTAAGATACGCACTCATCTTAGGGTAGTCATGAATGCGGTATTTATTTGTTTTAAAGTGACCAAAGTACACCGCGTCAAACCGCACTAACGTAGTAAATAATCGCCAATCCGCCTCGGTCAACTGATCGCCCACAAGGTAGTCTTGATGCTCCAGACGCTCTTCTACCCAATCTAATGCGTCAAATAATGCCTTAAACGCTTCTTCATAAGCCGTTTGCTCTGTCGCAAAACCGCATTTATACACACCATTATTGATATCGTGGTAAACCCGCTCATTCACTGAATCAATCTCTTCACGCAGCGGTTCGGGATAAAAATCCAAGTCATTGCCTGTTAATTCATTAAATGCCGAATTAAAAATGCGAATAATCTCTGCCGATTCATTATTTACGATGGTTTCAGTCTTCTTATCCCATAACACAGGCACGGTGACTCGCCCTGAATAGTTCGGATCAGCCTTTAAGTACAATTGGTACATGAAATCCGACTGATAAAGCGGGTCGTTAAGCGGTGCATCTGAGAACTCCCAGCCATTTTCCAGCATCAGCGGGTGCACTACAGAAATGTCAATATGCGACTCTAAGCCCTTTAGCTTTCTAAAAATGAGCGCTCGGTGCGCCCATGGACACGCGTAGGAAACGTATAGATGATAACGGCCCGACTCAGGCGGAAACTGCCCGCCCTGCTCAATGTGATTGCGGAATTGTGACTCGCTGCGAACAAAACGACCACCGTGCTTTTTGGTGTCGTACCATTTGTCGTGCCATTTACCTTCGACTAATAAACCCATGATTCATCTCCAATTGATTGAATTGGATTTATAGTAGATCATATTTTTTAGGATTATTAGCGCATAATTTCCGCTATTACATTCAATTTTTTAGAATGTTAACCACGACATCTGCTGCAACCTCGCTCGCAGACTGGTCAAGCTGTTGGTGGATCGTATCGAATTGCTCGATCAATGCGTGATTATCCTCGGATAACAATTGCGTCATATGTGCTGTAATGCGTTCAACGCTGGCATCGGTTTGCGCAAGCTCAGGTACGATTGCACGTCCAGCAAGTAGGTTAGGTAGAGAGAAAAATGGTGCGTGAAAAAGCCGCTTTATGACTTGATAAGACAACCAAGTAAAACGATACGCAACAACCATAGGTCGCTTAATTAATAGCGCTTCGAGCGCAACGGTGCCGGATGTCAGCAGCAAGTAATCGCACGCACTCATCACGTCACGACTGCGCCCCACACAAATCTCGACATCAGCTTGCATATTGGCTTCAGCAACAAGAGCAGTGAACTCATCGGCGCGTGCCTGATTCACCATGGGGGCGATAAATTTAAGATCTGGGCGATCTTTCTTTAGCGCTTTACACACCTGCAGAAATACCGGTGCCATGCGTGCAAGTTCACCCTTTCTACTACCTGGCAGCACGCCAATATATTGCCCCGCTATCGGCAAGTTCAATAGCGCACGCGCATCGGCTTTATCCGTCTGACGTGGAATCGCGTCGGCTAACGGATGACCCACAAAGGTAGCGGGCAGATGATGCGCGTCATAAAACTGCTTTTCGAACGGCAGTAAGCATAAAACATGGTCTACCGCCTGCTTAATACCTTTGATACGACCCTTACGCCACGCCCATACCGAAGGACTGACGTAGTGTATCGTCTTAATACCTGATGCTTTAAGGCGCTTTTCAACAGTGAGATTAAAATCAGGCGCATCAATGCCGATGAATACATCGGGCTTTTGTTGCTGCAGAAACTCTACTAAACGCTTGCGATGCTTAAGCAGTTTGGGTAGGTGACGAACGACCTCTGCCAACCCCATGATCGCCAGGTCTTCCATCGGGAAAAACGATGACAGCCCTTCTTGTTCCATTAAAGGACCGCCGACCCCAACGAATTCAATGTGTGGGTAGCGCGATTTAAGCGCTACCATAACACCTGCCCCTAAAATATCGCCCGAGTGCTCACCTGCCACTAAGGCCACTTTAACCGGCGTTTGTACGTTATCCATTAGGGTCGAATAATGCCTCGTTGAGAGTTCGCGATGAACTCGATAAAGCCTGTCAACTTAGGTTCTTCAAGCGCAGCAATCTGTTGTAATGCTTCTTCAACCGTTAAGCTCGACCGATAAAGCAGTTTATAAGCGCGGCGAATATTACGAATTTCTGGTTCGCTAAATTGTCGACGTTTCAAACCTTCAGAATTGATGGTACGGGGGCGCGCGTTGTGCCCTTGCGCCATCACAAACGGCGGAATATCTTGCACCACGATTGAGTTCACTGCTGCAAAAGCATGCGAACCGATTTTACAAAATTGATGCACACCCGTTAAGCCACCAAGAATCACTTGGTCGCCTACATGGACATGACCCGCCAAGGTCACTAAGTTGGCAAAAATATTGTCGTTGCCAATCACGCAGTCGTGCGCAACATGTACGTACGCCATGAGCAAGTTACGATCGCCAATACGCGTTACACCCTCATCTTGAATGGTGCCTCGGTGAATAGTAACCGACTCGCGAATGACATTATCGTCGCCAATTTCCAAACGCGTTGGCTCACCCGCGTATTTCTTGTCTTGGCAGTCCTCTCCGACGCTAGCGAACTGATAAATGGTGTTGCGCGCGCCAATTTTTGTTGGACCTTTAATGACAACATGGGAGCGAATGTCACAGTCGTCGCCGATCTCGACGTTGGCACCGATAATCGTCCAAGGTCCAACGGAGACATTGTTACCTAATTTGGCAGACGGATCGATAATAGCCGTTTCGTGAATCACTAGACTTCCCTTCTCGCACAAATAATATCGGCGCTCGCAGCCAGCTCGCCATCGACTTCAGCACGACCCGAGAATTTCCAAATACCACGACGCTCTTTTTCAAACGTGACGTGATAGTGAATCGTATCACCCGGCACCACTTGGCGTTTAAAACGCGCATTATCGATACCCGCAAATAAGTAAAGATCGTTGGCAGTCGACTTTTGTTCGGTGATACGGAAACCCAATAGACCTGCGGCTTGCGCTAAGCCCTCTAGCAACAACACCCCTGGAAAAATAGGGTTACCTGGAAAGTGGCCGTTAAACATGGGTTCATTAAAACTCACATTTTTAAGTGCGTGAATTTCTTTCTCGCAGTCACACGAAATAACACGATCGACCAGTAAGAATGGATACCGGTGCGGTAGTAAGTCGAGTACACCTTGAATATCAAATCCAGAATCAGTGGCTTTCAACATCCTCTCCCTTTACTTAATTTTTTGCAGCTCTTGCTCAATGCCTTTTACACGCTTAAACAGGTCATCTAATTGACGATAACGCGCGCCATTTCTGCGCCACTCACGGTGGTGAGTCGCCGGAATACCTGAGGCATAGACACCGGGTTCGGTAATTTCTTTAATGACCATCGCAAATCCCATGATTTGCACGTCATCACAAATACTGATATGGCCATTTATTGCAGAGGCGCCACCAATCATACAACGCTTACCAATACGGCAACTACCTGCCAGCACCGTACATCCGGCAATGGCGGTATTCTCATCAATGAATACGTTATGGGCAATTTGACATTGGTTGTCAATGATACAGCCGTTACTGATGACAGTATCATCGAGCGCACCTCTATCGACGGTCGTGCTCGCACCAATCTCAACATTATCACCAATAATTACGCGACCAATTTGAGGGATTTTTAACCAGCGACCATTTTCGGGTGCCCAGCCAAACCCGTCGGCGCCAATAATCGCACCTGAGTGGATATTACATTGAGCACCGATGACACAACGGTGATAAATATGAACCCCTGACCAGACCTTGGTACCGGCCCCCACGTTCACTTCAGGACCGATGTGGGTATGCGCGCCAATCGCGACATTATCACCAATGACAGCACCCGCTTCGATTACAACATATTCGCCCAACGCAACGTTTTCACCCAACTCAGCACTTGGGTGTACCTTTGCAGTTTCAGCGATACCTTTAGCAGGCGCTGGTGTTGTATCTAGACGCTGAGCGACCTTCGCAAACGCTGCATACGGATTGCTTACCACAATAGCATTGATGGCGGGCATGTCTTCGGCATCTTTGGGAGAAAGGATCACCGCACCGGCCTGACTTGTCTCAAGCTGGTTTTTGTAGCGGCTATTCGCTAAAAACGCAATCTGCGCCGTCGATGCGGACTGTAAAGTACCTACCCCAGTAACAACAAGGTTCGCGTCGCCGCGAACCTCACCATCAACATACTCTGCTAACTGCTTCAAAGAGTATTCTGTCATTAATTAGTTACCCGAGTTACTACTCATTTCTTCGACAACTTTTGCAGACAGGTCATTATCTGACTTCATGAACGCAACCGCGTTGCTTTGTAGAACCAAGTCGTAATCGCCTGCTTCTGCAACTGAGTTGATTGCATTTTGTACCTTGCCTAACAGCTCATCACGCTCTTCTGATTGACGACGACGAGTGTCTTCTTGCAACGCTTTGCTTTTAAGCTGTGCTTCAGCAACTAACTGCTCAAGTTCACGGTTCAATTGCGTTTTCTCGTCAGCTGACATTACCGACGCATCACGCTCTTGCTTCTGGCGTAATTCTTGGATTTTTTGTTCCAATTGACGCATTTCTTCGAAGCGATCTTGAAACTCAGTTTGCAACTGCTGAGAAATTTGCTCACGCTGTGGCAGTTGTTGGAACACCTGCATCATATCGACAACGCCGATTTTCTGCTGGGCACTTGCTGCACCCGCGAACATTGCACTTGATACAGCTAACGCTGCAACGGTTGTTTTAAATAGCTTTTTCAAAATTAACTCCTCAAAAAATTTGTTGTTCTTTTGGTGCGCATACTACGCGTTGAACAGTCTACACCGATACTTTATCAGAATGTTGTACCGATGTTGAACGAGAATACCTGAGTTTCATCACCTTCGACTTCTTTAAGCGCTCGACCTAACGAAAAAGTCAAAGGTCCCATCGGTGAAATCCATTGTACCGAAACACCCGCCGATACTCGGAAGTCGCCCGGATCACTGTAGTCACTGAGTGGTTGACTCTGACCTATTAAATCTAAGCCTTTGTACTTATCGTAGTCAAACTCTGTATCCCACACGGTGCCTACATCGACAAAAACACTTGTGCGAACACTATTACGCATGCCTTCATCAATAAACGGCGTCGGCACGATAAGCTCAACACCACCGACTACTTTCGCGTTACCACCTACGGCAAAGCGGCTCACCGTAATGGATTCGGCGTTAGAACCTGCTGGATAACCGCCCGGCAAACCTGTCCAATCAGGTGGTGTCGACACTTGATCCGCATAACTGTAGATAGCACGTGGGCCTACAGTGTTTGGTTCAAAGCCACGTAAGTCACCTTGTCCACCAACACGGAACGACTCCCAGAACGGTAACAAGTAATCATTACCGAAATCATCGTCGCCATAACCATTGCCGTAACCGACGTTGAAGCGAGTCAGTAACGTCCACTGCTGATCGTCGGACAGCGGCCAATAATATTTAAAATCATACCCTAGACGGAAGTACTGAATATCACTAAATGGTGCAGAAATTTCAAATGACGCACGTTGTGATGACCCCGCGCTCGGGAAAGTACCTCTATTTAGCGTTACACGTGACCAGCCTGCGGTAAAGTCATAAATGTCAAAACCGACTCCCGAATCAGGACTTTCTGGATCAAGGAATGCTTGATAGAACTTACGAATCTGTTCGTAGCCATCGACATTGGTCACTTCTTGGCGCTTGTAACCCACACCAAAGTTGAAGCTGTTAATTTCATCGACAGGGAAGCCAATATTCGTACCTACACCATAGGTGCGTTGATTATAGCGTATAAGGTTTTCGGCACGACCTGCGTCGAACTCGCTCAAGAACAATTGCCCCGACAACGAAACGCCGTTAGTCGTAAAGTATGGGTCGGTGTAAGACACGCTGAAGTTCTTCTGGAAGCGGCTCGTCGAGATATTAATACCGGCGCGGTTACCGGTACCTAGGAAGTTATTCTGCTGAACGCCTGCGTTTAGCTGCAAACCTGAATAGTCGCCGTAACCAATACCCGCGTTAAATGAGCCTGAAGGCTGCTCTTTCACCTTGTATGTGACATCCACTTGGTCGGCTTCGCCATCTACTTTTTCTGTCGATGATTCAACCGTCTCAAAGAAACCAAGTCGCTCAAGACGCACCTTACCTTGTTCAACTTTATTATCGGACAACCAAGCCCCTTCAAGCTGACGCATTTCGCGGCGTAACACTTCGTCCTGAGTCGTTGAATTACCCTCAAAGGCAATGCGACGCACATAGACACGGTTACCCGGATTAACTGAGAAGGTTAATTTAACCGTTTTATCTTCATCATTGCGTTCAGGCATCGCTTGGACTTCTGGGTACGCATAGCCATAGCCACCGAAAAAACGACTCACCAGGTCTTCGATATAAGTCACTTGCGCAGCATTATAAAGTGCGCCTTCCTTAATCGTCGTCAAGCGCTTAACGATGTCGTCGTGACCTTTAAGATCGCCAATGACATCGGTTTCGCTGACGTAATATTTCTCACCTTCTTTCACATTAATCGTAATGTAAACACCGGCTTTATCAGGCGTTACGGAGACTTGTACAGACTCGATCTGGAACTGAAGATAACCACGGTCGCGATAATAGGACTCGAGTGTCTCTAAGTCACCGCTCAACTGCTCTTTTTGATAACGTTTTTCGCCAATAATATTCCACCAAGGTAAATCATCACTCAACTCAAACGTATCCAGCAGTAACTCGTCAGGAAAGGCTTTATTACCTACGATATTGATTTGCGCAATCTCAGCCGCATCGCCCTCTTCGAAGTTCATGCGCAACTCGACACGGTTACGTGGCAGCTCGATGACCTCAAGATCAACATCCGCATTGTATTTACCGACACTTTGGTAAAAGTCTTCAAGACCCTTTTCGATACCAGAGATCGTTGTACGGTCTAGCGGCTCGCCTTCAACGATATTGTTATCTTGTAGGCTCTGTTCTAACTGCTCGTCCTTAATATCACTGTTACCTTCAAATGTAATTTGAGCAATCGTCGGACGCTCGCTTACACGAAAGATCAGGGTGCCGTTATCACGCACCGCTTCGATATAATCAAAGTGAGTGGAAGAATAAAGTGACTTGATCGCACTGCGAATTTGCAGTTCAGACACTTCATCGCCAACCCGAACAGGAATGTAGGTCAACGCAGCACCTAGTGCCACACGTTGTAGACCTTTAACTTCGATATCTTGGACAACAAATTCATCTTGTGCTTGCG
>CETM01004940.1_pt1 | contig 10180 bp, 7 predicted proteins | sample 361451 | NCBI WGS metagenome assembly CETM01 (sample SAMEA2622690, study PRJEB7988) | marine metagenome | isolation source: saline water (ENVO:00002010), including
TCACGGCGTCGAACCAGCGCCGCAGCAGCGCTGAGCGTTCCTTGGCGGAGCGCTTGCGCCAAGCGGGCCAAGCCGCGTCGGCGGCGGCCACGGCATCGCGGGCCGCATCAGCATCGAGGTCGGCGACGTCGGCAATGGTGTCGCCGGTAGCGGGGTTGGTCACGGCAAAGCGCGTCGGCGCCTCGCACCACTGGCCGTTGATATAGGCATTGGACATCAGTAGATCGGACGACATCGTCGACAGGCCTCCAGGGGGTATTGTAATCATATTCAACGAGTGTGCATTATTTAAAACAATCCGCCAAGCCTTATCGAATTGCTTCGTCAAGGCCCTTTTAAGCCGGTCCCTGTGGCTGGGTTAACGTCTTTACGGATCAAGCGCATGGGCGCTCTTGGCCTCTTTCCTGCCGATGCGCGCCCTGTCCCTGTAAGCTAGGCATCGGCGAATCCCCCAGTTTCCGCTAAACTAGGCGCCAAAAATTCCTATGGTTGTCTTGATGACAAGCAGTGCGTGGTGAGGTGAGTCTTGGTCGATCCCCTGAGTGCCTGGTGGGCTCAACAACTGGTGCTGTGCGACTGGGCCTTTTCGCCCGACCCGACGGCTGTGGAACCGGACCTGGCGGTCCAGCGGCTGGCCGAGATGGAGGTCACGGATCGCGGCGAGCTGGGCTGGCGGCTGATCGAGTCCTTTTCGCCCGGCAGCGTGAACCCGCTGGGCCACCTGGAAAGCCTGGAGCTGCTTGCCCTGGCGACGGCAGCCGGCTGGCTGCCCGTCGAGCAGGCGCATGCCTGGGTAGCCCGCATCTCCGCCGACATCTGCGCGCACTGCAACAGTCTCGAGGATTGGTTGGCCGTGCTGCGTCAGGCACGCAGTGCGCTGGGTTGGGAGCGCGGTGACGATGGTTTCCTGGAGGCCTGTACGGCCCTATCGTCTCTGGAGCACGAAGGCGCCGGCATTACCTGGGAACTACTTGTAGAGACCGTCAGGCGACGTCGTCAGGCGCCGCTGTGGCCGTCGTCTGCTGGAGATCAGGCCTGGCGACTGCGTGCCGCCTTTGCACCCCTGCTGGTGACCGATGCCGATGAGGCCCTGGATGCCCCTCAGGCCCGTGCCTTTCTCGCCGATGAATGGCAGGTCAGTGACCGTGATGGTCTGGTGCGCCTCTTGCTGTGGCTGGCCGGGCAGGGTGATCGCTATGCCTGGGACCTGGATGCCACCCGGCTGCTCGAGGCCTCCCGCGGGCAACGTGAGGCTTGGCTTGCCGGGCAGAAGGGCGACGCGGCGGCCTCCGGCAAGGTCTTGCTGGGCTTTCTCGAGCGCGGCGAAACCCTGGAATGGGCGGCCTGGGATTGGCTGCGGCTGGTCGACCTGGCCTATAGCGGCCTGGCGCTTGGCTGGCTCGACCAGGCCGAGGCACAGGCCTTTGCTCACCATGCCCTGGATTTGATCACGCGCCGCTACAGCGACTGGGTCGCGATGGTGACGGCCTATCAGCGCGGGCGCAGCCTCTTCGATGGGCGTGACAGAGTAGGCGAGCTCAACCGGGACTGGGGGTTGCTTCTGCAGTCGCCGGCAAGCCCCTGGCGGGAGCCGCTCAAGACTCTGCAGGACCAAGGCTGCCTGGAGGCATCTCGCCTGACGATGCGAGCCTGGCGCGCCGATGCGCGTCATTGGGTGCTGGCGTTGGCGTCGGTGCGCGAGCCCGAGCTGCTGCTGCGCCAGGGACCGGCGCCGGCATTGTCGGAGGCCGTGCGCAAGGAGGCGTGCCACTATCTTCAGGAGGTGCTCGGCCTCTACCCCGATGACGGCGTGGCCGGGCTTGCCCGCTACTGGCTGCCGGCCCAGGCGCATCACCTCAATCAATTGGCCGCCGACGCGGATCATGGCGCTCTGCCGAGTCTGACTACGCCCTTTGGTCAGCCCGTCGCGGAAGGACTTGCCCAGCGCGATGCGCTGAGGGGCTGCAGCCGTTTTTCGGCTACCGTCCATATGGCGGAGAAGTACGCTTTCTACCTGCAGATGGCCGGCGACAGCGAAGAGTTCGAGGCCGAGGGCCTGTCACGGCTGGCGGAGTCGCTGCGCGGGGTGCTGTGCCACTTCTACCCGGATGCCCGCCGGCTGCTCAACGCCTGGGCCTGCTGGGAAACTGCGCTGCCCGAGGCGCCGCTCGACCAGACCACCCCGGTCTCTCTGGCCCACGAGATTCGTTGGCACCGGGACGACCCCGGCAGCCCCTTTCACTGGCTCGACTGGCGGGCGGGGGCCAGTTGGCAGGAACCCGGCCCGAGGCTCAGCCTGCCTCGCTTTACCGCCCTGGCCCTGGTCGGACCGCTCAACGGTGGTGCCTGGAGTGAGCCACTGCCGGAAAGCGACCGTGAGGTGGAAGCCATACGGGAGTGGATAGACGGCCATTACGGCCTGCAGGACAGCGAGGCACTCAGGGAGTTTCTCGATTACCTGCTCTCGGTCGGCGATCGTCAGGAATATCAGATCAACTATGCGCCTTATACCCTCAATGCCGCTCGGCTCAAGGCAGAAATCGCGATTCTCGAGAGCGATGACTGCAGCGAGGATGAGCGCAATCATCTGCTGCGCCTGAAGCGAGTGCGAGATAACGATGCCGGCTGCAATACCTTCGATATGGCCGCCTGGGACATCGCCCAGGCCGTGGATCTGGCTATCGCCGGACGCCAGCTCGCGTGGCTGAGCGAGGCGGAGTTCAGCGCCGCCCTCGACCGGGCGTCAACGCTGGCCGCGACGCATTACCCTGGCTGGCAGGCCTACGCTCGGGGACTTTATGCCGGCTTTTCGTTCTTCATGGGTGAGACCGATGAACGCAAGGCGTTCCTGTCGAGCTTTCGTGAGGCGCTGGTGGGTTGGCTGACCGGCGCACCGCCGCTGGCCGGCCCCTGGGCGAGCCTGGATTTCCCCGGTGCCCGCCCGCGTCATTGGGCGCCGATGCATATCGACACGCTGCCGGGAGATGCGCGCACCCTTCATTAGGGCTGGGTCTAAGGGCTGGGTCTAAGGGCTGGGGCTCAGGGGTGAGCAGGCACTGTCTTGGGTCGTTGGAGAGGGGCTGCTCGCCGTGGGTCGGGCCATAAAGGCTCGTCATGCCCAGCGTCTGTCGCTATCATGCACGCTTTGCTTGCTCTTGCCCTGCAAGATGCCTGAGCACGTCAGCCTTTTAACTCGGAGTCGCCTCGGCGACGTCCGGACCACAGGGAGGAGGTCAGCGCGATGTCGCGGATTGTCGTCACGACAGTGCTTTTGGCGCTGCTAGCCGGACTTGCGGGCTGTACGACGTCGCCGTCGCCGGCTTCCGAGGTGCCGCCGGATTATTTCGCCATGCAACTGCCGGGGCTCTCCCGCGGCCCCATGTCACCGGTGGATAACCCGCTGCTCGACCATCAGGGGCTGCATCAGCCGAGTCGCGAGGTGATCCGGGACGCCTTGCTTGAAGAGCACGAACGCTGGCTGGGCACCCCCTACCGACTGGGCGGGCAGAGCCGACATGGCATCGACTGCTCGGCGCTGATCCAGACCATCTTCCGTGAGCGCTTCGAGACCGAGCTGCCCCGTACCACCTCGCAGCAGGTCCATCAGGGGCGGCGCGTCGAGCGCGGCAATCTCAAGGCCGGTGACCTGGTGTTCTTCCGTCCGCCGGGCAGCTACCGTCATGCCGGCATCTACGTGGGTAACGGTTTCTTCCTCCATGCGTCGTCGTCTCAAGGGGTTGCCCTGTCCCGTCTCGACAACAGCTACTGGCGTCGTTACTTCTGGCAGGCGCGCCGCCCGCTGGCGCCGATGCAACTCGCCCAGCGAGCGCTTCTGGCCACCAACGGCTGAATCGGGCCCCCTTCAGGCGGGCCCGCCACCCTCGGATGCCACATGACAGACCTCCTATGATTCAGGCTCACACTCGCGATTGGTGGCGGGCCACCCTGGCGCTTTGCCTGGGCTCCTTCATCGTCTTCATCAATCTCTATGCCCCGCAGCCGCTGCTGCCTGAGCTGCGCAACACCTTCGGCGTTTCGACGCTGATGGCAAGTTTGGTCATGTCCTGCGCGACCCTGGCGCTGGCGGCGTCGCTGCTGATCTACGGCACTCTCTCTGATGCCTTGGGGCGTGGCACCATCATGCGGGTCAGTCTGCTGCTGGTCGCCCTCTGCTCGCTGGCGATTGCGCTGGTGCCCAACTTTGCAGGGTTGTTGGGGCTGCGTTTGTTGCAGGGGCTGGTGCTGGCCGGTCTGCCGGCGGTAGCCGTGGCCTGGATGAGCGATGAGTTCGAGCCCCAGGCGATGATGCTGGCGGTAGGGCTCTACATCAGTGCCAATAGCCTGGGTGGGATCGGTGGCCGGGTGATGGGTGGCTGGGCGGGAGAGGCCGGAGGCTGGCCCCTGAGCTTTCTGGTGGTCGGCGCCATCAGCCTGGTAGGCGTCGCAGTGTTCTGGCGATTGCTGCCGCCGGCGCGACATTTCACGCCATCGCGCTTTCGCCTGGCAGAGGCGCTGGCCAGCATTCGCGGCCACCTGAAAACCCCGGTACTGTTGGTGGCCTGCCTGATTGGTGGCCTGAATTTCATGGTATTCATCAACCAGTACAGCTACATCACCTTCCGGCTAAGCGAAGCGCCTTTCGGGTTGGGGTCTCAATGGCTCGGCATGCTGTTCTTGACCTATCTGGGCGGCACCTTGGGCTCGGCCTGGTCGGGGCGGCTGTCACAGCGCTGGGCATCGCCGCTGTGCATGATGGCGGGCATCGTCATCTTCATGCTGGGAAGCCTTGTCACCCTGGCCGAAGGGCTTGGGGTGATCGTGGTCGGGCTGACCATCAACGCCTTCGGCTTCTTTCTGTGTCATGCGACGGCGTCGGGCTGGGTCGGGCGCAACGCCAAGCGAGCCAGAGGCACCGCCACGGCGCTGTATCTGGTTTTCTACTATCTGGGGGCGAGCCTCGGGGGCTTTTATCTGGAGCCGTTCTGGCAGTTCGGCGGCTGGGAAGGCGTGACCCTGGCCGCCGAACTGGTCCTGCTGGTGACGCTCGTCCTCAGTGCCTGGCTGTGGCGGCGGGGCTGAAGATCGATTATTGCGCCTGAGCGCTGAGCGCGCCCTGGGTGCCCGCTTCATCGCCCCAGACCTCCTCGAGGCGGTCGACCCGTCCGCAGGCAGACTTGTAGAAGTTGTACCTCAGGCTGTTGGTCTTGTAGTAGTTCTGGTGGTAGTCCTCGGCGGGATAGAAGGCCTTGAAGGCTTCGATCTGGGTGGCGATATCGCGCTCGAAGCGGGCCTGCATCTCGTCGAGACTGGCCTTGGCCAGGGCGCTTTGCTGCTCGTTCATTGGGAAAATGGCGCTGCGGTATGAGGTGCCGACATCGCAGAATTGGCGATCAACGGCGAAAGGATCGATGTTGCGCCAGAATACGTTGAGCAATTGCTCGTAACTGACCTCGTCCGGGTCGTATTCCACCTGCACAACTTCAGCATGGTCGGTGCGCCCGGCAGATACCTGGGAGTAGGTCGCGGTATCGGCGCTGTCGCCACTGTAGCCTGAGGTGGTCTCGAGTACCCCGGGCACCTTGTCGAAGGCCTCTTCCATGCACCAGAAGCAGCCACCGGCGAAGACGGCGTCTTTGGTATCAGCGGCGAGTGCGTCTGCCGAGGCGCCAATGGCTAATGCCAGTGGCAGGGCCCTGAACCAGCGATGAGTGGCCAGGAAAGCAAAGCGATTCGCAGCATGCGGATTGTGCGCCATGATCACTCCCGATGTGTTGGCAATGTTGGTTGGATGGGAACTTGAGCTCAGGGTTCCCTGCCATAGCACTAAAGGTTCTCCCGGCGAGGGCTTCGCCGTCAGCGATGCAGCCAGATGCCAGGCTCGAGAGCCCAGGATGAGTGCCCGGGGACAGGCAGTTGTCGTGTGTCTTGGGTAGCGTGGAATGAAACACCCTGCACTGAGCCTGTAAGGAAGCATCCAGGTATGCGACTCAATGGGTAAGGCCGGTCCCGGGTCGCAGCCGTATCCGTCATTTAAGGAGTATATCCGTTGAACCGACAACGCCTCGTCATTCTTGCCCTCATCGCCCTGGTGGTTGGCGCTTTCTTCTTGAGCGGCGCCCATGACCTCTTGACCCTGGATGCCCTCAAGGCCGAACAGGCGCGGTTTCAGACCTGGCTTGCCGAGGACCCGCTGACGGTGATCGGTGGCTTCTTTGCTATCTACGTGGCGATGGCTGCCCTGTCACTTCCAGGGGCCACGCTGCTGACCGTGCTTGGTGGGGCGCTGTTCGGGCTCGGCCTGGGCCTGGTGATCATTTCGTTTGCCAGTGCGCTCGGCGCGAGCCTAGCCTTTTTGATTGCGCGTACGCTGGCCCGTACGCCTCTGGAGCGACGCTTTTCTCGTCAACTCGACAGCATCAATAGTGGCATCGAGCGGGAGGGGGCCTTCTACCTGTTCACGCTGCGCCTGATTCCACTGTTCCCGTTCTTCGTCATCAATCTGGTGATGGGGCTGACCCGGATGCGCCTGCGCACCTTCTACTGGGTTAGCCAACTGGGCATGCTGCCGGGCACCGCCGTCTTCGTGAATGCGGGACGCGAGCTGGGAACTCTCCAGTCGCTGGGCGGGATATTGTCCCCTGGGTTATTGATTTCCTTCGCGCTGATCGGCGTCTTTCCCTGGCTGGCCCGCTGGGGCGTGGAGATCGCCAAGCGTCGCCGCATTGCTCGCCAGTATGACAAGCCCGAGCACTACGACTATGACATCGTGGTGATCGGCGCTGGCTCGGCCGGGCTGGTGGCGAGTTATATCGGCGCGGCGGTCAAGGCCAAGGTGGCGCTGGTCGAGCGCGACAAGATGGGTGGTGACTGCCTGAATACCGGCTGTGTACCCTCGAAGGCGCTGATTCGCTCGGCGCGTCTCGCTCAGGAGATGCGCGAGGCCCAGCGCTTCGGCCTGTCGGCCGCTGAGCCCGAGGTCGACTTCCCGGCCGTGATGGGCCACGTTCATCGCGCCATCGAAGAGATCGAACCCCATGACAGTCCGGAGCGTTATCGTGGTCTCGGCGTCGAGGTGGTTCACGGTGATGCCTGGCTACAGACGCCCTGGGAGGTACGAGTCGGCGATCGAGTGCTGACCACTCGACATGTAATCGTAGCCACCGGCGCCCGGCCGCGGGTGCCTGAGCTCGAGGGCCTGGAAGAGCGTGATGTGCTGACCTCCGACAACCTTTGGCAGCTCGAGGCGCTGCCCGAACGTCTGGTGGTACTGGGCGGCGGGCCGATCGGCTGTGAGTTGGGCCAGAGCTTCGCCCGGCTCGGCAGTCGTGTGACACTGGTCGAAATGGGCTCCCAGCTGCTGCCGAGAGAGGATCACGATATCGCCAAGCTCGTCGAAACGCGACTCGAGGCTGAGGGCGTGCGGCTAGCGCTGGGCGCGCGGGCGGTACGGGTCGAACCTGGCCCGAGCCATGGCGACGGTGGGCGGGTGCTGGTCATCGAGCGCGAAGGCCCGCAGGGTGCCGAGACCGAGCGCCTGGTCTTCGATCGGCTGCTGGTGGCGGTGGGCCGGGAGGCCAACGTCAGTGGCTTCGGCCTCGAGGGGCTTGGTGTGTTGCCCAGGGCCAACGGCACCATCGATGTCGACGGCACCCTGCGCAGCCTGCATCCGAACATCTGGGCCTGCGGCGACGTGGCGGGTCCTTTCCAGTTGACCCATGCCAGCGCTCATCAGGCCTGGCACGCCACGGTTAACGCGCTGTTCGGCGAGTTCAAACGCTTCAACGTCGACTACCGCAACCTGCCGGCGGTGACCTTCTGCGATCCCGAGGTGGCAAGAGTCGGGCTCAACGAGCGTGAGGCAGCCGCACAAGGCGTGGAGGTCGAGGTGACCCGCTACGGCTTCTCAGAGCTCGATCGGGCGATCGCCGACCAGCACACCGAGGGCTTCATCAAGGTGCTGACGGCGCCGGGCAAGGATCGTATCTTGGGCGCCAGCATCGTCGGCCACGGCGCCGGTGAGCTGCTTGGCGAGTACACCTTGGCCATGACCCACGGCATCGGCCTCAACAAGCTGCTGGGTACCATCCATCCCTATCCGACCTTCTCTGAGGCTGCCAAGGCTAGCGCCGGCGTATGGAAGAATGCCCACAAGCCTGAGCGTCTGCTGGGTTGGCTCGAGCGCTATTTTGCCTGGCGGCGCCGCAGTGCCCATGCGTCGGCCACTGCCACCCGCTCGGCAACGAGTTCGGCAACGAGTTCGGCTACTAGTTCGGCTAAGAGGAGCGAAACGCATGCTAGATCGCTGGACCAATGAATGGATCAAGCCGCCGCTGGCCAGGCTCGCCAGGGGCCTGGCCGAGCGCGGCGTGACCCCCAACCAAGTGACGGTCACCAGCTTCCTGGTCGGCATGCTGGCACTGCCGCTGCTGGCGCAGCAAGCCTATGGCTGGGCATTGGCGGTGATTCTCGTCAATCGCCTGGGCGATGGCCTGGATGGCGCTCTTGCCCGGCACACCGGGCTTGCCAGCGATGCCGGTGGTTTTCTGGACATCGGCCTCGACTTCCTGTTCTATGCCGCCGTGGTACTGGGCTTCGCCCTGGCGGATCCGCCGGCCAATGCGCTGGCCGCCGCGCTATTGCTGTTCGCCTTCGTCGGCACCGGCAGCTCCTTTCTGGCCTTCGCGATCATGGCCGCCAAGCACGACCTGGCAAGGCCCAGCTTCGAGAGCAAGGCGTTCTACTACCTGCATGGCCTCACCGAGGGCACCGAAACCATTCTGGCCTTCGTGGTTTTCTGCCTGTGGCCCGAACACTTTGCCGTGCTGGCGTCGATCTTTGCTGCGGCTTGCCTGCTGACCACCGGCACCCGGCTATGGGGCGGCTTTCATACGGTCAGGGCAAGGGAGCGCAGCGCATGAGGCATCAACCATGCGTCAAGCTGGCCTCGGGGCTGAGCGGGCTCTTGGTGGCAGGCCTGGGGCTGAGCGCTCTTGCCGAGCCCCTGCAGGCGGCCGAGATCAGCTTCAGTCCAAGCGATATCCTGGGCTGGTCGATGCGTGACTTCGATGGCGAAACCGACTACCGGCTGGTGGAGTTGGACGGAGAACAGGTACTCAGGGCACAGGCTCGCGGACAGGCCTCGGCCAAGTATCTGGAGCAGGAGATCGACCTTGACCGCACCCCCTATCTGCACTGGTGCTGGCGTGTTGCGTCTACCTATCCGGGGCTTGTGGAAACCACCAAGGGCGGTGATGACTACCCGGCGCGGGTCTATGTGGCTCGCAAGACCGGCTGGCTGCCGTTCCAGGTGCAGTCGGTGAACTATGTCTGGTCATCGAACCAAGTGGCGGGTAGCGCTTGGCCGAATGCCTTCACCGAACGCGCCCAACTGCTGGCGCTCGAGGGCAAGGAGGCCCCGGTCGGCCAGTGGGTGGCCGAGGTGCGCGATGTGCGCGAGGACTTCAGCCGCTTGTTCGGTGAGCGCCCGGCGCGCTTGAGCGGCGTCGCCTTGATGACCGACGGCGACAATGCAGGGGGCGATGCCACCGCCTGGTATGCTCGCTTGGCGTTTTCCGACGCCTCTGCGCCGCCTCGCTGTCCGGGGCAGTAATACTCTCAGTCCGGTGCAGTCATAACGGGCAGGTGGCGAGTCGACCGCCCGATCCGCCTCTCGTGCTCATGGTATGCGGCAGATGCAAAAGGCAGAGGCAAAAAAAGGGGCAGCCCAATGGGCTGCCCCTTTCTTGTCAGCGTTTGCTGAGCGCTATGGGTGAGCTTAGTGCTCCACGCCACCTTCGCCGTGCACGTGGCCGTGCTCGACTTCTTCTTCGCTCGCTTCACGCACTTCGGCGATTTCGACGTCGAAGTTCAGGTTCTGACCGGCCAGCGGGTGGTTACCGTCGACGGTAACGGTGTCGCCTTCGACCTGAGTCACGGTGACCATCAGCGGGCCGCCCTGAGTCTGAGCCTGGAACTGCATGCCCGGCTGGACGTCTTCGACGCCCTGGAAGGCATCACGCGGCACTTCCTGCACCAGGCCTTCCTGGATTTCGCCGTAACCTTCTTCGGGGGTAACGGCCACTTCCAGCTTGTCGCCGGTCGCCTTACCTTCCAGTTCCTTTTCCAGACCCGGAATGATGTTGCCGGAGCCGTGCATATAGGTAAGCGGATCGCGACCTTC
>CETM01154464.1_pt1 | contig 10177 bp, 9 predicted proteins | sample 361451 | NCBI WGS metagenome assembly CETM01 (sample SAMEA2622690, study PRJEB7988) | marine metagenome | isolation source: saline water (ENVO:00002010), including
ATTATCTAAAAGATTGCTATGTGTAATAGCAGAGTGTATATTGTAACTGTATTTAATCGAAAATAATGGACATGTTAATGGTTTTAGTCGGAGTTGTTCTAGGTGGTATTTTTGCCTTTGTTATTCAAAAATTTTTATTTGATAAATCTTATCAAAATGCTCTTTTTAATAAAGATGAAATCTTAAAATCTGCAAAAATTAAAGCTGAAAACTTAATTAAAGATGCTAAAAACGAATCTGAAAAGGTATTAAATGACTCAAGAAGAGAAATCCAATCACAAAAAGATAGTTTGATTTCAAAGCAAAAAGATTTAATAAATAAAGAAAAATCTTTTGAAAAGCAATTATCAGATTTGGATTCAAAGAAAGAGTCTCTAGAAAAAGAAAAATCTGTTATTCAAGCACAAAAAAAAGAAGCAGAAACAGCTTTGCAAGCCCAAGAAAAGAAAATTGAAGAAATAGCTAAAATGTCAAAAGAAGATGCTTTAGATTTGCTTATGAAAAATGTTGAAAAGGAAAATAAGCAAGAAATTTTAGATTATGTGAAAAATTTAGAAAAGGAATTAACTGAAGATGCTGAACAAAAAGCTAGAATGATCTTAACGACTGCAATGCAAAAAATTGCATCAGAAGTGGCTTCTGAAAATACTTCTACAGTTGTAAATCTTCCAAGTGACGATATGAAAGGTAGAATAATCGGTAAAGAAGGGCGAAATATTCAAACCTTTGAAAGGCTAACTGGTGTAGATGTAGTTGTGGATGATACTCCTGGAGTTGTATTGATATCTGCTTTCGATTTATTGAGAAGATATGTAGCTAAGGTTTCATTAGAAAGATTATTGGCTGATGGAAGAATTAATCCTGCTAGAATTGAAGAAGTTGTAAAGAAAGTAATGGAAGAAGTTGATACCTTGGTATTTGATTTAGGTCAAAAGGCTTGTTTTGAAGCTAATGTAGCTGGATTATCTGATGATCTTTTGTCGCTTCTTGGTAAATTGAAATTTAGAACAATTCAATCACAGAACTTGTTGAAGTTTGCTTTAGATGTCGGTGCCTTATCTATGGTAATTGCTTCTAGTCTTGGTTATAAATCAATGAATTTAAAAAAGATTGCTCTTTTGAAATTTGTTGGTCAATCGGTTGATCATGAAGTTACTGGTCAAATGGAAGACATAAGTGCTGATATTTGTAAAAAGTTTGGTGTTTCAAGTGAAGTAGTAGAATCTATTAAGCAACAAAAAGAAAGCGTTAAAAATGAATCAATGGATGCTTTAATTGTGAAAATAGCTACTAAACTTGCTCTTTCAAGACCAAATATGAATAAAAACAATATGGAGTCTTTTGTTAAGAGAATGTCTGAGCTTGAAACTGTAGCCAAGGGTTTTGAAGGAGTTAAAGATGTTTTTGCTCTTCATACTGGTCAAGAAGTTAGAGTGATTGTTGATGCAGATAAATTGGATGATTTAGAAACAAAGAAATTATCATCGCAAATAGCAAATCGAATTCACCAGGATTTAGCCTATCAAGGTCAGATAAAAGTAAATGTTATTAGAGAAAAAAGAGTTGAGGATTTTGCAGTTTAATTTAAAGTTAAATAAAAGTTAAAAAATCCAAAAAATCTCTTGCAAAATAAAATTAGCACTCGTACTATTAGGGTGCTAATTTAATTTTTATTATGTCTAAATTAATTCCTTTGGGTGAAAACTTAGTTGTGTTACCCTTGAAAGAAGATACTACCAAATCATCATTTTATATTCCTGAATCAAAAGAGGCAAAGCCAGGCCAAGGGGAGGTAATTGCGGTTGGTCCAGGAAAGGAACTTGATAACGGTTCTTTGTCTAAAATGACAATATCAGTTGGGGATAAGATAGTTTTTAGAAGATATGCAACTGACGAATTTGAGATTGACGGTGAAAAATATCTAGTAATTCCTCAGAAGGATGTGCTAGCAAAAATTAATAATTAAATATTTAACTTTATATTATGGCAAAAGAAATAATTTTTTCAGATGATTCCAGACAAAAATTATTTGATGGAGTAAAAAAACTTGCTGATGCAGTAAGAATTACAATGGGTCCAAAAGGGCGAAATGTTATTTTAGATAAATCCTTTGGTTCACCTTTAATAACTAATGATGGTGTGACTATTGCAAAAGAAATAGAATTGAGTGATAGATTTGAAAATATGGGTGCTCAGCTTGTAAAGGAAGTTGCAACTAAAACTAATGATGTCGCAGGTGATGGTACAACTACAGCAACTGTTTTGGCATGTGCGATGATTAGTGAAGGACTTCGTAACGTTACGGCTGGTGCTAATCCTATTGAACTTAAAAAAGGTATGGATTACGCTGCTAAATTACTTGTGGATCAGCTACAAAATGATTCTAAATCCATTACTACAACTGATGAAGTTGCTCAAGTAGCTACAATTTCTGCTCAAGATGAAGTAGTTGGTCGTTTAATTGCGGATTCAATGGATGTTGTTGGTAATGAAGGAATTATTACAGTTGAAGAATCTCAAACTATGGGACTTGAAAAAGAAGTTGTAGAGGGTATGCAGTTTGATTCTGGATACATTTCTCCATATATGATTACAGATACTGCAAGAATGGAAGCTGTTTTGCAAGAAGCTCCAATTTTAATTACAGATAAGAAAATATCTTCGATTAATGAAATGGTTCCTATTTTAGAAAAAATTGCTGAGACGGGAAAGAAAGATCTTTTATTGATAGCTGAAGATTTAGATGGTGAGGCTTTAACTACTGTTGTTGTTAATAAATTACGTGGTAATTTTAATCTAATAGCTGTAAAAGCTCCTGCTTTTGGAGATAGAAGAAAAGAAATTTTAAAAGATATTGCAGTTTTAACAGGAGGAAGCTTTGTTTCTTCTGAAATAGGATTAGAATTAAAAGATGTTGATTTAAACCATCTAGGAGCAGCAAGAAAAATTGTTGTAAATGCAGATTCTACTACCATAATTGATGGAAAAGGAAGTAAAGAGTTGGTAAGTAATAGGATAGATGAAATTTTGGCTTTGTATCAAAATTCTCAATCTGAATTTGATAAAGATAAACTTTTAGAAAGAAAAGCTAAATTAGCAGGTGGTGTAGCTGTTATTAAAGTTGGAGCAGCCACTGAAACTGAATTAAAAGAAAAGAAATTAAGGATCGAAGATGCTTTGGCCGCAACTAAAGCTGCAGTTCTAGAAGGAATTGTTCCAGGTGGTGGGACTGCCGTATTACAAGCTTCAAAAATTTTAGAGGATGTAGAAGGTAATTTTGATTTTTTAACTGGTGTAAAGCTTGTTAAAAAAGCTGTTGAATCTCCAATTCGTCAAATTGCTATCAATGCTGGTAAGGAAGGTGCTGTGATTTGTAATACTGTTTATAATTCAGAAAAAGGACATGGTTATGATGCTTTGAATGATCAAATTGTAAATATGATTGAAAAGGGGATTGTTGATCCAACTATGGTAACTAGGTCTGCCTTACAGAATGCAGTTTCGATTGCTTCAATATTTTTAACCATGGAAGCAGCCGTTACTGATGATTCTGATAAGTCTGATGATTCACAAATGGGTGCATCTATGCCAGGAATGGGAATGATGTAAATTTAAAAAAGGCCAATTAATTTGGTCTTTTTTTTTATTTTGTTTAATATTTAAATAATTAAATCTTTTTATGGAAAAAAAAGAAATTTTAATCCCAATTTCTAAAATAAGAGGTCTTGATAAGATTACTAATTCACTTGATTTTCAAGTTGAAAAAGTCTCGACTACAAATAAATCTAGTTCTGTAGATGTAAATATTAATGATGATTTTGATTTGCAATCTATGGATAAGGAAGAAGATTTACATGTAGGGGATATTAATTTTAAAAAATCTAATTTTAATATAGATATAAAAGAAATTCCTTCTGTTGAAGATAAATACTTGAAAATTAATCTAAAGTCTTTTTTAGATATGATTGACTCAGCAAATCTTGAATCTGATTTATTAGATGGACAAGAGGTAGTAGTTAATTCTAAGTTTTTAATGTCTTTGATAAATTCTAAAGATCCTATTGATCTAGATGATTCTACTTCAAATCAATTAATGAAAGGAGTTTTGATTGGTGTTTTAGTTTCTATTTTTCTATTCTTGTTTATAAAATTAATATAACTTTATGTATAAAAAATTACTTTTAAAAATTTCGGGAGATTTATTATCTTCGGAGTCTAGTTCTTTTGATCCAGAGAAAATTGAAAATTTGGCTAAAACTTTAGTTGAATTTCAAAAAAAATATGATGTGTGTTTAGCAATTGTGGTTGGAGCAGGTAATATTTGGCGTTTTAGAGATAATAAGCATTTGTCTTTAAATAGAAATACTTCCGATATGCTAGGAATGCTTGCTACTAACTATAATGCAGTTCTCCTAAAAGAGGCAATTTTAAAGTATACCCAAAGTGTTACTTGTTTTAGTGCATTTGGGAATGATAGATTGATTGATTTTTATTCACCTCATAATGCCAAAAAAGCATTTTCTTCTAAGAAAATTACTGTCTTAGCTGGTGGTACGGGAAGTCCTTTTGTTACAACTGATTCAGCTTCCGTACTAAGGGCTCTGGAGCTGGATTGTGATGTCGTTTTAAAAGCAACCAAGGTAAATGGAATTTATACATCTGATCCGATGAAAGATAAAAATGCCATAAAATTTCAGAATTTAACTTTTAATGAAGCTATTTCAAGAGGTTTAAATGTTATGGATTTAGGGGCATTTGGACTTGCTAAAGAAAATAATTTACCAATTTTAGTATTTGATTTTACGGATTTAAAGAACTTAGAAGAAGTTTACAATAATCCAAATTTAGGTACACTAGTTACATCTAACAATTAATTATATTTTATGTTTAATGAATATTACGACGCTTTTAACGCAGATTTTCAAAAATCCTTAGATCATATGGATTATGAGTTTTCAAAATTACAAACAGGAAGAGCTAACTCTTCTCTTTTCGAAGATATTTCGGTAGAGGCCTATGGAAGTGCTCAGCCAATGAAAAATGTTGCTCAAATTACTATCCCTGATAGTAAAACAGTTTCTATTAAACCCTTTGATAAATCTATCTTAAAAGCTGTAGAATCTGGAATAATTTCAGCAAATCTAAATTTAAATCCAAATACTTTAGCTGATAGTATTATAATTAATATACCTCCGTTGACTGAAGAAAGAAGAAGAGATTTGGTTAAAGTAGTAAAAAAGGTTTCAGAGGAAACAAAGGTAACTGTTAGACAGGCTAGACAAAAGCAAATACAAAAAGTCAAAGAACTTTTATCAAGTGAAGAAATTTCTAGAGATGATATGACTTCTTTTGAAAAAAAATTACAAGAATTAGTGGATAATGCCAATTCATCTATTGATACTAAAACCAAAGAAAAAGAATCTGATATTTTAAAAGTTTAGTTTATGATTTTTAATATTTTAATTGTATTTTTAATTGTTTATTTTCTGATTTTTATTCATGAATTTGGACATTTTTTAGCTGCTAAACGTAATGGTGTAAAGGTTGAAGAGTTTTCGATTGGTTTTCCACCGCGACTAATTTCTTTTAAAAAAGGGGGGACTAAGTTTTCATTTGCATTATTACCACTAGGAGGCTATGTGAAACTTCATGGCGATACTGCTGATGAGAGTGCTTCGAAAATTGTTAAATCTAAATCTTTTGCATTTAAAACTCCATGGCAAAAAATTAAGATTTTGCTAGCTGGTGTTTTTATGAATTTTTTAGTGTATTTAGTTTTAATGACGGCTGCCTTTTCTTTTGGGGTTCCTAAGTTGATTCAAAGCTATGATCAATTGATTTCTGAAGTTAATCAAGGTTCTATTCAAGTTGAACCTGGCTTAAAGATCTCATCAATTGAAAAAGATTCAAAAGCTGATCGGGAAATTGATTTGAACTCCGAGATTGATTATGTTGATGGTAAATATTTTATTAATTCAAATCTAGAATTTGATAATATTTCTAATCTAAATGAATACGGTGTAAGTTTAAGTAATTTTGTTGAATTACCAGTGCTTAAAGTTTTAAAGTATAACCAGTTTTTAAGTAAAAATGATTTAATTCTTTCTGTTAACCAAAATAAGTTTACTTCATATGATGACTTCATAAGTTTGGTAAATTTAAGTAAAGGTCCAATTTTTTTAGAAGTATATAATTCAGCTAGTCAGGATGTTAGTTCATTTCAATTAAATACTACTAGTTCTGAATTTATGGTTTTAAATGTATTTAATGACTCGAGTGCAATGGATGCTGGGGTAAAAACTGGATTTAAATTAAGAGCTATTAATGATATTTCTATTGCTAGAATTGATAATTTTTCTGATTTTGTGAAAAATTTAGATACTGAGAATGTAGTATATTCATTTTTAGATGGAAATGATAAAGTGCTTAATTTAAAAATTACTCCTGATGCAAATGGTATTACTGGGATGGTTTTGAATCCAATTTATAATTCTGTTGATTTAAATAATTCTTTTGTTTTAGATTCCATGATTTATACTGTTGCAAGTATAGATGATGTTAAGCTTCCGTTTTTAACTGCTTTTTTAACTTCTTTGAAGAATGGTTTTTCGATGTCATGGACGATAATGAAATCTTTTGTTGATACTATTTTTAGCTTTTTTACTAGTTTTGAAGTTAGTAAAGATGTAGGTGGTCCGGTTGCAGTATTTAAGATGAGTTATGATTATGTTTCAATTGGAGGTGCGCAACTAATGCAGTTTGTAGCTTTAATTTCTTTAACTTTAGCTGCTATTAATATTTTGCCAGTTCCAGTTTTAGATGGGGGTAGAATAATGATTGTGTTATTTGAAGCAATTTTAGGTAAACCAGTTTCTCGAAAGTTTGTAAATCTTTTAACTTTAGCTTCTTTTGGAGTTTTAATGTTTTTTATTTTAATTGTAACTATTTTTGATATTATAAGATTGTAACCAAGTGTATTTATGACTGTTGTTAATTTAACAAATCTATGGATTGATGTTTTGAAGTCTGTTTCAAAACAAGTAAAGAAAACTGATTTTTTAGTTTGGTTTCAGGATACAAATATTATAAGTCAAAATGAACAAAATACAGTTGTTGGTGTTCCGAGTATTTTTGCTAAAGATTGGTTTGAAAAAAAATATAAGGATTTTATTTGTGATGAATTAAAAAGTTTAGGTCATAATCAGCCTGTTGAATTTGCAATAGATACTACTTTGAAATCTGATTCTAAAGGAGTTGATGTAACTAATATTTTAGACTCAAGTAAAAGAAAGGCTCGTAAGATATCTAATAGAAATGAAATAAGTTATAAATTTACTAGTGGAGCTGGTCAAGACAATGTGATTGTTTCAAAGATGTTAAATCCAAAGTATCAATTATCTAATTTTGTGGTTGGTACAAATTCACGCTTAGCATTTGCTGCTTGTCAGGCTGTATCTAAGAGTCCTGGTAGCTCTTATAACCCATTGTTTATATATGGAGATGTAGGACTTGGTAAGACTCATCTCTTGCAGGCTTGTGGAAATGCTGTCTTAAATAATTATAAAGATTATGTGGTTGTTTACCTAACTGCTGAAAAATTTACAAATGAAATTGTTGAAGCTATTAAAAAGAATAATGTAAGAGGTTTTAGAGCTAAGTATAGAAAAGTTGATTGTTTAGTGATTGATGATATTCAATTTTTAGCTGGAAAAGGTCGAACTCAAGAGGAGTTTTTTCATACTTTTAATGAACTTTATCATGAAAACAAGCAAATTATTATTAGTTCGGATAAACCGCCTTCGGATCTTGAAGGGGTTGAGGATCGTCTAGTTTCAAGATTTGAAATGGGAATGATTGTTGATGTTACCCTGCCCGATTACGAAACTTGTTTGGCAATTTTAATGGCTAAATCTCAAGAGCTACAAGCAATTATTTCAACCGAAGTTCTAGAGTTTATCGCAGTCAATATTAATTCTTCAATTCGTGAACTAGAGGGGATTTTAACTCAAGTAATAGCTCAAAGTCGTTTAGAGGGAGCTCCTCCTACAATAAATTCAGTTACTAAAATTTTACAAAAATTAGGAAAATTAGCTTTGAATTCAACTGCTTTTCCTTCTAATCAAAGCTATTTAGAAGAAAAAAATGTTGCCTTAACCCCATCTCAAGTTATTGATTCTGTGGCTACTTTCTTTTCTTTAACGAAGTTTGATCTAATTGGGACTAGAAGAACTCGAGATATTATGATACCACGGCAATTATGTATATTTATTTTAAGAAATGATTTTAATTTATCTTATGAAAAAATTGGTCATGAATTTGGAGGAAGAAATCATACAACTATTATGCATGCTTGTCAAAAAGTAGAAAAAAACTTGAAAAAAGATGTAAAATTAAATAATCTTATTAACTCAATAAAGCAAAATTTAAATTTATAGAAATGGATCAAATGTACTACAGAAGAAATCGTAGAAGTTCATCACGAAATCGTAAGAAAAAATCATCGAAGGGTGTTTCGTTTTATCTATTTCCTTTTTTGGGTGTGTTGTTGGTTTTCTTATTTTCACAAATTTTTTCAAAGTTTGGAGATTCTTTAAATAATTCTAATATAGATTCTTTAGAAAACGCTTTGGTTGTTAAAGCTGTAACCGGTAATGTTACATCTACATTTAATCAAGTTTCTACTTCTTTAAATATAAATGATCCGATTTTATCTACTAGTAATATTACAGTACCTTTTGACTCTGCAATAGTTTTAGAGTCGAAAAATGGTTCTGAATTTAGAGTAGATCAATCAAGTAACTTCATTTATAACTTTGAAAGTAATGACAATTTAGATACTTTAAATCTTTCTTTTAAGTCTGGTAAGGTATGGGTGAATTCAAAGACTAATCTAGAGCAGATTTTACTTGGATCTAGTTATTTGGATATTCAAACTCAAAATGTAGTTTTAACATATAAGTCTAATTTACCTGAAGATTTATCTATTTTTTCAGGGCAAGCCTTGGCTATTATTAAAGATTTAGATACTGGTAATGAAATTGATAAATTTAGAGTTGAGTCTAATACTTCTTTGCTTTTAGATAATTCTTCTTATTCAGATTTTTTAGTTAATAAAGCACCTTTGATTAAATCTAAGACTAACTCTTCTGTATATTTATCTAATTGGTATAAGTGGAATACCTTTTATGATAATAATAATGTTTCTATTTCTTTTGATGATATATTTGAAGAAGATTCACAAATTGCGTTTAAAGATTTACAAAATCAAATTCAAAATACAAATAAATTACAAAAGAAAGAGGTTCAAATTCAAAGTATAGATAAATCTACTACTCCTTATTTTACATATCCTAAAGCTAATGAGGTTATTACAGATAAAAGAATAAAACTTTTAGGGAAGGTTCCTCCAGATACTGCCAAGGTTATGATTATAAGTTTTGAAGAAGATGAACCATTAAAATACATTTTAAAGGAGTACGAATCAAATACTGAAGATTTTGTTTATTATGCATTTAGTGATCCTCAGAGAGGAAATTTATTCCCAGGCGTAAATAAATTTGAAGTTGTTGCTATCGATGTTAATGGAAATGAAAGTCCATCTTCCAGTATTGAGTTTGTATTTAGAGATCCTGACAAAAAAATATCTACCGAAAACCTTACAGCTGAAGATGAATTGTCAGAACATAAAAATTCTAGCCAAACTCAAGATGAATCTGAATCGGTAAACAATTCTGGTTTAGATTTACCAGTAGTTTCTTCAGTTAATGAATTACCTTATGAAAGTGGTTTTGATTTAAAGACAAATAGAGCGTATATTGTTGGTTCAGTGCCTGAAGGTGCATCAAAAGTTACTATTAATGGTTTTGATTTAACAATGTTTAAAGAAGGTCAAACACGTTTTCATTATATTTTAAGTGAAGGTTTTAATAATCTTAAAAATGGTGAAAATATACTAAATATTTCTTATGAAAAAAATGGACTAAAAAGTCCATCTTTGAAGGTTGTAATAAATTATACTTCTAATTAAGAAATTTTCTTTTATTTAGATTATGTTCTTGATTTGTTTTTGAATAGACTACTTCGTTAGTTATCGGTTTTGTTAGATAAAACCAGTAATTTGAGTTTTTGGGATTTAAAGCTGCTTGAATACTTGATAGTGAAGGGTTGCAGATTGGAG
>CETM01044873.1_pt1 | contig 10162 bp, 7 predicted proteins | sample 361451 | NCBI WGS metagenome assembly CETM01 (sample SAMEA2622690, study PRJEB7988) | marine metagenome | isolation source: saline water (ENVO:00002010), including
AATCCCTGAAATAAGTGAGGTTGTAGTCGTTTTACCGTGCGAACCAGCGACAACAACATTTTGTGTTAAAGAAACAATGTGCGCTAACATATCTCCTCTTTTATAAATAGGAAGATTTTTAATTTTTGCTTGCTTAACTTCTGAATTATTTTTTTTTATTGCAGAGGAAATAACAAGTATTGTTGCTGTATCAATATTTTTTTTACTATGACCTGTAAAAATTTTAATTTTATTTTTTTTTAGTCTATCTATATTTTTATTTTTTGAGATGTCACTTCCCTGCACTTTAAATCCCATACCTTTCATAATTAATGCAAGACCACTCATGCCAATACCACCTATACCGACAAAATGTATATTTTCTTTTTTTGCAAGTTCAATTTTCATTTATGGTCTGTATAATTTTTTCGTTAATATTTTTCCAGCTGTTTTGTTGCCTGAAATTTTTCATATTTTTTATTTTTTCTAGATAGTCGTTTTCATTTTCAATTATTTGTAATAATTTTTTTAATAATATTTCACTTGTAATATTATTTTGGTCAAGTAGCCAACAACAATTTTTGTTCTTATAGAAAAGTCCATTTTCGTATTGATGATTATCTTTAGCGAAAGGATAGGGAATTGCTAAGTACGGAATATTCAAATAAGTTAACTCTGATAATGTCGAGGCCCCAGCTCTAGTGATGCATAAGTTTGAGCTAGATATAACGTCTAAAATATTTTTATCATAATTGAATAACTGATGATCGATATTTTTTGAATTATAAAAATTTCTTAAATTCTCATAGTTTTCATTGCTACTTTGTTGGTATATCTTCAATTTATGTTTTTTTGATAATTCATAAACTACATTTTTCAAATCTTGATCAAAAACTTTTGCGCCTTGACTTCCACCTATTATTAACAAGTTTACTTCTTCTGAAATTTTCTTTTTATCAGATTTTATTGAATAAAAATTTTTTCGTAGTAAAGGATTTATAACTATTATTCTATTTAAATAATTTTTAGGAAAATTTTTAATATTATTAGAATAACAAAATATTTTTTTACAAAACCTCATAAAAAAAGCATTCGCCCTTCCTAATACCATATTTGGTTCAAATAAATATATTTTTAAATTTAAAATCTTTGCTGAAATACATAGAGGTAATGACATATAGCCACCTGTAGATATTAGAACACTAATATTTTTCCTTCTCATAAATAAAATTGATTTTATAGTTAAAAAAATAATTAAAATAAAATTTAAAGGTAAATTTAAAATATTTCTTTTTAACTTGGGCATATTTATTATTTTTATATTTTCTGTTTTCTCATACAAAAATTTTGTACCTCTTTGGTCAGAGGTAATAAATACTTCAAAATCATTTTTTAAATGTTCAAAAAACACATTAGCGGGAATGACATGTCCGCCAGTTCCTCCGGTACTAATTAAGATTTTTTTTTTCATTGCATTCAAATTCTTCTTTTTGTTAAATTTAAAATAATTCCTGACAATATAGCTGTTCCAATTATAGAAGAGCCTCCATAACTTAAAAATGGTAAAGTCATGCCTGTTGTTGGGAGCAATCTTATATTTACCCCAAGGTGAATTAATACTTGGAATAATATTATAGATGCAGATCCAACTAAAATTAATTTCGCTTTATTATTTTTTTCGAAGTAAAGTTTTTTGAACACTTGATATATAAAAAATAAAAAAATTATCATTAATATAATTATAACAATTACTCCAAATTCTTCTGAGATAACTGAGACAATGTAGTCAGTATGAGCTTCAGGAACTCTATTCTTTAAAACTCCTTCTCCAATACCTTTGCCAAAAAAACCTCCGTTAATAATTGCCTCTGAGGCTTTCTCCGATTGATAATTATTTCCTGATGTTGGGTCAAAAAAGGATTTTAGTCTAATTAAAATATAAGAAAACTTTGGAATGAATAAAATTATATAAAGTAATAGTAAAAAAATTAAACCAAAAAAAACAAAAAAAACTATTAGATTTATTCCAGAAATAAAAATTAAACTAAGCCACGTCAAAAGAACTAAAAAAGTTTGTCCAATATCCGGCTGAGTTATTAATAGAAAAATGATTGGAGCAATTAAAAAAAAACTTAAAAAATACTTATAATAAATATTTTTATTTTTCTCTGAACTTAAAATTGAAGCTATCATTATAATGATAAATGGTTTTAAAACTTCAATAGGTTGAAATCGTGGCAAAAACAAAATATCTAGCCATCTTTTAGATCCCTTTACCTCTACACCTATGATTGGAACTAAAGCTAAAAAAATGAAACAAATCAAAAATAAAGCATTTGATATTCTGTAGAAATTTTTTTCATCCAATGATGAAAAAAAAATTATAAAGAAAAAACCAAGGAATGTATAAAATAGGTGTCTTAAAAAAAAATAATAACTATTTGTATTAAGATTGTCAGAAGCAATAAGCGAGGTTGAAACTAAGGAAAAAAATAATCCCAAAGAAAAAAGCATCGTAATTAAAAAAAAAATTGATTTATCTATATTTTTCCACCACCCATAATAAATTTTATTAATTTGAAACATAAACTATTTGTTTAAATAAATTTTTTTAAAAAGTTCATTAAATTTTTTTCCTCTGTCTTCAAAATTTTTATAACTATCAAAAGATGCTGCAGATGGACTAAAAAGAATAGTATTATCAATTTGACTTTTCTCATTTTTGATGTCGTAAATAGTTTTTTTTAGTGCACTTTCTAAGTTTCTGAAAGACTCATATCTTATTTTGTTTTTCAATATTTTAATAAAATGATTTTTATTTTTGCCATATATATAAGCCTTAAAATTTATACATTTTTTTTTACCCATATAAAAATTATCACCAGATTTTGGAATTCCACCAAGAAGCCAATGGACCTTATTTAAAGATTCAAGAATATTTATAGTTGATGAAAAACTTGTAGCTTTAGAGTCATTAATAACTTTAAAATTTTTATTTTTATAAATAACTTGTTGTCTAAAATTTAAACCTTTAAATTTATTGATAGTTTTTAATAATTGTGATTGTCGGATACCTAGTTTTTTTGAAATCGCACACACAAAACTCAAATTTTGCTTATTTCCATTAGTAAAAAAATAAGGATTTTTAATTTTTGCAATATTTTCTGAATATAGTTTTTTGTGAACATTAATCATTTTAGATTTTAACTTATTTTGTTTTAAAAATTTTTTGAGATATTTATTTTTAAAATCTAGAAATGAGAGGTCTTCCTTATCTTGACTCTTAATTAATTTAAATTTAGATTTAACATAATTATTTAAGTTTCCATGTCTTTCAATGTGATCGGGTGAGATATTTAGAATCGCGGCATAATTAGCCTTAAAAATTTTACTATATTCTAATTGATAAGAAGATGCCTCGATAACAAAAATAGTTTTGGGAGTTACTTTTTTTTCATTTAAAATAGGATTTCCAATATTCCCCACCAGCCTTACATCTTTTTTTTGGTCTTTTAAAACCTCAAATAAAATTTGAGCTGTAGTTGATTTTCCATTGGTTCCAGTAATTGATATAATTTTATTTTTAAAATAATGGCTATAAAATATATCTAAATCTGTAATTACTTTATTTAAGTTTTTGGATAAATATTTTTTTAGACTACATTTTCTAATATTTATCCCGGGACTTACCAAAATATAATCAAAATTATATTTATAAATTTTCTTTTTATTTATAAAGAATTTTTTATTTATGATTAAATTTTTTTTAATATCATCAAAAAGAAGGGTTTCATTATTTTTTTTTAAAAATAAATGACTAGAAACTCCAGTTTTTCCCAAACCATAAATTAAAATTTTTTTTTTAGAAAAAATTTTCTGTTTCTTTTTCATTACCTGAATTTTAAAGTTGCCAGACCTATCATTGCCAAAATGATCGAAATAATCCAGAATCTAACTACTACAGTTGACTCGGGCCAACCTTTCTTTTCAAAGTGATGGTGTATTGGTGCCATTTTAAAAACTCTTTTACCGGTAATTTTATAAGACATAACTTGAACAATTACAGATATTGCCTCTAACACAAATAATCCTCCAGTAATCGCTAAAACAATTTCATGTTTTGTAATAATGCCAATTGCCCCCAGGGATCCACCAAGTGAAAGTGATCCGGTATCTCCCATAAAAATTTTTGCAGGAGGAGCATTAAACCATAAAAATCCTATACAAGATCCAATTATAGAACCACAAAAAACTGACACTTCACCTATTCCCTCAATATAAGGAATTTGAAGATAATCAGAAAAAACAATATTCCCGGTAACATAGCTTATAAAAGCAAAACATCCCGCAACTAATATAACTGGGACTGTTGCAAGCCCATCGAGACCATCAGTTAAGTTTACTGCATTAGATGAACCAACTATTATAAAAACAGAAAAAGGGATAAAAAACCAACCTAAATTAATCATTAGATTTTTAAAAAAAGGAAAATATAAATATTCAAGCTCTGAGTGTTCAGTAAAATATGTTAAGAATATAATGCCTACTACTGCAATTAGGATTTGTGTAATAATTTTAAATTTAAAAGAAACACCAGAAGAATTTTTATATTTAATTTTTCTATAATCGTCATATGCACCTAATAATCCATAAGACCCAACTATAAAAATTAAAAACCATATAAAAATATTCGATAAATCTCCCCAAAGTAATATCCCCGAAAAAAGGCCCAATAAAATTAAAACACCTCCCATTGTCGGTGTACCAATTTTTTTTATAATATGTTCACTTGGACCATCCTCTCTAATTGGATCTAAAATTTTTTTTGTTGAAAAAAATTTTATAAATGGAGTCCCAACAATAAATACTACAAACATTGAGGTAAAAACTGCTAGTCCTGTTCTTACAGTTAAATATTTAAATACATTAAGGAATGTAAATACTTCTACAAAATTGAGTGACAAACTATATAACATTTTTTTTAAGTTCTTTTGTGAATTTGTTAAGTCCTGTCGAATTTGATCCTTTGATCATTAAATAATCATTATTATTTAATTGATTTTTAATCAAATCAATTATTTGTAAACTTTCACTTAAAATTAATCCTTTTTTTGCAGGTTTTATATTTTTAAAGGTTTCTTTTATGTGATTCCCTAAGATATTAATTTTATCGATTCCAGAAGAATTAATAATTGGCGCTATTTTTCTATGTTGAATTTTTGAGTGCCTTCCCAGCTCCATCATATCTCCTAAAATCATATATTTTTTATTGCGAGTTTTTATCATATTAAAATTTTGTATTGCACTTTTTAATGAAAGCGGATTCGAATTATAACTTTCATCAACTAAATTAATATTTTTTTTATTAATTTTAATTTTTAAAATGTCTCCTCTGCCCTCTGGTGTTTGAAAATTCCTAAAAATATTTTTGTCCAATTTAAACGGATCTGCAAAATATGAAATAACAGTTATTACCGCTAGTATGTTTTTTATAAAATTTTCAAAGTTGCTAGACAAATTAAAAAAAGTTTTTTTATTATTTATTACTACCGAAATTTTAAAATTTTTTTTATTTCTTGAAATTGATCTAAATTGTACATTAGCTTTTTTATACATGCCAAAAGTCAAAATCTGTAAATTTTTCTTAAGAGCTATTTTTTTATGTAGAGAAAAAAAGCTATCATCAGCATTTAATATTATTAAACCACCTGGTTTTATATTGTTGATTATTTCAGCCTTAGCTAAAGCTATTTGGTTTATGTTTTTAAAATTTTTTGCATGAGCATAAGATATATTGGTAATTATACCTACATCAGGTTTAATTATTTTAGTTAATCTATCTATCTCGCCTTTTTTATCCATGCCAGCTTCAAAAACTCCATAGTCGTGATTTACATTCAGATTAAATAGACTTAGTGGCACACCATATTTGTTATTAAAAGATTTAGGAGAGGAACTTACATTTCCAAATCTACTTAAAGTTTTCCTTAAAAGTTCTTTTAGGGAAGTTTTTCCACAGCTTCCCGTAATCGCTATAATTTTGGATAAAGAGTTTTGTCTAATAATTTCTGAAGTTTTTGTTAGGAATGCAAGCGTATTTTCAACTTTTATTTGCCTATTCCTTTTTTTAGATTTATCAATTTTATTTACAACAGCTAAAGACGCGCCTTTATTAAAAGCTTCTCCGATAAATTTATTTCCATCTTTGTTTTTTCCCTTAATTGCAAAAAAAATATCATTTTTTTTTATTTCTTTTGAATTAATTGATGCATTTCTAATTTTTCCTTTAAAAGATATTTTTTTGTTTTTTCTTATATCATTTATTATATTTAATTTGAGATCCTTACTTAGTTCTTTATTTTTTTTCTTTATATATTTTTGAATACAATCTTTATCTGAAAAAAAATTTTTATATTTTCCATAATCCTGTACTTTTTCATGTCCTTTTCCCGCTACTACTAAAATTTCTCCTGAACTTAAATTTTGAATACTGTGTTTAATAGCTATTTCTCTATTAGAAATTTCATGTAATTTAGATCTTTTAATTTTTCTTTTTATATCAGCTCTTATTTTTTCTGGATTTTCATTTCTAGGGTTATCATCAGTCAAATAAATCTTATCACAGTAATTATTAGCTATTTTCCCCATCATAGGTCTTTTATTTTTATCTCTCTCTCCACCACATCCAAAAACTAATGAAATTTTTCTATTTTGAAATTGATCTTTAATATTCTGCAAACATATTTTTAAGGCATCAGGTGTATGTGCATAATCTAATATTACTAGTGATTTATTTTTTACTGTTCCAATTTTCTCAAAACGTCCTGCAACAGATTTAATTTTTTTTACAACATTTACTACTTTTTTAAATTCGATATTGCTCATATTTGCTGCTATCATCGACATTAAAAGATTTTTTAATTGAATTTTACCAATCAAATTCAATTCGAGAGTATGTAGTCTATTTTTGTAGCTAATTTTCAAAATTTGTTTTTCTCCCTTATATTTATGAGATATGAAATTTAAATCGCCATACTTATTTGATATTGTATTTAATTGGAGTCTTTTTCTTCTGACTATTGACTGAATTTTTTTATACTCTGGAATATCTAAATCTGTAATTACTTTTGAATTTTTCTGTAATAATTTTTTGAATAAATGAAGTTTTGAATTTAAATAATCTTTAAAAGAATTATGATAATCTAAATGATCACGAGATAAATTAGTAAATATTCCAATTTTAAAGTTTAATCCATCAAGACGATATTGTTTTAATCCATGGCTCGAAGCTTCCAGTATTACATCGTCAATATTTTGATCTTTTAATTTTAGAAGATATTTTGATAATTCTATAGGATCTATTGTTGTGTTTTCTAAATTTTTTTTGTTTGAGTTTGTTTGAATTCCTAAAGTTCCAATTGATGCCACTTTTTTTTTATTTAATTTTAATATTTGTAAATAAAAATTAGCAATTGATGATTTGCCATTTGTTCCAGTAACTGCAATAAGATTCTTAGGTTTTTTTTTATAAACTTTATTTGCAATTTCAGCGATTAATTTTCTTACATTCGATGACTTTATAAACAAAACATCATTTTTTTTACCCTCAAAATTATTTTTTGATATTATTGTTTTTGCGCCATTTTTTATTGCATGGGATATATATCTATTTCCATCATTATTATTTCCTTTTACTGCAAAAAAAATATAATTTTTTTTGCATTTTGTGCTATTAAAACTTAAACCTGAAAATTTATGGTTTTTAAATTTTGAATTTATATTTTTAAAGTAGTTCCCTATCAACATAAGGTTATTTAACTTCGATATATTTTGTGGCTAAAATAGGTCCAATTTTCTCTATTATTTTGCCTGCAACCTCAACAGATGTCCAGCCGGCTGTATTGTATGCAGTTCCCTTATATTTCCAACCCGAGCCATCTTTGTAATGATAAATATAATCTTTACTTGGTTTAGGTTCATCCAATAAAATTACTAAAACATATTGTGGTTTAGAGGTTGGAAAAACAGCAGCAAAAGTATTTACTTTATTCTTTGAATATTTGCCTCCTATCGTTTTTTGAGCGGTACCTGTTTTTCCACCAACCTGGTACCCTTTAATATTAGCAAATCCTGCTGTTCCCTCTTTTGTTGAAACAATTTTCCTTAATATTTTATTAATCTTTTTTGAAACACCATCGTTTAAAACTCTACTTTTAATTTTATTATCTGAAATATTTTTTTTAATTAATGTAGGTCTTATATTGTAGCCACCATTTGTAATTATTGCATAAGCTTTTGCTAATTGTAAGGGTGTTGTAGTGATGCCATGCCCAAATGATGATGTAGCTAGTTTACACTTTCCCCATCTAAATGGTATGGGCTGACCCACTTCTTCAATATCAAATTCAATTTTGTTTAAAACACCAATTTTCTCTAAAAAATTTTTAAATTTTTCAACGCCTAATATTTGTGCAATTCTGACCGATCCAATATTTCCAGATCTTATTAAAATATCCTCTGCAGTTAGATTAGCTGGAATTTCATTATCATATTCTCTAATTGGTCTTCCAGCACAAGTAATACTTTTTGGCAGGTCTTCAAAAATTGTACCTGGTTCAATCTCTCCCTCATTTATACCTGCCGCTAAAGTGAATGTTTTAAAAACTGAACCAAGTTCATACACTCCTTTTGTTGCTCTATTAATAAATTTCACATCATTAATCTGTTCTCTTTCATTAAGATTGAAATCAGGTAAAGAAACCATTGAAATAATATTACCGTTCTTTACGTTCATTAAAATTGCAGCTGACCCTTTGCTTCTAAAAATATCTTCGAATTTTAAAAGTTCCTCTCTTACTAAAAATTGAATATCAGTATCAACTGTTAGTTCTAAGGGATCTTTTCTAGTTTTAAGTTCATAATCGAAAAATTTTTCAATTCCTGAAATTCCATTGTTATCATTATCTATTTGACCAATTATATGGCTGAACAAATTCTCTTGAGGATAAATTCTTGTTAATTTTTCTTCAAAGATAATAGATTTTTCTCCAAGTAAACGAAGTTTTTCATACTTTTGCTGGCTAATTTTTTTTTTTAGGTAAAAGAACTTTTTCTTGTAAATTTTTTTTTTAATTTTCGTAAAATCTTTATTAGGAAAAATTAACTGTAAACTTACAAGTAGTTTTTTCTTATCCATAACAAGCTTTGGATTAATGCCTACATCTGTAGTTCTTACTGATTTTACTATAAAACTTCCATTATTATCAATTATGTCGGCTCTATAGTTTGACTTTATAGGATAGTTAATATTTTCATTTTTAGAAACATTTAGACCTCCCAAATATAAAACTCTTATCGAATATACTGAACAAATAATTAAAAAAACAAAAAATATAAATGCGATTCTGTTAAAAGTAATATTTAAATTTGATTTATTTTTTTTATATAAAAATTCGCTCTCGTAGTCCTCTATAACTATCCTTTTAAAATTATTTTCACTCATTACTAAATGTTTTAAAATCTCTGATTAATATTTTTTCATCATTTATAATTAATTCTTTAATTTGCCTAATTTCAATTTTGGACAGTTCATTCTCAAAATATTGAGCCTGATAATCTAATAATTTTTTTGGATTTGTTAGATAGTTATAATCAAGTCGAATAAGCTCATATTTATCTTTTAATAAACTTATATTTTCTTTTGTATTGAAAATTTTGTTTTCCAATTTTATTGTAGAATTTTTAGTGAGAGTTGTAATCACTATTAAAGAAATAATTACTATGAACAAAAGTGTTTTCTTCATAATTTTTTTGAATAATTTTCGATATCAATTAAATATTTAAATTTATTTAAAATATCTGTTTCAAAATTGTAAAAATCGTACTTTTTAACTGCATATCTTAATTTTGCTGATCTTGAGGGTGGGTTTTGCTTTACTTCAGTTGAAGAAGGTAGAATAGGTTTTTTACTAATAAGATTAAGAAGATTTTTTTTTGTTGGAGTTTTAGGAACATATCTTGAAATACTTTTTGCCTCAGATAAACTTTTAAAAAAATATTTAATTATTTTATCCTCTAATGAATGAAAACTAACAACTGCAATAACTCCATCCTTTTTTAAAGTTTTTGTTGCATTTATAAGTCCATAAATTAATTCACTTATTTCTTTATTTACAAATATTCT
>CETM01457011.1_pt1 | contig 10161 bp, 10 predicted proteins | sample 361451 | NCBI WGS metagenome assembly CETM01 (sample SAMEA2622690, study PRJEB7988) | marine metagenome | isolation source: saline water (ENVO:00002010), including
ATGCATCAATCTAGAATTCCCATTTCAGATTTAGTGAGTGTGCTTGAAGACAAATTGGAACATAACTGGTGACAGAATGGATTATGTATCCCAACTGGTCAAAAATGGCATACGCACTAAAATAATTGGAAATCAGATCCATTATTACGAAACTGTTGGCTCTACTATGGATGAGGTCCATGGCTTGGCTAAGGCCGGGTGCCTAGAAGGATTAATAGTCATAGCAGAGAATCAGATCGCCGGAAGAGGTCGTACTGGAAGAAATTGGATGTCTGAGCCTGGCAATCTTCTCTTCTCCGTACTGCTAAAGCCCTCCGTTGATTATATTTCTGTCTTGCAACCTATGATTGCGATTTGCGTTGCCAAGGGGATTAACTCTGCAACTAATGTAAAAGTGGATTTGAAATGGCCTAATGACCTGATGATTGAGAGTAATAAGATTGGAGGAATATTACTGGAGTCTTCTGTCAGGGATAATATACTGGAATATGTAGTTGTAGGAATAGGGCTGAATCTTAAATTATCAGAAAAACCAAGTAATGAGAATTATTATATTTCGGATTTGAATACTTTTTCTGACAATGCTGTGAATAGAAGTGAGTTACTTAAGGAGATTTTAGAGAATTTGGATAGTTACTATTCTAGAATCAATGATCCTTCACCAATATTCGAGGAATGGAAGAATTTATTAGGTATTGTGGGATCCCATATTCGGTTTAGTTCTGGCGAAGAAAAACACGAAGGTGAAGTAATTTATATAGATGGAAATGGCTCATTAGGATTAAAGGAAGCGAGTGGACAAGTTAAAGAGTTTATGACTGGAGATATTTTGGAGGTTTATCAATAGATGTTAGATGGATTAAGTTTGAATGGGAAAACGGTGTTGATTACAGGAGGAGGAACGGGATTGGGCTTACAAATGGTTAAATTCTTGTCTGAAGCCGGTGCAGATGTATGTGTCGCAGGACGACGCATAGAGCCTTTGAATGCTGCTGTGCAAGAAGTTCAGGCAAACGGGAGGCAAGGTTTAGCTGTTTCTACTGATGTTAGTGATTCGTCTCAAGTAAGATCGTTAGTGGAAGAGACGCTGTTACAATTCGGCAAAATCGATGTGTTAATTAACAATGCCGCGTTGGTAGAGGATAATGTCGTTAAGCCTATATGGGACATAGAAGATGAGGAATGGCAAAAAGGACTTGATGTGAATCTGTCAGGTGCTTTTTATTGCTCACGAGAGGTTACTAAACATATGGCTGATAGAGGAACAGGTAAGATTATTAATACCGCATCTGGATTTGGTTTGAGGGGTGGTAAAGATATTTATACTTATTGTTGTACCAAGGGAGGAATAATCCAGCTTACAAAGGTTTTGTCATTTAGTTTGGCTAGATACAATATTACTGCTAATACCATTGTGCCGGGATTTATTCCTACTGACGCTACTGAGTCAGAATTTAGAACAACCCTTCCGAAATCAGGAGAGTTTTTACCATCTGGAGAATTAGGGCAACCCAAACACATTGGACCAATAGCAGTATTTCTAGCATCGAGCGCATCAGACTACATGACGGGAGAGATTTTCACCTTGGATGGAGGAGGCTTGTCTGCAGGGATAGCCCCTACAGGATATGCTCCTATTAATTATTTTCAGGAGGTGTAACATGCCTGTATTAAAAGAATTTTCTCTAGATAATAAATTGATTGTAGTGTGTATGACTAAAGCGCCTGAAACTTCTTATTTGTGCAAATACCTCTTATTTGCAGGAGCAGAGTTATTCTTGTTAGCCCAGACTGATGAACTACTTAATAAAGCCAGGGAAGTCTTAGGAACAAATGTTAGCGGCAGAGTTATAGATTTACAGAGTAGGGCTATGATTGTCGAAGCGAGAGATTATATTGCAACGTCATGCGGCACAATTGATGGACTTGTTATAGATAGCAGGAACACTTTATCTAAGCCTATGGGAGATGTTGATGAAAAAGATTGGTCTCAGGTTATGGATTCTAATGCGAAGTCTACTTTCTTCTTATATCAAGTTTTTGGTGAATGCATGAAGAATTCTGGATACGGCAGAATAGTTAACATAACATCCCAATTAGGGGATAGATCTGTGGATAACTTTTCCGTTTATTCGGCCAGCCAGGCAGCCATCCACTCTTTGACAAAATCTATGACTATAGAGTATTCAAAATATTCAATTCGCATAAACACGATTGCTACTGGTTGGACTTCTTCTGAAGAAATTGATTTGGAGGAACAACAAAAAGAGCTTTTGGTAAGATTCATACCATTACGTAGAAAAGGAATACCTTCTGACTTGGGACCTCTCCTTGTGTTTTTATGTTCTGAAAGTTGTGATTACACAACAGGACAACCTATCTTTCTTAATGGTGGATTGACGGCTAGACCATAAGTATCAGTAAAGGCCATTTTATTGAGCCGTGTTACAATTAACCCATTAAAATTGAGAGATTTACGATGGATCCAGTTAAACGGTTGTCGGGTCTGGAAGCTCAATCCGATTTAGCGTTAGATGAAAAGCAAAATATATTGCAGCAGTTTAGAAATTTTATGAAGGCTGCTGAGTATAAAAATATTGAAGTCCCTATTATGGACAATACGGAGTTGTTTTTACGAAAGTCAGATGGACAACTAGCTCCTCAGATGTACAGTTTTAGGGATCCTATTGGTCAACAAGTGAGCCTAAGACCAGAAATAACAACACAGGTTATGGACCACTATCTTAGACAAGAAGATAATGCGAGTGAGCAGAAATATCAATATCAAGGACCTGTATTCAGGTTCTCGGAAGGCCAAAAAATCCGTGGGCAATTCACTCAAATAGGAGCGGAATACATAGGAGGAAATGGACTAAGTGAAGAGATAGAATTGCTTGGTCTCGCGAGTAGCTTCCTGTCTGAGGCGGGATTTGCATCTTACCAATGCAGATTGGCAGATCTTAGTTTGGTCAATTACATCATTGATAATTTTGGATTATCTGTTAATTCAAAAACCAAAATAGTTGAGAACATCCAAATATTGAAACAAGGCCCAGACCAAGCACAACACTTTGCTGAACGGTTAGCGACCACAAAGATTACCGGAGATAGTAACAAAGACGCTTATTTGTCCTCAGCAATTGAAAATCTGTCAGAAGCGCAGGCCCGGCAGGTATTGTCTGGATTTCTAGGATGGGTTAATGGGAGTACTGATGAAGGGTCACTAGGTCGGCGCTCTCACGAGGATGTGGTATCGAGATTAATTGATAAATTGAGAAACATTGACTCTTTGGACAACATACAGCAATGTTTAGAGGTTGTTGGTGGATTGATTAATATAAACGGGGAGCCATCTAGTGCTATTGGACAGGCTCGTGCGTTGTTTCAAAGTCAATCTTATCCATTAGATTTGATAGAGCAATTTGAGAATAGAATTAATGGTTTGGCAGAGAAAGTGCCGACTGGGTGCGAACTCGTTGTTGACTTTGGATTGGTTAAAGATTTTGGATATTACACAGGGATTATATTTGAAATTATGGAATTGACTACAAATCAGCTAATAGGTGGCGGTGGTAGATATGATGGTTTGGCGACTCTCTTAGGAGCCAATGAGAGAGTGAATGCTTTGGGGTTTGCCTTTGATTTAGACAAAATATTAGAGATTCGTGTAGAGGCAATGTAGATATGACAGTATTCAAAGAAGATAAAGACGAACTGGTTATTGTTATCCCTAGTGATGGTGAACTACACAGAAACACTATGGATTTTTTACAAGAGTGCGGACTGCAAGTACGACCTACTAATTCAAGAGGGTACACTGGTACCATCCCTACTATGCCAGGTGTATCAGTATTAATGCAACGTACAGCCGATATCACCAACAAAATTGAAGATTTCAGTGCGGATGTAGGGATTACTGGTTTGGATAGATATCTAGAGTATAAAACCGATGATCGGTATGTTGGTAAAATAGTTAACGATTTGGGTTATGGTGGTTGTGAATTTGTTCTCGCGGTGCCAGAGTCTTGGATTGACGTGAATGGCTTGGATGATTTATCTGACCTGACAAATGAGTATCGTCAGAAAGGTCTTGATTTAAGGATAGCAACTAAATACCCGAAACTGCTTAATAATTATTTGTATGATAACGGCATATATAATTATCGAATTGTAGCTGTAAGTGGTGCCCTGGAAGCTGCTCCTGCTGCAGGATATGCTGACCTTATTGCAGATTTGACGGCCACAGGAACCACTTTGCGTGCTAATAATTTGAAACAAATCGAAAAAGGTACAGTTTTAAAGTCACAAGCCTGTCTTATAGGTAATCCTGAATCTATTTGTAATAATAGTAATAAGTATGACTTGGCAATGAAATTGATTGACTTGATTAAATCTAACATTAGGGCTGCAGAGTATTACAGATTGACAGCTAATGTACAGTGCGATTCTGAAGAAACGTTGGCAAGTCTCGTGCTGTCTCACCCAGATATATCAGGAATACATGGACCAACAGTGTCTAGATTGCATAGTAAATCTAATACTTCTTGGTTTAGTTTGAGCGTAGTCGTATCAAAATCGAAGCTATCAGAATGTGTGTCTCAGATCAGAGACTGTGGAGGAATCAGCATCGCTGCTTCCAAGGTAGATTACCTATTCAATGCAGAAGTGGTTGAAAATAATCAAGTGTTCATTGATTAGGTTGTACCGATGCCAAATTTACCGTTTCATATAGCAACTGCGTACAGAATGTCAGATCTTCTAGGCGAAGAATATATCCAGAACGACACGCTTGGATACTGCTTATTTGGATCAACTGTACCGGATATTCGTGCTATGACAAAAAAACCTAGAGGACAAACTCATTTTACCGAATTAACTGTGAATGAAGTGGGAACTGGTGCAGCTAACATGTTTGCTATGTATCCAGAATTACTTCCTCAATCCGACGAACCAGCAATGAGAGCTTTTCTGTGTGGGTATTTGAGCCACTTGATATGTGACGAGACTTGGATTACAAAGATGTATAGGCCTCATTTTTCTGAAGAAAATCGGGAATGCTCTGAAATGGAATCTAATTTGTGGGACAGGGCTTTGCAATTGCAGTTGGATCGTGAAGCCGTCGATCTCATTGGAAAATACCAGCTATTGAGCCGATTACCTAAACATGTAAATGACATTAATCTGGGGTTTGTTTCTGAAAAAGAATTAACTGAGTGGCAAGCATGGGTGATGGGTTTGGCTAGTCGAGGATTTTCTTGGGATAGACTGTACAATGCTATGAGACGGATGCATAGAGATGAACCTGAGACTGAAATCCTAGTAGCTAATTTCATAATGGATCCAGAATCAAATCTAAATGTGATACACGATTATATAAAAACCGATATACTTTCTTGGTATGTGGAAAACACTGTATCACGTTCTGTAGAGACAATTAAGAGGTACATAAATTGAAATTAACACTAGTGAAAGGAATTTCAGAAGCTTCAGATTTGTTGCAAAGGCAGGATCCTTTAAACATGGATGCAATATCTGCTGCTGTTATTGAACGTACCGAGGCAGTATTCGGCAAAGGCGTCTCTCCTGCTCAGTCCGTAGTTAAGATTATAGAAGAAGTGCGTCAAAAGGGTGATGAGGCGGTGCTAAAGTACGCTAGGATGTTTGACGATCCAGATATCACTAGTACTTCTTATGATATGTCCCTGTTAGATCATGCAGAATCTAGCATATCCAAAGAGTTGTGGGATTCATTATCATTGGCGGCTGAACGAATCAAAGAGTTCCATTCTAAGACAATGCCTAACATGGAGATTGAAACTTCAAGAGGTGTTTCAGAAATTGTTAAGCCACTTCAGAAAATAGGGGTTTATGTTCCTGGGGGAACAGCTGCATATCCATCGACTGTTTTAATGACAGTGATTCCTGCAAAGGTCGCGGGATGTGAATCTGTTTGCATGGTAACTCCTAAATTAGCTGGCAGAGATATGAATCCTGTAGTGTTAGCAGCGGCAAAGATAGCGGGTGTTGACAGTGTTTATCAGATTGGAGGTGTTCCTAGTATAGCTGCGTTAGCATATGGTACTGAAACAATCCCCCAAGTGGATAAAATATGCGGACCTGGTAATGTCTTAGTTGCCTACGCCAAAAAATTAGTTCAGGGTCAAGTAGATATAGATGGTATTTTTGGTCCTACCGAAACCATAGTGATTGCAGATAAGACGGCGTCTCCCGAGTTTTGTGCTGCAGATATGATTGCTCAGGCAGAACATGATCCCATGGCTACCGCTATTCTTATAACTGATGATGCTGGCTTGATAGAAACAGTAGAAAATGCTTTGGATGATCAACTTGAGCAACATGCTAGGGGTGAGATGGCCAAACAGGCACTCTTAAGCAGAGGAAAAGTCGTTCTCGTTGAGAATCTGGCCGAAGGTATAGAGATCGCCAATAGTATTGCTCCAGAGCATTTGTGTTTGATGGTAGAAAATACCGCTTATTGGAAAACTCAGGTTAGAAATGCTGGGGGCCTATTCTTGGGAGAATACTCTCCTGAAGTGATGGGTGATTACGTTGCGGGACCTAGCCATGTAATGCCGACGGGAGGTACGGCTCGATTCAGTTCGGCTTTAAGCGTACATCATTTCCTTAAGACCATGCCTGTAGTTGAGCTGAGCAGCAAAGAATTTGAAAGATTAGCTCCGGATGCAGTTAATATCGCACAGGCGGAAGGATTAACAGCACATTCAAATGCTCTATCAATAAGATTAAAGACAGTATCGAATAATTCTGGAAAGAATGGTGAACGAAGTGCCTAATTGGAAAAATCTTCTTTTAGATCACATCAAGGCGATTGAAACATATCAAGGAGTAGAGTCACCTGAATCGATCGCTGAAAAGACGGGAATCAATGTAGAAGATATTATAAAACTGAATGGGAATGAGAATCCGTATGGATTCAGTGAACTCGTCAAGAAGTACTTAGGGGATTACGATAATTATAATTTGTATCCAGATCCTCATCAACAGAAGTTAAGAAAAAGCCTAGCTGAGTATGTGGGGACCGATTATGAACGGATTGTTGCAGGTAATGGAGCCGATGAATTAATAGATCTCCTGATTAGAATTTTTGTTGGTATTGGAGATGAAGTAATAATTCCGACCCCAACGTTCGGAATGTATTCGTTCGGTACAGAGATTGTTGGGGGGAAGGTCATTAATGTGCCCAGAAACGCATCTTATGACATAGATGTGGGAGAGATCAAGGAATCAGTCACAGATAAGACTAAAATCATTTTTCTAACGTCCCCGAATAATCCTACTGGGAATTTGGTTTCTACAGAAGATCTAGCACAATTACTTAAATTGGACGTTATAGTAGTCGTTGATGAAACCTATTACGAGTTTTGCAAAGTAACCCATCTCAACTTGTTGTCAGAGAATGCCAACCTTGTGATATTGAGAACTTTTAGCAAGTGGGCAGGTTTGGCAGGATTGCGTATTGGATTCGGTATCATGGACCCTGAGTTAGTTGATACCATAATGGCTATGAAACCACCTTACAATGTAAACCTAGCAGCGGAGGTAGCGATATATGCTTCTCTCGAAGATCGTGCACAACTTGCTGCTCGGGTAGATGAGATAGTGTCAGAAAGAGACAGGGTTTTTGAGGTTTTGAGTAATCTGGATAACATCAAATTATACCCATCAGTAGGTAATTTTATATTGTGTGAATTTAGTGACGGTATAGGTAAAGTTATTTATGATTCATTGTGTAACAAAGGGATCTACCTCAGGTACTTTGGCAAAGCTCCATTAGATGACTCTATTCGTTTCAGTATAGGCAAACCTGCAGAGAATGAAATAGTAATTAATGAAATCACAAAAATTGTGTCGGGGGATTAGAGTGAGCAACAGAAGAGCGACAGTAAATAGAAAAACTGGAGAGACTGAAATAACTATGACCTTCGATTTAGAAGGGACAGGGAAGTATGAAGTGTCTACAGGAAATGGTTTTTTGGACCATATGCTGGCCCAAATTGCACGCCATGGGTTGTTTGATCTGGAAGTGAAAGCAATAGGCGATGTGGAAACTGGATGGCATCATTTGGTTGAGGACTGTGGAATTGTATTTGGTCAAGTATTTGCTAAGGCTTTGGGATCCCCTGTTGGGGTTATAAGAATGGCACATTCTTACGTGCCCCTTGATGAAACTTTAGCTCGGGTAGTGATCGATTTAAGTGGGAGACCACATGCTCAAATTAATACTGGATTAGAAGATGTTATGGTTGAGACCCTGCCAGGCGACTTAATAGGACATTTCCTTGAATCTTTTGCTTATGAAGCTAAAGTAAATTTGCATGCTGAAGTGATTACAGGCCAAAGCCCTCACCATAAAGCGGAAGCCATTTTTAAAGGTTTGGCGAGAGCTCTTAGACAAGCGGTATCTATAGATGAGAGAGCACCAGATGCTATCCCTAGTACGAAGGATTCTTTAGGGTGATAATTATCGACCCTTTCTGGCTATAAATTCAGGGAAGGCTTCTTCTGCTTTGGCCCCTCTCATAACATTTGAGGTGAAGTAAGTTTCGTTTTCCCATTGTGTTTTCAGGTTTTCCCCTAATCCCTGTAACATAAGTTCTTTTATCCCAACCACTGACCCTCTGTGATTCTTGGAAATTGTGGTTGCTATTTCCATTGTTTTGTCCAAAAGTTCATTGGATGGGACTAAGTGGTTCAATAGACCTATCCTGTAAGCTTCTTCTGCAGCTACAACTCTCCCGGTGAATAGTAATTCTTTTGCCATTGGCCAGCCGACTTGATTGGGTAATGTCCAAGAACAATTAATCCTCCCGTAGGCTGCTGCGAGAAATCTAAAACTAGAATTTTCACAACCTATTCTAAAATCTAATGAAGAAGAGAGCACAGCTCCTCCACCATATGCTAGGCCGTTGATCATTCCTATTATGGGTTTTGGGCTAGCGCTAATCTCGTAGCTAGCTTGTTGTCTTTCAGACGACCATTCGTCTAGCTGTTCCTGTGTGTACAATTGATCATTTTCTCGTTGTTCATGAATGTCTCCGCCCGCTGTAAAAGCTTTTTGTCCGGAACCGGTAACGATTAAACATCCGACCTCATCGTCTTGATTTAAAGTACTCACAGCATCATGCAGTTCTGAACTTAGTTTTCTGTTCATAGCGTTTAGAACTTCGGGGCGATCTAATGTGATAATTCCAACCCCAGATTCTATTCTAGTAAGTATATGTTCGTAAGCCATTATATTACCCTACCCTTTTTATGATGATTCTATGCGGTCTTCAGTAGCCAGTCAAATATTATTATGAAATTGGGAGACTGACTGTGAGTTGTGTATATTATGTGTATGCAGAGTATAATTTAGTAGGTAAGGATAGATATCGATGGACGATGTAATAATAGTAGGCGCAGGACCTGCAGGAGCTAACACTGCTTTAGGTTTAACCAAATTAGGTCGCTCTGTTACAGTGATCGATGAGAGAATCCACTTAGGAGATAAGGTCTGCACGGGAATAATTGGTTCGGAATGTGTAAGGAAATATCCGCCTGGTCCTGGTATGACATTTGGACAGCCTACTTCTGCTAATGTCACTACTGCGAACGGTAAAACCTACCACTTCTCTACTGAGTACCCTCAAGCTAGTGTTATAGATAGAGTTCAATATGTAGCTCAATTCTCTAAAGACGCAGAAGCCTTAGGCGCAAAGTATTTCTTGGGAGAAAGAGTGATCTCTATTGAAGTTACAGTCTCTTGCGTTGTGGTAAGTACCTCAAACCGTAAATTGAGAGGAAAGGCCTTGGTCATAGCCTCGGGTTTTGGAACCTCTTTATTGAGTCAAGTTGGACTTCAGAAAGGAAATGAATACATGGTGGGTTCCCAGGTTGAAGTTGAGGTGAATGACATGGATAGCGTACATGTATATCTAGATTCATTGAAAACGCCAGGGTTTTTTTCATGGATCACTCCTACTGTAAGCAATAAAGCTCTGGTGGGTGTGATAGCTAATAAAACATCAAAATCTAAACTCGACACTTCACTCAAGTATTTAAAGAGTGTTGGTAGTATTAATCGGGTATGTGGCTCTAGTAGATCATGGGGGATCCCTCTCAAACCTATTGAACAGACTT
>CETM01203702.1_pt1 | contig 10149 bp, 10 predicted proteins | sample 361451 | NCBI WGS metagenome assembly CETM01 (sample SAMEA2622690, study PRJEB7988) | marine metagenome | isolation source: saline water (ENVO:00002010), including
CTATCGAAAATCCTAAGTCCCCTAGTTACGTTGGTTACCTTTGTTTCAAATGGAGTTACTAAATTATTTGGTATAAATTTAAATGATTCAGGCAAGGAAGAGTTAAAACCAGAAGAACTAAGAACTTTACTGCAAACTTCTAGAGTTCCAAAAAGACAAGAAAACATGCTAATGGGAATCTTTGATATGGATTACTTATCAGTTAACGATGTAATGATACCCAAGAATGAAATTGTTGGGATAGACCTAAAGGATGATGCTCAAACTATAGTTAAGAATTTGAATAAAACAAGATATACCTATATCCCTATTTATAAAGATACTATTGATAATATATCTGGATTCATAAGTTTAAATAAAAAAGCAGAATTTTTAAGTTTAGATAATCCCAGTAAGACTACTTTAAAGGCTTTTATTGAGGAACCTCTATTTATCCCAGAAAACACTTCTTTAAATAAACAACTTACCAACTTTCAAACAGAAAATAAAAGAGTTGGTTTAATTATTGACGAATATGGAGATATAGAAGGTTTAGTAACACTAACAGATATTTTAGAAATAATAGTAGGCGAGATAACATCAAGTTCTTCTGAAAAGATGGATATCATGCCCCAAGCAGATGGCTCTTTTATGATAGAAGGAAATTTAATGATACGAGATATTAACAAAAGGATAAATTGGGACTTGCCTACAGAGGGTCCTAAAACACTTAGTGGATTAATTCTAGAAACTGCACAATCTATTCCAGATAGTAATGTTGGAATCCAAATAGGTAACTACAGACTTGAAACTGTTTTAATAAAAGACAATGTAGTTAAAATGGCTAAAGTAGAGAAGATTCAGCTAGATATAGAAGAAGACGAAGATCAGTAAGCTGGAAGGAGAAAAGATGAATAGTTTTTTAGAAATAATTAAAGATACTTGGAACGAAGGAATAAGAGGGTTTGGAATTGGTGAAATAATTATTTGTTTAGTAATAATTTTTACTAGCTGGTTACTTGGAAAGTTCTTATCCAATAAATTAATAGACTGGCTAAGTAAAAAAGCTGACCAGACAGAAAACGAGTTAGATGATCAGATAATTGAATCTTTAAGAAGTCCTTTGGGCCTTATTCCAATAGTTTTTGGTTTTTATTTAATTACCTTTTACTTACCTTTAGAAGGAACAGTTGATTTTTTTGCAACCAACCTTGTAAAGACGTTAGTAATCTTCACAATATTTAGTGCATTAGCAAATTTAATTGGACCCTTACTCTCATTACTGAATAGTAAATTTATGACTGAAGCCATGAAAGACTGGCTCAGAAGAACTATTGAGGTGCTTGTATGGATTATTGCAGCGGCAATGATATTAGATATTTGGGGTATCCAAATTGGGCCAATTATTGCTGGTTTGGGTCTTTTTGGAGTTGCCTTAGCTTTGGGAGCACAGGATGTATTTAAGAATATATTTGCTGGTATTTTTATCTTAAGTGAGAACAGATTTCAAAAAGGAGACAGAATAAGAATAGGCGACACACTACACGGAATTGTAGATCATATTGGGTTTAGATCCACTACAGTAAAACTTTTTGATTCGTCGCCAGTATTTGTTCCTAATGCTGACTTGTCAGATGCACAAGTAGTTAATCATCAAATGATGGAGGTAAGAAGACTGGATTGGACAATAAATTTGACCTACAACACAAAAATAGAACAATTTAAGAAGATTTGTTCTGAGATAGAAGCCTATATAAAAGACGAGAAAAAGCTACCCGTTGATTTAACCAAAGATAATTTTGTTAAAGTTTCAGAACTTAGTTCAAGTTCAATTGACTTAAAGCTTATTTGTCATACAGATCCCATAGGTTTCGCTGATTTCGCTGATCTTAAAGAGAACCTGATATTTAGTATTATTGAAGCTGTAGAATCCAATGGCTCTGAATTTGCCTTTCCGACGCAATCTATCTATGTGGAAAACAATTCCTAAATAAATTCTTTAAAGGACTAGAACCAGATTGTCATAATGGCTGGAATAGAAATACAGACAATTAAAATCTCTAAAGGTAGACCTAGCTTCCAGTAATCTGCAAATCTGTAATTACCAGGTCCCATCACCAGCGTATTGCATTGATGGCCGATAGGAGAAAGAAAAGCGCAGCTAGCACCTACAGCCACGGCCATTAAAAAAGGTTCTATTGGTTGACCCATTTGATTTGCAACTTGCATTGAGACTGGAGCCATTATTACTGCAGTAGCAGCGTTATTAATTAAATCTGAAATAAACATGGTGAATACAAGAATGACTATCAATACCCATGCAATATTGACATCTGAAAGATAAGTAGTAATAAAGTTAGCACTGGTCACAGTTAGTCCTGAACTTGTTAGAGCTCCTCCTATAGGAATCATGGCACCCAACATCACCACAACTGGCCACTCAATATGTCTGTACATTCCATCCCCGGTTAATAATCTTCTAGCGGCATAAGCTAAAACACATAGAAGAAAGGCTACAATTATATTAATGTCGAAAAAGATAACGGCAATAAGGGCAATAACAAATATTAGCAATGCTTGCCAAACTCTTGAGGTATCCCTCACAACATCAAGTTCTCTCTGCCAAAGAGGCATTAAACCTAATAATTCTAATTTTTCTGCTGCTCTTTCATCGGTATCTCTAGAAGACAAAAGCAAAACGTCTCCAGCTTTAAAAATCTCTCTAGATAACCTCCTTCTAAGCTTAGTTCCTTGTCTCCATAAGCCTAATAATGACAGAACTCCTGTTGTCATTCGCTTGAAATAGTTAAATTTTCGACCTATTAGCCTAGATCTTGGAGTTATCATAGCTTCAATTTCTCCCAACTCACCATGTTGAGTTTGCTCTTCTAATTCCGGGTCTATAATTAATCCGAATTCAGTTTGAATCCCTGCTACATCATCAGGAGAAATCTTTAGAACCAATATCTGAGAGGCTTCAAAAGTTTCTCTATGATGAGGTTTTCTAATTGTCCCTTTATCGGAAACCACCCCCATTAAAACGTTATCTGGTCCAAGCTCGCTTGTAAGTTCATGTATTCTTTTACCCACTAAGTTACTCTCTTCACCAATAGTCATCTCTATTAGATAGTCTTGTATATCTACAAGAGGTCTTTGTTCACTGCCTTCTTCTCTCAGTTTCACAAGACGCCAACCTAAAAAAGCTATGAATAGAATTCCTATAAAACTTACAGGAAAACCTGCATATGCAAAATCAAAGAATTCAAAAGCTCGACCTACTTTATCTTCTCTAAATTCTGAGATAATGATATTAGGAGGAGTTCCAATTTTTGTATTCATACCTCCTAAAATTGAAGCAAAAGCTAAGGGCATTAAAAATTTTGAGGGGTTCCATTCCATCTTTTGGGCAATACCTATAGTTATGGGCAAAAGCATGGCCATAGCACCAATGTTATTCATGAAAGATGAAAGAAAACCGGCTACTAACATTAGAAGAGCTAAAAACTGAAATTCTCCACTAATATTCCGCCTCAAAATATCCCCAATCATATTAATGAAACCTGATTTTTCTAATGCTTTACTTATTAAAAGCACTAAAGCAACTGTTATTACAGCTGGATGTCCGAAACCTAGGAAAGCTTCTTTTGCAGGAACTAAATCTAAAAGCACCATTACAGCTAGAGCGGTTAGAGTTACTCCGTCATATCTCCACTTTCCCCATATAAGAAAGCCCAATAAGGCCAAGATTATTAATGCAACTTGTAGTTGAGGGTCCATGGTCGCATTCTAACTTGTTAAAAAAATAAAAGCTTAAAAAAGGGGGCAGAAAGCCCCCTTAATTTTTAACAGTCAATTTACAAATAAAAGCTGATACTAGATAGAATTATTGCTAATACAAAACTAGAAATAATTACTTGTCTTACAGAAGTAATCAAGCTGATCATCTTTCCCCAAATTGCGTTTGCCTGAATAATCAAAATCAACCCTAATCCTAAAATAAAAGCCGTTGAACTCATGTCACCAGGAACAAACAAATACCCGCCATGAGGTAAATGTGCTGACGAGACCATGAAATACAACATTGGAACAGAAAAAAGAGTATTTGTTCTAGAAGCAAGAGCTGCTTTTGGTCCAGCAAGTCCTGGGTCTCCTTCTTTAAGTCCGATTACAATCTTTTGATTAGGCCAGATAATTCCCCAAACATTTAGCATCATCAAAGTTCCCATAGTCACTCCGAATATAATATCTAAAGTAATTCTTTGGGTAATGTAATGCAATAAAACCAGTCCCGTTAGGAAGGTAAAAAAAGCTGCCCATCTAAACCACCATAAAGCTCTAGGAGCAAGTTTAGCTATAGCATCTTTTCTGGCATCATCATCTGCTTCTTTAAAATATTCTGTTTGTACAAAATTAAAATAGTACAAAAGACCTATCCAGGTAATTCCCACTAGGATATGAGCCCATCTAAATAAGAAATTAAAAAAATCTTCCATATCTTCCCCTTTTTTTAATCTATCTTACAAGATAAACATAAAGTGTAAAAATTTATTAAAAAAAAAGGCCCCTAAGGGCCTTTCTTTTACATCATACCGCCCATTCCATCCATGCCAGGAGGCATTCCTGGAGGCATTCCTCCGCCACCCGCATTTTCTTCCGGAATATCTGATACCATTGCTTCAGTTGTGATCATTAGCCCGGCAACTGAACCAGCAGCTTGAAGTGCTGTCCTAGTTACTTTAGCTGGATCTAAGATACCCATTTTGATCATGTCACCGTACTCTCCAGTACCGGCGTTAAATCCATAATTGTCTTTTCCTTCTTTAACTTTATCTAAAACGACAGAAGCTTCTTCTCCCGAATTAGATGTGATCTGTCTTAGAGGGGTTTCCATGGCTCTTAAAGCAATGCTTATACCAACATTTTGATCTTCGTTATCCCCTTCGAGACCTTCAATCTTTTGTTGAGCTCTAACCAATGCAACACCACCTCCGGCTACGACGCCTTCTTCTACGGCAGCTCTAGTTGAGTGTAATGCGTCTTCTACTCTGGCTTTTTTCTCCTTCATCTCAACTTCAGATCCTGCTCCAACCTTGATAACAGCAACACCGCCAGCTAATTTAGCTACCCTTTCTTGCAGTTTTTCTCTGTCATAGTCAGAAGATGTGTCCTCTATTTGAGTTTGTATTTGATTTACTCGTCCAGAAATATTATCTGAAGATCCAGCTCCATCAATGATTACTGTGTCTTCTTTATTTAGCTCTACTTTCTTAGCTTGACCTAAGTCCTCTATAGTTGCTCCTTCTAGGTTAAGACCTACCTCTTCAGAAATGACAGTCCCGCCAGTTAAGATAGCAATATCTTCAAGCATAGCTTTTCTTCTATCACCAAAACCAGGGGCCTTACATGCAGAAACTTTAACAACTCCTCTCATATTATTTACAACCAGAGTGGCTAAGGCTTCTCCCTCAACATCCTCAGCTACAACCAAAAGAGGTCTTCCAGCTTTTGCTACAGCCTCTAAAAGAGGAAGTAACTCTCGAATATTTGATATTTTCTTATCGTGTAGAAGGATGAAAGGGTCTTCTAATTCTGCTGTCATTCTCTCTTGATTGTTTATGAAATAAGGAGAAAGATATCCTCTGTCGAATTGCATTCCTTCAACAACTTCTAGTTCATTCTCTATTCCACTTCCTTCTTCTACAGTGATAACTCCTTCCTTGCCAACTTTTTGCATAGCTTCAGCAATTATTTCACCTACTTGAGTATCGCTGTTAGCAGAAATCGTTCCTACCTGAGCAATTGCTGTATCTTCTTCGCAAGGCTGAGATGCCCCTTTAAGGGTTTCAACTGCAGCCGCAACAGCTTTGTCAATTCCTCTCTTTAAATCCATTGGGTTGAAGCCTGCAGCAACAGACTTTAAACCTTCATTAACAATTGATTGAGCTAGGACAGTTGCTGTAGTTGTTCCATCTCCAGCTTCATCTGAAGTTTGGGAAGCAACAGTCTTAACCATTTGAGCTCCCATGTTTTCAAATTTATCTTTAAGTTCTAGTTCTTTAGCTACTGAAACACCATCTTTAGTAACTGTGGGTGCCCCAAAAGACTTATCAAGAATTACGTTTCTTCCCTTGGGTCCAAGGGTAACCTTTACAGCATCCGACAGCGTGTTAACGCCTGCTAACATGCCTTGACGGGCTGATTCACCAAATTTGACTTCTTTTGCCATTTTTAACCTCTTATATTAATTATTTCCCGAGAATACCGAGAATATCGTTTTCATTAAGAACCACCAGCTCTTCACCATCTACTTTGACAGTGTTGCTGCCAGCATACTGACCAAATACAACTATATCTCCAGCTTTAACCGCTACAGCTTGTATTTCGCCATTATCTAGGGTCTTACCTGGTCCTACTGCAAGCACCTCACCTTGTGAAGGCTTTTCCGTTGCAGAACCTGGAAGGACTATGCCTCCCTCGCTTGTTTCTTCTTCATCAGTGCGCTTTACTAGAACGCGATCTCCTAAAGGTACAAATTTCATCTGTTTATCTCCATTTATAAATAAACACTATGTTTAAAAAAGGGCGCCATTTTAGTCTACAAAATAGATACGTCAATGATATAAACGCCTTTCTGTATTGTATATATGGACAAGAAATTTTTTTTCAAGCTCTAAAATAGAATTTATTTGTCTTCTTTATACTCACCTTCTATCCAATCTTGCTTATTATTTTTTTCAGAAGAGAAGTTAGATTCTGGGGAGAAAGTTATAGAAAATAAGGAAAAAATTATATTTCTTGACCATGGGATTAAGCACATTAAGCCGAAGAAATCGGTGATAAAGCCAGGTATTAATAACAACATTCCACCTATAGCCAAGAAAATACCGGTTAATATCTCTTCGATAGGGAGTTCAGAGTTAATTATTTTATTCCTAGCAACGACAAGAGTTTTAAAGCCTTGATTTCTAAGTAAGACTAAGCCAATTAAAGCAGTAAGAATAACAAGTCCAACGGTATTTAACGCACCAACTGAAGAGCCTGCTTTAATTAATACATATAATTCTAAGACAGGTAAAACTAGAAGAGTTGGTAAAAAATATTTCATTTTATTGATTTCCTTTTACTTAATATGCGGGCAATTAAGAAATATACAAATAAGCCTAAGAAATCAAATAAAATATCACCCCATTCAGCTGATCTTGTTGAAGTAAAAGACTGTAATATTTCAAGAGTAAAGGCATAAATCATTAAGATTGAAAAAAACCTTAGGGATAGGCCGTTTTTAAAGGACCTATGTACTAACATCCAAAGAATGAAAAAAGATAGAAAATGCGCAATCTTGTCTGATAAAAAAAATAGACTTTTTGTTTGCGGTGAAGGAACTAAGGCAAAAGTTGTTATTAGAACAATATAAACACAAAGTAAAATCCTAACTCCTAAAAGCATATCAATCTCTAAAATTTTCATATTGAAGAGCAAGATTAAAATCCTCTTTCTTTACAATTCCAATAACCTCTTGCAGGTCATCTCTTTTTTTTCCTGATACCCTTAAGCTCTCCCCTTGCATAGAAACCTGTACTTTCAATTTATTAGACTTAATAAGTTGAATAATTCTTTTTCCTGATTCTTGGTCTATTCCCTCTTTCAATGTCACTAATTGTTTAGCATTACCACTCGAAACTTCCACATCTCCTAGATGTAAACACTTAAGATCTATACCCCTTTTGGTTAAGGATTCTTTCAAAATTGGTAGCATTTGATGCAACTGAAATTCTTCTTGTGAAGAAAGAGATATAGAGCCTTCACCTAAATTAAATCTTGCCCCTGTTCCCTTAAAATCAAATCTATTCTGAATAATCCTATTAGCTTGGTCGACAGCATTAGCAACTTCATGAGTATTCAGTTCAGACTTAATTTCAAAAGATGGCATTTTTTACTCCTTTATTAACAATAATCCTTCTAATCTTGTAATTATATTCAAAAATAATTAGTTTAAAGAGTTTATATATTTAGCCCAATCAAAGCTCTCTCCTGGATCAGTTTTCCTTTGGGGCGCTATATCACTATGGCCAACTATTCTATCCTTGCTTATTCTTGGATAGCTTTTTATTAGACAGTTAGTAACTTGGATGAGGGTAGAATATTGCTCATTAGTGTAAACCTCTTTATCTGTTCCTTCTAACTCTATGCCAATTGAGAAGTCATTACATTCTTTTCTCCCCTTATACTCAGACAATCCTGCATGCCAAGCTTTTTTTTGAAACCCTACAAACTGTATTATCTTTCCATCCCTGCTAATAAAGAGATGACTCGATACCCTGAGGTCAGAAATTTCTTTAAAAAAAGGATGTAGTGAATGATTTAATCTATTCTGAAAGAAATCAATTATATAGCCACCTCCGAATTCCCCTGGGGGTAAACTTATATTGTGAATAACTAATAGATCTGGCTCTAAGCCTTTAGGCCTCTTAGAACAATTAGGTGACTCAATAAATTCAGCCTGATCTAAAATGTGGTTGGTAATTGTAAACAAGAAATACCTTCCCTAGTTATTGATCCTCTTTTTATGCATATTAGGAACCCTTCCCTTCCACATATTATCTCGGTTATTTTTTCTCGCTTTCTTTTTATCTTTCTTTAAATTATTAAGCTCTCTTCTATCCAAAACTTCATCTGAATTCTTATCTAATGCAGAAAATCTATTCTGAACAGGGAGAATAAATTCTTCCTTTGAAACCTTATTATTGGAGTTTAAATCCATTTTTTGAAATTTTAGATCTTTAGCTACTTTTGGACCAACCTCTCTGTGCTTAGAAAGTTCTTCAGAGCTTAAATACCCATCTTTGTTTTTATCTAAAGCTTTAAAAATAGCTTCACTGACTTCTATCTTTCCTTTATTTGCCCCCTTTCTTTTGGGTCTTTGTCTTGGTCCTGGTGGACGTCCCTTAGATCCAGCAATAAACTCTTTTTGATCTATTTTTTGATCATCATTTCTATCTAGCTTGTCAGCTTTCCTCAAAAGCATTTTCTCTTTTCTTAGACTTTCATCTCCATCCATTTCTAGTCTAGTAATATTCCCATCAGAGTTCTGATCTAAAAAAGAAAACTTTTTTTCAGTGCGTAAACTGAATTCAGGGAAACTTATTACTCCATTTCTATCCTTATCCATAAAGATTAGGGTTTTATTTTTCATGCCTGATTCAGCTTGAATGCTTAAAGCTAAAGAAAAAAGGACCCCTATAGCAACTAAATAGTTAATTTTTTTCATTTTTTACCTCAATTTCTTAATTCTTTGGGCAATTTAAAGAAAATACCTTCATCTTGCCTATCTTCTCCCTTTTTTAGATCAATGTCGAAGTTTTCTGAAAGCTTTTCTAATAGCTCTCCAACTAAATGTTCCGGAGCTGATGCTCCTGAAGTTATTCCGATGACATTTTTGTCCTTAAACCAATTAAAACTTAGGTCTTCTGCCGTATCAATAAGGTATGCCTCAACTCCTGATCTTTCAGCTATCTCTCTCAATCTATTTGAATTAGAACTGCTTTTAGAACCTATAACAAGAATTAGATCGCTCTCTAATGCTAGTTGCTTAACAGCATCTTGTCTATTTTGAGTTGCGTAACAAATATCATCTTTTCTAGGGCCTATAATTAAAGGGAATCTTTCTTTTAAAATCTTAATGATTTCTTGAGTATCATCAACTGATAGAGTTGTTTGAGTAACAAAAGATATATTTTTTGGGTCTTGAACCAAGATTTTTTGAGCTTCATCTTTAGACTGAACTAAATAAATCTTCCCTCCCTTGGAAGTGTCATATTGGCCCATTGTGCCTTCTACTTCAGGATGATTTTCATGCCCTATTAATATACAGTCTCTTCCTGCTCTAGAGTGAAGTTCTACTTCAGAATGGACCTTACTAACTAAAGGACAAGTGGCATCGTAAATATTTAGATCAATTATTTCTGATTGACTTTGAACTTCTTTTGAAACCCCATGTGCACTGTATATGACAGTTGAGCCTGAAGGTATTTCAGAAATTTCTTCTACAAATACAGCACCTAATTCTCTTAATTCATCGACAACAGTTTTGTTATGAACAACTTCATGCTTTACATAGACAGGAGGACCTTTAAGTTCAATAACTTTATTTACTATTTCGATAGCTCTACC
>CETM01204743.1_pt1 | contig 10129 bp, 7 predicted proteins | sample 361451 | NCBI WGS metagenome assembly CETM01 (sample SAMEA2622690, study PRJEB7988) | marine metagenome | isolation source: saline water (ENVO:00002010), including
AGCAAGCTTTTTCATACTTACTCCTGATAAGTACGAAGAGTTAGCAAAAACCGCAATAATGTCCACTTTATTTAGCGTTAATTTTTGGTTTGCGCTGAACTCTGGTTATTTTGATCAGGCTGCAGAGCTAGCCCCTTTTCTTCACCTATGGTCACTTGCCGTAGAGGAGCAGTACTATTTTTTTGCTCCAATCTTACTCATAGTTTTATCTAAAGTCTTTGGTAAAAAAGGAATAGTTTTTGGGCTCTGTATTGTCACTGTAACTTCATTTTCCATGAGCACTATACTCAGCCCTATTTATCCAGACTCATCTTATTACTTGCTGCATACAAGAGCATGGGAGTTGGGGGTGGGTGGCTTAATTAGCTTTTATCGGGGGCGCATGCTTCACGGCGGTTTATTAAAGTTTTTGCAAATATTAGGTGTTGTTTTACTAGTTCTTTCTTTTTTACTCATTAAGCCTAGTGATACTTTCCCGGGGGTTATTGCGCTCGTTCCTGTCATTGGCGCTTCATTACTTATTGTATGTAGAGTAGAACACTCTTTCTTAACTAATCTCCTTACAAATAGTGTTATTCTAAAAATAGGGAAGGCTTCTTATTCAATTTATTTATGGCACTGGCCAATCATTGTTCTTTATAGGGTGTACATATCAGAAAGGCACTTTGACATTTGCGAGCAGATAGCTTTGCTAGCGGTGAGTATGCTTTTGGGATGGCTTTCATTCTTGTTGATAGAAGAGAAATTTCGATATGTTCAGTCTTCAATAATTAAAATTCTTAGCGTTGGAATTATTGCATCATCGGCATGCTTCTTATTATCTTTTTATATATATAGTCAATCTGGATTCCCAGAGAGAATTTCTCAAAAAGCTAGACTGGTTACTGATAGAAATGAAATGCAGAAAGAAGCCTGTCACCAAAAGTTTGCTTTTTTTGATGAGTTGGAAGAAAGCTTTTGTATCCTAGGTGGTGATTGGGAAACAAGCGAAAAGAGAGCCATTTTATGGGGCGATAGCCATTCAATTCATTGGTCGCCTATTTTTGATAAGGTTGCGAAGCTTAACGGTTTTGCTATCGCTGTTTTACCTAAACAGTGCCCCCCTTACCTAGATGGCCAATTAGTCAAAGAAAACTATCCGAAGTTTCCACGCTTTACTGAAAAATGCGCGTTGAAATACGATCTCACCAAAAAATTCATTCAAGGAGACAAACGGATAACACATATTGTTTTAGCGGCAGCTTGGTCAGGTCATATAAGGCAGGTGTATAACATGGATCATACCTTCAATCTTGAAAATGGTTTCGATCACAAAGACGCGAGTCAAAATGGCGCCTCTACAATGACGGAAGGGATGCTGAATCTCTTAGGCTTTTTAGAAGAGCATGATAAAAAAGTTCTCATCGTGGGCGACATGCCTCGAATTACAAATGGAATAAACGTTGCTGAATGTAAATTCAACGAACTTCAAGAGCTTGCGAGAGAAAAATGCGATGAAAACTACTCTAAACTCGACGCTGAAATTGTCAGAAAGTGGCACTTTCATTCTGAGAAAGTTTTGGAAACGGTATCGATGAAATTTGCAAACACACGCTTTGTAAGCTTAGTGGATGAGATGTGCGACGCTGAATTCTGCGATCTTCAAATTGAAGGGGAGATCCTCTACAGAGACTCGAACCATCTGAGACAAAATCTATCTGAGAACGCAAAAGGTACATTGGCTAATAAACTATTAATTGATGGTTTTTTCTCTAATGATGAAGTGTTAAATGAGTAGCCTTGTGATGTTATTATTGATAAGGCACGCAGCGTAATTAGAGAAGTACTCTTTGCTTTAATGTCCTGCTTTGTCAGGGAAGTAGTAAAATAATTATTTGCAATAATTTGACCGTAAACTATTCCCATATATCCTGTGACAAAAACTCTGCGCCCTTTTGCGTTAAATGGCCGTAGTCGAATTGAATGGGTGTGCCTTCAACATAGTGCGTACAGTCATCTCGTGCACTACACATTTTATCAATAACTGGATAAAACCTTGCGTTAGTCGAATGCACTACTTTTTGTAGTTTTTTGTTTACTTCGGCTTGCCTATTAAAGTTTGAAAAGTATTTAAGATCTTCCTTAGGAAGTTTCGCTATAAGCCAAGGCAGTGAGTACTTATACTCAACTACGGGGCCCATAACTGTAACTCTATCGGTAAAGGGTGCAATCTTTTCAATAAAAGGTTTGACGTTTGGAATGTCGTTTAGCTTCCACCGGCTTGCCATTAGGATTTCATTGAATTGTTCACTAGGTATTGCCTCGTTCAATGCCCACTGAAGTAGCTTTGTACAGCGATCTTCACCTCGTAGTGGTAAGACGGTTTTGCATCCACTGGAAGTGATTTGTGAAAGCGTATAGTTATTGGGTAACTGTGAAGCAAGGGCCGAGTACCAATGCGCCGCATGGCTATCGCCGATAAGTAAAATATTATAGGCATCTTTTTTGTGAGTTAAACACTGCTCCTTATCAAAAAATGCTACATCATTAAATGAGCTCGATAGAAAACAACTCCCAGGCCTAAAGTCGTTCTCTCTTGTTGTTAATACACTTTCTAAGTAGACCGTTTGTTTCGAGAAAGGCGCGTTTTGAACAGGAATTAACAAAAGGGCCAGTAGAGCGAGTGCTGCGGAAGCCGTTATAGAGCCGGTAATATACCGCAATTTGTACCGTGAAATATCTACCTTACGAAATGGAACTTCAATAAAATAATAGGTTCCGGTTGCTAATATGAGTGATAACGTGAACACTACTGCCATGTCTATATATGTGTAATGGTCTAAAAATTGAAGTTTAAAAAATACAATAACAGGCCAGTGCCACAAATACAGTGAGTACGAAATATTGCCAAAAAATTGGCAAACTTTATTCGCTAAAACCCAATGAAAAACACCTTTTTGAATGTTGGCGTAAAGCAGGGCTACAGTCGCTAATGTAATGGGAAGTGCGTTAATCCCTGGAAAAGGCGTATATTTGTCGTAGTAAAAAAAGCATATGGTCATGCAGCCTAATGAAAGGCCAGTTAACATATTTGCCTTCCACGTTGAATTGCACTTAACCCCCGATATGGCTAATAAGCCACCGGCAATAAATTGCCAAAAGCGAGTAGGCGATGCAAAGAAACTCAATGAACTATCTATTGAAAGAAGCCACTCACCTAGTAAAAAAGAACTCAAACCCAACAGCGTTAATATTACCAACATGCCCTTAGTTTGAAGTTTCACTTTAGCTAATATCAAAAGAAGAACAGGGAATATAAAGTAAAACTGTTCTTCGACAGAGAGTGACCATGTATGCAGTAACGGAGCGAATTCCAGTGCAGCGCTAAAATATCCTGATTGCGTATAAAACCAAAAGTTTGAAGCGTAGAGTAAAGAAGCAATAAGACTGTACGAGTAGCTAGCGTATTCGCCGGGCAAAAGATAAAAGTAAGCAAATATGGATGTGGCTGCAGCTACAACTATATAGGCAGGTAGTAAACGCTTGAAACGACTGCTATAGAAAGAAGTTAACGATAGACTGTTATTACAAAGTGCGCGCCATAGCTGGCCTATTATCAGGTAACCCGATATAACAAAGAAAACGTCAACGCCTAAATAGCCACCTGGTAATTCATACGGTTGGATATGGAATATTACAACGCTTAGTACTGCAATAGCGCGAAGCCCCTGAATGTCGAGCCTTAGAGTTCCTTTCATGAAGCATCTTCTCAGTTATGACTATGAATTTCTATTGAAAAATATCGTTCACTAAATATACATAAAATTAAGGGAGCCTCCAATGTTTTCAATTATTCAGTTGATAAGCACCGAATAGTATTAATACGATAAACGGCAAAAAGTAGTTAGAAAATAATTTATGTGTACAAAAAATTGATTTCGCTTGACCCTTCAGAATAAGTGATTAGGATGGTATTTCATCAATTTTTTTGTTGCATTGAGCGAAAATATGTCTGCTATATCTCTAAGTACAATAGACTTCGATAAGCAGCTACAAGCACTATCTGCGCGTGTAGGCACTTTTGAAAAGGGTAACAAAAAAATCGTTGCCTCTTCATCGTTTCAATCTCAAAGTTTGCCTCTCTTGCATATGCTTTCGCAGCTTGAGCAGAAAATACCTGTTGCTTTCATTGATACTCGTTTCTTGTTTCCAGAGACATACAGGTTTCGAGACATGATTGCCGAAAAGTTAGAGTTGGAAATAATAAATGTAAAATCCGGCATAGAATTTATCAATCAGCTGAATAGCGAGAACCGTTTTCTTTTTTCTAGCAATCCAGATAAATGCTGTAGCTTAAATAAGATCGTCCCGTTTGACTCATTCTTAAAGAATTACGATGTGTGGATAAGTGGCGTTCGTGCTGACCAGAGCGCAACCAGAAGAGGTATGCAAGAGCTTCAATCTAATTCAAGTGGATTGGTCCGTTATCATCCAATGCTAAACTGGACTAGTAGAGATATTTATTTGTACAGAAAAAAATTTAATCTTCCGCCTCACCCACTAGAGGATAAAGGCTACTTAAGTATTGGTTGTTCGCCATGTACGCGCCGATTTTTAGATACCATTGGTTCGGAGCGCGGTGGAAGGTGGTCAGGGATGAAAAAGGACGAATGTGGGTTACATACCGACTTAGCCAAATGAGAAAAATATGGAAGTATTGATTACAGGTGGTGCAGGATATATCGGGGCAAATGTTGTTGAGCGATTTATCGACAATGAGAAGGTGCAGTGTGTCACCGTTTATGACAACTTCTCAACGAAAAACTATAGCGTTTTAACACTTCTTAACAATGAAAACAGTCACAAGCTAAAAATCATTAATTCCGATATACTAGACAACACCTCGTTAAGTGAAAGTATAAAATGCGCCGATGTTATTATTCATCTTGCCGCCGTGTGCCGAACCCCGTTCAACGATGAGAACCCACAATATTTTGATCAAGTGAATCATTGGGGAACAGCTGCATTGGTCGGTGAAATAGAACGACAAAAAACGCCTAAACGAATTTTGTTTGTTAGTAGCGGCTCGGTATATGGCAGAACAAATAGCGAAGCGAGTACGCATACAGTGCCCCATCCGGTTACTTCTTATGCAAAATCTAAGCTAGCCGCAGAAAACCAAATTGAGCGTTTATCGCGTCATCACTATGTTTCAGTTTTTAGGTTCGGGAATGTTTTTGGCTTTGGGAGAGCGATGCGGTTTGACGCTGTGATTAATAAATTTTTCTTAGACTGTATCTTTAAAAAGCCGCTTAAGATTGAGGGAGATGGTAACCAGCTTCGGCCTTTTGTTCCTCTTCAAGCTGCAGTCTCAATGATTGAATCATTTCTGATGGACGAAAAGCTAATTGGATTGTTCAATATAAACACTCATAATTGGTCGGTTAACGATATTGTTGACGGGTATAAAACTATTTTTGACGATATAGAAGTTATAAATGTTAACCAAAACGAGAGCCTGGGCTGCTTAGCAATGAAACCATCGGAAATCATTGTAGCGTCACAATCGAGTTTTATGGAGGAGAGGTTAGTGTTTTTCCTCAAAGAAATGAGCACTCAGTTCAAGCAGTTCGGAATGAGTTATTAAAAAACTGATGATTTTTAAATATGACTTTTCGGATAAAAGATTTTAGAAACATTTAATTACGCTCGCTGAAAATAGAACACTTCCCTTAGTATGACAGACGATTTTAAAAAATATGCCCCATCCTTTAAAAGGTAAAAATGTTAATGGCGAGTCTTTTTTTGACGTCGCTCATCTCAATTCCAATCTGAGAGTACGCACACTAAACAGTTCTAAAATAACTTTAATTGCTCAATTAATTAAAGCTTTAGCGCAAATTGGTTTTATCGCTATTTTATCTCGTCTACTCGATCCGTCTGACTTTGGTTTAGTCGCTATGATTACAATTGTAACTTCATTAGGTATGACGCTGTTAGATGGGGGCCTCTCCATGGCAACAGTTCAGAGAGAGTCAATTACACATGCTCAAGTTTCAAATTTATTTTGGGTCAATGTCCTTATAGGGCTAATGCTAGCATTAATTTCGATTGCAATTAGTCCAATCGTAAGTTGGTTATTCGATGAACCAAAAATTTTATTCCCTATGATAGCGCTCAGTTTGAGTTTTTTGATAGGAGGTTTCGCCGTTCAGCATGAAGCCATATTAAAGCGCCAAATGCGGTTTGCGGCATTGTCAGGAATAGATCTTTCTTCAATGATTATTGGTAATTTTGCTGGAGTGGTAACAGCTATTTACGGCTTCGGGTACTGGGCTTTAATTATTTCTACAATTATTACTTTCTTTAGTCGCGTTATCTTTGCCTGGTGTGTTGTGGGTTGGGTACCTTCTTGGTTCAAAAGAAATAGTGATGCGAATCCTTTATTGCGCTTTGGGGCGAATCTAACAGGTGCTAACTTTGTAGGTTTCGTTACCAACAATGTTGTTCCGTTTTCTATTGGAATTTTAGGAGGGGCTGCCCTGCTGGGATTGTATGACCGCGCTTTTAGATTAGCATCAATACCAAAAAATCAAGTTTTGATGCCTGTCATGAAGGTACTACAATCAACCTTAGTTAGGGTAGCTAATGACCAAGGCAGACTTAAAGATTTAGCACTCTCATTGATGGCAAAGCTTTCAATCGCTACATTCTTAATAACCCTGATAATGTATTTGGCGGCAGACTGGATAATTCTCTTGTTGCTAGGAAATTCATGGAAGGCAGCAGTTCCGTATTTTGAGTTGCTCGCAGTAGCAACTATTGCGACGCCTATTACAACTTTAACAGCAATGACACTGGTTGCTGTTGGCGAAGCTAATGCATTGTTCAAATGGAAAATAATTACATTCATTCTATTGTTAGTGGCCATTGCGATAGGTGCTAACTGGGGCGTTCTTGGAATTCTTTGGGGAGCGACCTTATCCGCCGTGTTCGTAAGAACCCCTTTGTTTTTCATATATGCAGAACGGCATCTGCCCGTAGATGCTAAAGCGTTTGCTGGTGTCATAACTATTCCTATGGTCGCTGCATTGTCAGTAGCATCATTAGTTAAATATTTATCTATTTATTACGAGCCTTCCGAGTTGTATTCTGCATTTATAATTTACTGCTTAATTGTGCCTACTTTTTATATTGCGCTCTGTTATTGTTTTAAAAGTACGCGACAAGAGTTAAATGGGATAGTCGGTTTGGTCAAAGATAACTTCAAAATTTCAAAAAAAATTATTAAGTAAGAAGGTCATTTATATGGAATTACTTGTCATCGGAATCGATGGTGGTACTAAAGAAATCATCGATAATATGCCAATGCCCTTTACGCAATCGTTGTTTCAACAGGCTAAGTCTAGAACACTATCTGAAGATTTGATTAGTCGTGGATGGGCGGAAATTTTAACTGGTTGTCATGCTGCAGAAAACAAAGGTTTCTACTTGATGCCATTTGCTGATCAAAGCTACGACTTTTCTGGTTCGTATTCAAAAAATGATATGGTGAATGCCAGTTCATCAAAGCCACTCTGGAAAATACTCAATGAGAATAACGTTAGTGTAGGAATTGTAAACGTGCCTACGACTGGTCCTGTTGATGAAGTTAATGGTTTTTTTGTCGCAGGTGGTGGAGGTGGTTTAAAGGCCAAAGGCGGACTTCCTGATAATATGTTTTTTCCTGATGAATGTCGAGAGGTCTTAACTAATACCAACTATGTATTTGATATTAGACTGCCAGGTAAAGCAGAAACTATCTCTGAGTTTATTCAAAACATAAGTGAAGCTGAAGGTGGCCAAAAAGATGCTTTTGTCGAATTAGCGGCACTGAAAAAACCAGAATTTGGGTTTCACTGTTTTAGAATCACTACAGAAATCCAATATCTATGCCGGTTTGAGATAAACCGCTGTATAGAGGGGTTAAGAGAAGCAAGTGCCGCTGGTGTGCCGTTTGAACCAAAGAGCACTGTACAGCAAAGCGTTATTGAACATTATCAAAAACTTGATAAATACATTGAGGATATATTCACCAAAGTAAAGCCAAAAGACTTTTTGTTTGTTGGGGACCATAGTACTTCGCTATTTACTCACGAAGGTAATCTTGACGTTTGGTTAAGAGATAAAGGGTATTTGAAAGTTGCAAGTAAAGAAACGATTTTCATTAAGAAGCTCGAAAATTTTGCAAAGAAAAAGTTGGCGTCACTGGTAAGTAGTAACGCAACAGTAAATGAGCCAAAAAAAGGGCTGATAAGAAAACCAATAACACAGTTTAATACGGATAAAACAAAGGCTTTTGGTACTTTCTATGATACTGGGAACTTTGCTGGTATTTTCATAAACGACGTACAGCGTTTTGGAGGGCCGGTTAAGACAGAGGAAGAAGTCGACTCTCTTGTAGACCAAATTTGTAATGCTTTTAATTCAGAACAACAGAATAAAGACTATGAACTATGCGCACAACCTTATAAGCGAAACTTTCGAGGTGCAAAATTCGCTTATTTGATGCCTGATATTAAGATTCATAAACCTGACACAATATATTTTTCGAGTCGGAGGTGGGAGTATATTGTTCCCAACCCATATTTAAAACCGATTGATGAACCTATTCTAGATAAAAAGTATCCATACACAGGGGCTAAAGGAAGCGATCCTTTGTTTGTTTATAGCTCGTCACTCGATGACTGTATTGAGGATAGTGACCCTAATGATTTGCGACTCGCTTATAAAATGATAGACCGATTTTTTTCAAAGGGTAAAGCAAGCTTATGAGAGTTGCCATACTAACTCAGCCTTTAGGACATAATTACGGTGGGTTGTTACAGGCGTATGCGCTACAAAAAGCCGTTATGGCGAATGGTTGCGAAGTTATAACAATAGACAGACGTCCACTAGAGAAAAACGTTTCTTTTTTAGAGAATAGCGAAGCTTTTGTTAAAAATTTGGCGCGCTTGTTTCTGGGGCGAATTAAAAACATGCCAAGTAGAAGGAAAGCCAGCTTTGTTTTGGAAAATCTCAGGGAATTCAAATCCAGAAATATCCTTATGTCTATCGAAATCACGGAACATGAGGAATTGGTAAAATATTTCGCTTCACACCAGTTTGACCTTCTAATTGTGGGAAGTGACCAAGTGTGGAGACCAAAATATTCGCCAAAGCTCGAGAATTATTTCTTTGATTTTTACGAAGCAATAGATTTGAATGCCAAGCGAATCAGCTATGCAGCATCATTCGGCGTAGACAAGTGGGAATTCTCCAAAATCCAAACTTCTGAATGCAAAGTACTCCTCAATCAATTTGATGCAGTAACCGTTAGGGAAGATTCAGCGGTAGAGTTATGCAGTACACATTTTGGTGTAGAAGCAGTTAAAGTCGTTGACCCCACTTTATTGTTTGACTCTTGCTTTTACCAATCTTTAATGCCTGAGCATGACCAATTAGGCGCTAGAGGGAAAGTTCTAAATTATATATTAGATCCTGCCGAGGATAAGCAGGCAATAGCTGGTAGAGTCTCGCAGTTATTGAATAAAGAAAATTTGTCGATAAAACCAGATAGCTACCTTCACGTCGGGCCGAGTAAACTAAAAGAGTGTCAGTACCCGAGTGTCGAATTATGGTTACAGAGCTTTTTCTTATGTGACTTTGTAGTCACCGATTCATTCCATGGCTGTGTATTTGCCATTATTTTCAATAAACCCTTCGTTGCAGTCGGTAATTTGAACAGAGGGATGGCAAGGTTTGAATCCTTACTTTCCATGTTCGACTTAAAAGATAGGCTACTTGAATCTTTGGATGATGTAACTGAAGATATTGTGAGTGCTAAAATAGACTGGGCTGAAGTGGAAGCTAAGCGTTTAACGCTAGCGGAAGCTGGTAATGCGTTTTTGAAACAGCATATTACAAAGGATTAACAGTGTCGCTTTCGAGTTTAGTTTCTATTGTTGTTCCTGCGTATAACGCATCACAGACATTGTGTGCAAGTATAGAATCTCTCTTATCACAATCACTAAAAGATATAGAAATTATTATTGTAAACGATGCTTCGCAAGACAATACTTTGATGATTGCCGAAGCCTTGGCAAAAAGAGACTCCCGCGTCAAAGTGTTT
>CETM01457009.1_pt1 | contig 10129 bp, 6 predicted proteins | sample 361451 | NCBI WGS metagenome assembly CETM01 (sample SAMEA2622690, study PRJEB7988) | marine metagenome | isolation source: saline water (ENVO:00002010), including
CTCCGCCACTCAGGCTGTAACTGTAACCTGTAGTTGTGCCGTCAGGATCTGAGAAAGTTATGGTGGTTACATCAGTTTGGTTCTCTGGTACTGTTACTATATCTGACGTTGCAATGGAAGGTGGGTCATTAATACTCTTTATATTTATGCCAAATGATTCTTCAGTTGTCTTTCCGTTTGATTCAGCCTGGATCGTTATGGTCCCTGATCCGTGCTTATTTTCTAGGAAGTCCAGCGTTAAAATATTTCCTGATATAGATGCGCTTATAATGTCACTATTACTAATTGATGAAACTGTTTTTGTTACATTGTCTCCATCTTCATCGATGAATACTCCAGAAATGTCAAGTTCACTGTCTGACGCATCTTCATCGACTTTTACTTCTGGAATTTCGTTGGCGACTGCTGGCCCGTCATCATCATCAGTAACAGTTATGATTACTTCTTTTGTATTGTCAAGTGAACCATCAGAGGTTTTTACAGAAATCTCATAGTCGTTATTCGTATCATGATCAGAAGGTGATTCAAAGTTCGGCATATCCTTAAAAGAAAGTGAACCTTCAGAGCTTAGCGTGAATTTTTCTTCATCATTACCGCCAACAATGCTATAGCTGATGTCATCATCTTCCGGATCACTGGCTTCTATGTCACCCACTAGGGTGGTATTCTCAGGTGAGGTTATCCCCGTCTTGCTAACAGTAGGAGGATCATTAACAGCTGTTATGGTAACATTTATACTCGCATCCTTTGAATTAATACCACCGTTTTCCGTTCCTCCATTGTCAGCAAGACTCACTGTCAGGGTTATATTTCCATTTGCATTTAATGCTGGTATAAAAGCAATTGACCCGGTCGCTTCTGAAGATGTATAGGTTACTGTAGGATCATTAATTTTATTTGCGTCAGCGCTGGAAGCTGTTACAGTAACCGTTTGGGTTGAATGATAATCTCCGTCAGAAATTCCTGAAAGATTTACTGTGGTCTCATCAGAGTCTTCATTAATGGTGACATTTGAAATTGTATCGATTACAGGTGGTGCATTTGCTGGAGAGTTCAGACTGTTTTCGTATGCACCGATATCAGGATTATTCCCAGAAGGCCGCTGACTACTGTCATAGTCGACAGTGACGGCGGAATCATCAGCATAGGGTGATAGGTCACCGTTGGTACTTGCGTAGCCGATAGCCGGTGAATAATTTTTTAGGGAAAGGTCATTATTTTCACTGTCAGAAAAATATGGGTCTGTGTCAAAACTGGTATTATCGTAATCAATGTCGTCAGAGCCTTCAGTATGGTTTATGGAAGCAAGGCCTTTAACTATAGAATTCCTGGCTTCAAATCTTCCTTGGTAAGTTGCACCCTCATTAAAGACTATTTCTTCGGAGTTTGACCCAGCCCAGTAAATGGAATTATAAAAATAGAATTTTATGCCCTTATTGGCGGTAATTCCTGTATTGACTTCGCCATCACATTGACAACTATTATCAAATATTGTAGAATGAAAAAACTTTATATTCGATCGATTAAGTGCATGGATAGCTCCACCAGATTCCGTTGCTGAATTATTATGGATAATGGTGTTAATAAATTTTGGCCCAGCATGATGCCTAGCAGCAAAAATTCCTCCACCTTTTTCCGCATTATTTCCTTGAATTATAGCCCTTTCAAATAAAGGGTCAGAATGATCTATATATAATCCACCTCCCAGATCTGAACTATTATTTGAAATAATCGCATCATAAAATTTTGCTTTATTTTTCGAATGAGGCAGATAAATGCCACCAGCCCGTTCCCCAGCGGTGTTATTAGAAACAAGAATATTAGAGAATTCTGAAGTGTTATTATTTCCACCACCAACACGCATTCCACCACCATATTGAACAGCAGTATTCCCAATAACCCGCATTCTTTTGACTACTGTTCCGCTTGTTACTGAACCGTTACCGTATCCACCTCCCTGATTAGATGTATTACCCTTAATTAAAAGACTGTCAAGTTTTACATCTGCATGAGACCATGTGGCTATCCCACCTCCCCAAGTATTTGCTTGATTGTTGTAGATGGTGGAGTATTTCAGTGATGCATCACTGTCATATCCAAAAAATATTCCTCCCCCATAGTCAATAGAGGAATTATTATTTTTTACGAGTAAATGCCTCAGTCTGGGGTTGGATCTATCAAGATAAATTCCTCCGCCGGCTTTTGATGAGCTGTATAATGTGCCACTACCGTTTTGTATGGTAAAGCCCAACAACATTGCGGCTGAGGTTTCAGAGGTTGCGAAAGTCACGACCGACGCACTATCTGAATCTGATGGTGAACTTCCATCAATTATAGTACTGGCAACATAGCTTTTATCACATATGGATAATGTTTCGTTACATGTGGTTAATGTTTTTGAGGCAACAACAATGTCCTTGCCGCGGAAATTTATATTTTCTGTGTAAGTGCCTGGATCCACAAGTACGGTATCGGCGCTTTGGCTCATGTTTATTGCATGCTGAATTGTTTTATATGGACTTGCTTCTGAACCATTTCCAGTGTCATCGGATCCCGATGTAGCCACATGAATTTGCCTACCGTTATTGTACCAACCGATGCCATAATCTGCAGTTCCGGCATAATTGGCATAAATAATGTCCATAGTTCCATCCTGATCCAAATCTGATACTTCAATCCTGTATGTTTTTACTTTAGGCATATTATCAATTGTTTTTCGGGTGAAGGTTGGATCGGGATTTCCATCATTATAATAAATGTTATTTGGGCTACTCCAATTTCCTGTCACAATGTCTAAATGGTCGTCTCCATTAATATCTTTTATAGATACATCAAGTATACCCTTTGATGAATCCGCATCATGTAAAATTTCTATTCCAGTGAAATTTTCGCTACCGTCATTTTTGTACATAATGAGCTTATGAGCACCCCAATCAGCTGCAATGACATCCATGTCATTATCATTGTCCATGTCACCCCATCTGGCCCACATAATATCAGTAAAACCGGTCATTAAAGGAAGATCATGCTGCGTAAATGAGTCATTAGAAAGATCGCTTTCAAACCACACAGGTTTTTTCTCATCATTTGCTAGAGTTAATATATCTAAATCACCGTCCATATCAATATCTGCTACATCGATAGAGCCAAAACTAATATTATTTCCGTCGCTGATCTTTTTTTCTGTAAACACTGGTTTTTCAGATCCACTCCAGCAGTTTGAATTCTGAGCACAGTTATTATAATATAGCGCTAGTTCTTTCCGGCCTTTTTGTGATAATATATCGATATCTTCATCATTATCAATGTCTACAGCATAGAGATCTGCTGTGTGAAAATGAATATTAAGCTCGGAATTTTTCAAAATCTTGATGGTATCTGAGAATGTTCCATTTCCATCGATATTTTCAAACCAGTACAAGCCTAAATTTTCTGCTAAAAGGATGACATCATTATCTCCATCATGATCGAGATCACTTCCAATAATGTGACCAGGTGTAGAACCTGTTCCACCAATTTGCTTTATGGTATTATTCTCAAAATTTTCTCTTCCATCATTTTTGAACCAGTGAACACGAAGCTCACTATCATGATAGCCCAATGCTAGGATATCAAGATCATTGTCTCCATCTATGTCTACAGTGGAAATGGAATTCCATTTTCGATTGTCCTCCTCAATATTAATTTGCCTAAAGTCATCATACTGGGCGTTTAGTGGAAAAGACAGGCAAATTGCCAAGACAATAAATAAATAGTGGTTCAGGTCACGATACCGAAACCTAGATTTTCTTGCTTCTATGGAAAGGATGGATTTCACCTTAATCCTGGATCCGGGAATTTGGGTGGCATGGGTTTTTCAGGAGGCTGTTTACTCTCGTACCATTTTATGGCCAGATTTATACTGGAATATAAAATGGAGCTTCCGACAACCACCAAAGCCGGTGTTGAATTTGCCAGAAAATCTAGTAAAGGATATCGATTGAGGATAACTTCAAGATATGTATATGATCCAAGGTATATATCAGCAGAGCTACTAAAAGCTTCACCATCAAAAACTCTGAATGAAAATGAATCGGCCATAGTTGAATCAGAGGCTGGAACATAGAGAACCAAATTGTCAGAACTTATAACATCAGTGGGAACAACATTGATGGTGTCACCTATTGTAATATCATCTGAAGTTTGAAAAAGTTGTCCGTATTCTGGCAAAGATGTAATTGAAAATAACAGTGTATCCCTGTCCTTATCAGATCCCATTAATTTTACAATAATCAGTGAGTCGTTATCAGCGGGCACCAGTTCCGTAAAGGCAAGTGGTGCTGTGTTGCCTGTTTCACATGATTCTATTTCCAGATTGCTGACAATATCATTTACCATAGTTTCTACTTCAGAAAACAGATCTTCCTCTGTACCAAAAAAATTCCGTGGAAGACCTGGATGTATCATTGGAAAAAATAAGCCGCTAAATGAATCAGAGATTTGAGAGTTAACCTCAAAGAGACTTATTTCTATAGGACCTTCTAACTGCCCTTTATATGGGAAAACAAGTATGCTAACCTCGGTTCTTCTGTTAAGACTGGATGCTATCTCTTGTTGTTCAATGGTTTCTAGACCTGAAATAAATTCAGCAGTCAGTATGTCATCTCTTTGAAGAAAAGGATGTTCTTTTGTATCATCTTCAATGACTGTATAAGGTCGCATCTGTCCAAACCCTCTTGAACTCAGTTGTTGCTTATCTACACCTCTATCCAAGAGCCAATTTTCAACGGCAACAGCCCGTTTCTGGGATAATTGAAAGTTTGCTAGTTCATTTCCTTGGGCACTAGTATGAGAAGTTAATTCAATCCTCATATCGGGATATTTGTTTAGCAATGAAAGGAGTTTGATTAATTCTTGATTGGATTCATCTAAGATTTTATCTGATGCAAAATCATATCTAAGGTTTTTTAGTGAGAAAATTGTTTCTTTGGTCAAACGAACTATATCAGTTCTTAGTATAAATATATGAGTAGCGGGTGTATTAGCGGTTTCATTTAAAGCGCATTCTGTGGTTTCGCAACCTGTATTATGATAGGTATCTAATATTTGAATATCTTGTATTTCATTTTTTATTTCATTAGTCATTATCTCAGCCATTCGCTCAGCATAAAGTGGAGTTAGATTCTCTGAATCAAGAACGTATACACTGGACTTGCAAATGTTAAGTAACTCAACAGAATTCGATTTAATTGATGTGTTGTTTTTCTGGTTATCAATAGAGAACTGAATAATCTCGTTTGAATCAGACGGTGTTATTATAGACTCTAGAATAATTAATTCCGTTGAGTCATTTTCGAGTTCTTGATTAAATATAGTAGAATGTGTTGTTGTGTCGGTAATAGTTATATCAAGATTATCCTGAGAGAGGAGCATAGAGGACATAAGTGCAAAATTAATTATTTTTAAGAATTCCATTGAATTTTTTAACAAAAAGTCAAATAATTTTATTGATTAAATCTAATATTATTATGTTCTTAAAATTAACTATTCTATAAAGATATTATAATTTATAAGAGGAATTTTTTTGAAAAAATCTTGGGTAGAAAAAAGAGACGTAGATAAAGAATCTCAGGTTAAAGTTAATGCAAAACAATTTGCTGATATTCCGGTGGGAACAAAAATGCTTATTCCCACACCAAAAGATTTAAATAAATTGGTAATGGATATTCCAATTGGATCTTTTCTTTTCACAAGAGAAATAAGAAAAAAACTTGCAAAAAATAACAATGCTGAAATGACTTGTCCTCTAGTAACAGGGATTTGCATGAGGATTATTTCTGAAGCAGCATTTGAGGAATATCAAAGCCATAATAAGATCGATAAGATATCTCCTTTTTGTCGCATAGTCGAACCAGATTAAAAATTGGCTAACAAGTTAACTTGTGGAAAGGATTTTATTGTTCAAAAACAGTTTGAAGAAGGAATTGAGGTTTATTTTCAGTTATAAAATGAAAAGATTTTTTATACATTCTTTTTGATTTATCTATGTTTTCTTGATTCAATAAAAACGGCAATTGTAAATTTTATAAACTAAAAAGGAGTTAATTATGGATGTACTAGCAGTTGTACATATAAAAAGTAATTATGATGCTTGGAAAACATTATTTGATGAAGGTCAAGTACACAGGGAAGAGTTTTCTGACGAATCTCGTACAAGGGTAGCCAAAGTTGACGATAATACAGCAATGGTTCAGTTGTTTGATGTCGATATGCAAAAAATGGCTGAAACACTTAATAATTCATCCGTAGGTCAAGAAATGGCTGAACATGTTGAAAAACGTGACTTATATAAATTAGAGGTAATGACACCACCAGGTGCCTAGGAATAATAGCATAGGTACCACGGAGTACGGGGAGAATTCAGTGGTTATGACAATTATTCGTGGATAGGAGGAAAAAATAAAAACTTTTGGACATGCTCTCGTCCTTTTTACTTTTTTTGCTCTAGAAGTATCAGGTCAGACACCTCATCACCACAACTATAATCGTGAAATTTATTTCCCGGATGTTCCAGGATACAAAACTCTCCTCTGTGATTTTCATATGCACACCGTTTTTTCTGATGGGAGTGTATGGCCTGATATTCGGGTGGAAGAAGCGATCCGTGATGGCATCGATGTTATTGCTTTGACTGAACACCTTGAGTACCTTGGCCACAAGGATGACATCCCTTTCCCAGACCGAAATAGATCCACTATTATCGCCAAGGATGCTGCAAAAGATAAAGATTTGATTGTTCTGAATGGTTCTGAAGTGACTCGGGACATGCCACCTGGGCACGTTAACGCAATCTTTGTAGATGACTCAAATCGACTTCTTCAGGATGATCCTACGGACGTTTTTCTTGAAGCTAAACGGCAAGGCGCCTTTATCTTTTGGAATCATCCTAACTGGTTGGCTCAGGCACGGAACGGCATTGTTCCACTAACTGAAATGCACAGAGACTTGATTAGAAAAAATCTTCTCCATGGTATTGAGGTTGTGAACGATATTACCTATTCGGACGAGGCGCTTCAAATTGCTCTTGATTATGATTTGACTATCATTGGTACCTCAGATATTCATGGTTTAGTAGACTGGCAATACCATGTCCCTGAGGGAGGGCACCGGCCGGTGACACTGGTGTTTGCCAAAGATAAATCATCTGAAGCTGTGAGACGGGCTCTGTTTCAACAGAAGACAGTGGTTTGGTTTAGAAACTTTCTTATTGGTAGAGAACAATACCTGATGCCCCTATTAAAAGCATCTCTTACTATAGAGGAAGCTTTTTACAGTAAAGGCAGAGATGTGGCTGAGGTGATCATTAAGAATCATTCCGATGCTCGATTTGAACTGAAAAATACAGGGAAGTTCAATTTTCATGAAGGGATTGATCTAGTAACCATACAGCCTCATTCAACGATTACTCTTATAGTAAAGACAGTGGAGCGACGAAGGTCATTTAAGTTGGCGTTTGAAGTCATGAATGCAATAACCGCACCTCGAACACATCCCACGTTGATACTATCCGTCCAACCTGACTCCTAATTGGTTTGAAATCCTCCTAAAGAGAATTTAGCTTTAACGAGAATAGTTTTGGTAGAACAAGAGACCAACTGTTGAAAGGAGACAGTTGACGAAGAAACTTATTATTGTTCCATTTGAACTGATACTATTTATACCTCAGTTGAAGAATAATAATAGAAGGGATAAAGAATCGGAGTCTTTTTCTGATTATTAATTCACTGAACGGTCAATTTTCGAATTTTTTGCTGAGTGAAGAATGAAGTGTTTCTTATTTGTATTCATTCTATTGAATTCAGCATGGGGGAAAAATACAGAAAATAATCGTGTTGGTGATCCAAGAGATGCATCAATTCCTGGCGCATATATAGGTATTTCGTATCAATTTGATGTAAAGAAAAAGATTAAAGGATATCAAATCAGTTTTGGATTTGCATTACCATTTCCTGGATATCATTTCTATCCATAGAGGTAAATTTTGTAATAATAACATAAATAACTAAAAGGAGAATAGTTATATGGCAAAAAAAATTGATTCACCATCAAAGGTTGAATGTGTAGGGAATAAACCCAAAATAATACAAGAATATATCGGTCTCGTAAATTCTCAAACAACAGATTTAAGTATTGCTCAAATGGATTCTCCTGGAGGCTGGTCCGAACCTGGTCAACGACCAGAATTTGATGAGTACACACTTGTTCTTAATGGCAGATTGAAAGTTGAAACAGAAGATGAGATTATCTATGTTAATAAAGGAGAGGCGATAATTACATACTCTGGAGAATGGGTCAGATACAGTACGCCGGAAAAGGATGGGGCTCAATATGTTGCAGTTTGCATGCCTGCTTTCAGACCAGAAACAGCACATAGAGATGATCCTGCAGTACTTTAATCTACTGGATTTCCCTTATTGTTTAGCATAATTGGATCTCCGAAACCAAGAGATTTCAAACCATCATACTGAGTTGCCGCATCACCTACTATAAGGTAGATCATTTCACTTGGGCGTACATACTCTTTCGCTAAGGCATTGTGTCTTGCAATAGTAAAATCACTAACCAAATTTTCTCGATCTTTGATATAATCAAAGGGCAGATCGTAGGTGGAAATATTACTAATCATACCCCGTAGTGCTCCGAGAGTTTCAAAGCGTCGGGAATTAGACTTGATTAGCATATTTTTTGTAAACTCTAAATCTTCCTTAGTAATTGGTTTCCGATAACGGGTCATAATATCTTTAAAGATTTGGACAGATTCTTCTGTGGTATTCGAACGTACAGCTGAAGAAGCGACAAAAAGACCTTTAAATCGGGATCCCGTAAAACGTGAACGAGCACCATATGTATAACCTTTTTCTTCTCTTAGTGTAAGGTTTATATCGCTGGAGAAATTTCCTCCTAATTTCATATTCATCACTGAAGCAGGAAAGTAATCTGGATCAGTATATTGCATGGAAAGGTAGCCAATTCGGATTTCTGACTGCTTTGCTCCTGGAACATCTACAAAATATATTTTGGCCTTGTTATTGGGCTCAGGCATGGCATACTCAGGAAAATTAACGTCCTTAATCTCCCAACGATCAGATAAACTTTTGAAAGCTTTGATTGCACCACTTCGTTTAATGTCACCAACAATGCTTACGGTTGCCAAATCAACTGAGAAATTATTTTCATAATAGTTTTTCAAGTCTTCAATTTCAATACTCGCTACTGATTCTTCAGTACCCATCGTAGAGTTTGCTAATATATGCTGACCATAGTTTAAACGATTAAAAACATTAGATGCGATAGTAGAGGGTATTGCAGAACTACGATTAATTCCTTCAATAGTTTCAGCCTTTATTCGATTAAACTCTTTTTCATCCCAGCGTGGTTCGAAAAGAATCTCTTCAGCTAAAGCAAGAGTGGCTTCAAAATTTCGTTTCAGACAAGTAACTTCAATACTGATAGATTCTTTTGTGGTATAAATGGATATGGAAGACCCTAATGCATCGATTGCTTCTTCTAATTCTACTGGTGACTTGTTAGCAGTACCTTCAATCAGCATGTCAGAAATAAGGTTGGCTACACCTATTTTATCTGGAGAATCAAGTAACATGCCACCACGAATACGAATACCAAAGTTGATGAGAGGTAGTTCATCGTGGTTGGCACCAAATAAAGATAATTTGCTTGGGTAGTCATGACGCCATACCATTGGTATATTTAGATTAGGGTCTGGACCCTGTTCAGGCTTTATGGATCGATCAAAACTAGATGAGATTTTCTCCACTTCTTCTTCGTTATTACTGACCAGTTTTTCTATATTCTTAACGATCTTTTCTTCCTTAATAGCAAACAATTCTGAACCATCTGCTACTAGATCAGTCTTTCCTTTAGGTACAAAGCTGGTAAGTACATAATTTTGATCTTTTATATATTTATTATAGACTCGCTTTATATCATCGATACTTACAGCAAGTACGCTTTCCAAGTCGTTGGAAATGGCACCGGGTGATCCATAATATTCGTTATAGTAGGCCAATTGGAACCCTTTTCCTAGGACTGAAGATATGGCTTGATAAAATGCTGTTTCGTACTTGGCCTT
>CETM01136132.1_pt1 | contig 10108 bp, 7 predicted proteins | sample 361451 | NCBI WGS metagenome assembly CETM01 (sample SAMEA2622690, study PRJEB7988) | marine metagenome | isolation source: saline water (ENVO:00002010), including
CTATTTCCCTCAATAAAAAGCAGTTTGGAAAATAAAGAAAAAGTTTTTAAATTTTTGAAATTATGCAAATCAAATATACTATTAAAAGGAAATACAACATTAATAGGTTCAGATAAAAAAATTATTAAAAATTCACACTCTTCAAGTGAGTTAGCTGTTATTGGTTCAGGCGATGTTTTAGCAGGAATAATTACAAGTCTAGTTGGAGATAATAAAATGTCTATGTTAGAAGCTGCATCAGCTGGAGCATGGATACACGGCGATATTGCAAAAAAATATGGTAGAGGATTAATTTCCGAGGATTTAATCGAAGGTATTCCATCTGCTTTAAAAAGATTAAAAAATGAGTGAATTATTAAATAAAGAAACAGTAAAAAGAGTTGAGAAGTCTTTAAGAGAGTTTGACAATAATTTAAAAGTTATTGCTTTAGATAAAACTGCAAGAACCGCAAAAGATGCAGCTAGTAGTTTAAAGTGTGAATTAGGCGCCATTGTAAAGAGCTTGGTGTTTAAAGCAGACAGTGAATTTTTAGTTTGTTTAGTATCTGGTGATAAAAGATGTTCTCTAAATAAGCTCAAGAAAATTTTAAACAAAAAAGATGTTGCTATGGCAAATGCATTTGAGGTTAAAGATCATACTGGGTTTTCAATTGGTGGCGTTGCACCAACAGGCTATTTAAAAAAATTAAATATAATTGTAGATAAATCTTTAAGTAGATTTAAATATGTGTATGGTGCTGCAGGTCACCCTGATTGTGTATTTAAAATTACATATACCGAGTTAATTAAACTAACAGCAGGTGTTGAAAACGAAATAACGGAATGAGAGAACCTAAAACTATTGATGTTTTATTATTAATTTTGCTCGGAGCTATTTGGGGATCAGCTTTTTTCAATATTAAAATAGCAACATATACTTATGATCCTATAACTTTGGTTTTTGTCAGAGTTTTCTTTGCTTTAATAGCGCTAGGTTTTTATTGTGCTTATAAAAATGTAAAAATTTTAGCCTTTTCTAAAAATTGGAAAATGTATGCGCTAGTTGGACTAACAAATATTACAATTCCTTTTTTATTGATAGCTTATGGCACCAACGTTGTTGATAGTTATTTATCAGCTATACTAATGAGCACTACACCTTTAAGTGGAACTATTTTGGCTCACTTTTTTATATCAAACGAAAAATTAAATATTTTGAAATCAATCGGAGTTATTATTGGATTTTTAGGAATAGTATTTTTATTTTTTGATAAGTTAGTTATTTCTCAAAGCAATATTTTTTACGCAGGCGTAATACTTTGTGGTTCTACTTTTTATGTTATTGGAGGAATATTAACCTTAAAATTTTTGAAAAACAAAGGAAATGAAAATGTATCAACATCTACTATACTATGGTCTGTAATCTTCCTTTTTCCTTTCTGTTTATATCAGGAACCATGGGCAAATTTAAATCCATCTATAGAGTCAACTATAGCATTGATCTATTTAGGTGTATTCCCAACCGGAGTTGCTTGGATGTTAAGATTTCATATACTTACTAAAGTTGGCATGGTTTTTCAAACTCAAGTTGCTTATTTAATACCAATATTTGGAGTTATATTTGGATACATAATTATGGGTGAACAAATCACTTGGAAGGTTTTAGCTTCTTTAATAATAATAATTTCAGGTATATATATTGTAAAAAAAGGAAACAAAGGAATTAAAAAATCTTAATGCCAACAGAATCAGCCCCACTAAGTCTCCTTTCAATTATTTCTCTTTTAAGTTTTTTTGTTTTTCTTTCAGTAAATAAATTTTTAAATAAAATCGGAAATGGAATTCTTTTAGATGAAGACTTTGAAAAACCTCAAGCCTTTCATACAGAACTAATTCCAAGAAGTGGAGGATTAGCAGCAATAATAAGCTTAATTATTTTTTTCATTCTATATTATTTTCTATTTGAAAAATTTTTATATGATTATTTTGTCCTATCTATTGCTTTTTTTTCATTAGGTTTTTTTGAGGATATGAAATTAAAAATTGCTCCAAATTACAGGTTGCTACTAATGATATTAATTTTAACAATATTTATAGTTTTTTTCTCTATCGAGATTTTAAGAGTTGACATACCTTATTTAAATTTATGGATGAAAAATTCAATATTCTCTGTTGCTTTTGTTATTTTGTGTTTTCTATTTATTGTAAATGGATCTAATTTAGTGGATGGTTTTAACGGTTTATTGGCAATTCACCTCATTATTATTAATGTTATTCTTGTTTACCTAAATTTCAATAATGGAAATCAAGATTTAGCTTGGATAATAACAGCACAAATAGTCATTTTATTTTCATTCCTGGTTTTTAATTTTCCAAAAGCCACAATGTTTATGGGAGATAGTGGATCTTACTTATTTGGTTCATTAGTAGCTTTAAATATTATCAAAACTAATAATTTGAATCCTGAGATATCTTCATTTTTTTTTGGTGTACTTTTATTCTATTTATTTTTTGAAGTTTTCTTCTCTTTCTTTAGAAAATTATATTTGAGAAAATCACCTTTAAAACCTGACAAAAAACATCTTCATATGCTTTTATATAGCTTTTTAGATAAAACTAAAAATTTTAATGACTGCAATTATCTAAATTCTCTTATCATAAATTTAGTTTATCTTTCACTAATCATTCCTTCATTTTTTTTTACTGAGAATGGATTGATTTGTAGATATATATTTTTCATTTTGCTGGCGTTTTATATAGTATTTTATTCATTGCTGTATAATTTTGAAAAAAAGCATTAGTTGTTATAATTTACATTTAAAAAAGGGATGAAATAATTTAAATTGAGTTTAAATATTATTAAAAGAAAAATCGGGCAAGTGGCGGAATTGGTATACGCGCTAGTCTTAGGAACTAGTGCCGCAAGGCTTAAGAGTTCGAGTCTCTTCTTGCCCACCAAATTATGAAAGTTAGAGTCAACTCAAAAAAAGGTTTAAAGACTAGTCTGTCAGTTCTAGTTGATAAGAAAACTATACAAAAAAAATTAGATGAAAAACTTCTCGAACTACAAAACAAAGTTCATTTAAAAGGATTTAGACCAGGAAAAGTACCCACAAACGTAATTAAAAATCAATTTGGTAAGGCTATATACGGTGAGGTTATAGATGGAATATTAAAAGAGTCTTCAACAAAAGCTATTCAAGACAATAAACTAAAAGTAGCTGGCCAACCAAAGATTGACTTAAAAACATTTGGAGAAGGAAAAGATTTAGATTATACAATTGAACTTGAAACACTACCGGAAATAACTTTAAAACCTTTAAATAAAATTAACGCAACAGAATTTGAAATTATAATAGATAATAATACAGTTGATAAAAGAATTAATGAAATTGCAAAAGGACAACAAAATTTTGAAGATAAAAATGAAAAGGAAAAAGCAGAAAAAGGAGATATGGTTGTTTTTGATTATAGCGCCAAAGTAGAAGGAAAAGATTTTGAGGGAAACGAAGGTAAAAATGTTCAGATAATTTTAGGAAGAGATCTTTTTATCAAAGGTTTTGATAACCAACTTTTAGGAGCTAAAAAAAATCAAAATAAATCAGTAACTGTTAATCTTCCTGAAAATTATCCAAAAAAAGAATTAGCAAATAAAAAAACAGATTTTGACTGTAAAATTTTAAACATAAAAATAGCAAAAGAAACTAAAGTTAATGATGAATTTGCAAAAAAGATGGGAGCAAAAAATATCGAAGATTTAAAAAATTTAATAAAAAAACAAATATCAAATGAATACAAAAGTAGTTTAGCAACTATAACAAAAAAAGAGATATTAGAACAAATAGAAAAATCTCATTCATTAGATCTGCCCCCAAACTTAATTGAGCAAGAAACTAAAATAATTTCGCAGGGGCAAAAAAAAGAAGATGCAGAAAAAAATAAAGAAAAAAACATAAAGTTAGCTAAATCTAGAATTAAAACCGGTTTAATTTTAAATGAAATTGCTGAAAAAAATAATTTAAAAATAAGTGAAAATGAAATTAAAAATGAAATAGAAAAACAAATTAAGAGTATGCCAGGACAAGAAAAAATGATTATGGAGTATTATCAAAAAAATCAAAGTGCTGTCTCTAGTCTTAGAGGAGCTTTATATGAAGAAAAAATACTAGAATTACTAAAAAGCAAAATTAAATTAAATAAAAAAAATGTTAGTTTAAAAGAAGCTACAGAAATACTAAAAACTTTTACTCAAAAATCGCAAGTTGCTTCCGAAAGTAATAATATTAAAAAAAAGCAGAAAAAATCAAAAATTAAAAAAAAAAAATAAAATAAATTAGCAAAAAGTCTATTTAAATTGTATAAGCTTAATTACAATGATTCGTAAAATTGAAGAACAGCTAAATAATCTTGTACCAATGGTTGTTGAACAAACAACCAAAGGAGAGAGAGCATACGACATCTATTCAAGACTACTTAAAGAGAGAATTGTTTTTTTAGTTGGAGGTGTGAATGATACAGTCGCATCTTTAGTTACAGCACAACTATTGTTCTTAGAATCTGAGAACCCTAAAAAAGAAATTTTCTTTTATATTAACAGTCCTGGTGGTTTAGTTACTTCAGGTCTCGGAATATATGATACAATGCAGTATATTAAATCTCCCGTTTCTACTTTATGTATAGGACAGGCTTCATCAATGGGATCTTTTTTATTAGCTGCTGGAGAAAAAGGAAAAAGATTTTCTTTACCTAACTCAAGAATAATGGTTCACCAGCCATCTGCAGGATTTCAAGGTCAAGCCACAGATATACAAATTCATGCAAAAGAAATTCTATCTTTAAAAGAGAGATTAAATAAGATTTATTCAAAACATACAGGTAAATCCGTTAAAGAAATTTCCCAGGCATTAGAGAGAGATAACTTTATGACTCCTGAAGATGCAAAAAATTTTGGTTTGATAGACTCAGTAGTCGAAAAAAGAAAATAATACACAATATATAGTTATTAACTCAACTTCTGCTTGCCTTGAATTCTACTTGGATTTAAAACTAATAATTGATTCGATATGTCAGAAAAAAATAATAAAAATATTCTATATTGCTCTTTTTGTGGAAAGAGTCAGCACGAAGTAAAAAAACTGATTGCTGGCCCGACTGTTTTTATTTGTGATGAATGTGTCGAGTTATGTATGGATATTATCAAAGAGGAAAATAAAAGCTCTTTGATTAAACATCAAGAAGGAGTTCCTACTCCAAGAGAAATTTGTAAAATATTGGATGATTACGTTATTGGTCAATCTTATGCAAAAGAAGTGTTATCAGTTGCGGTACACAATCATTACAAAAGATTAAATCACGAGACAAAAAATAACAAAGATGTTGAGTTATCGAAATCAAATATATTGCTAGTTGGCCCAACAGGTTGTGGTAAAACATTATTGGCTCAAACTTTAGCTAGAATTTTAGATGTTCCCTTTACAATGGCTGATGCAACTACATTAACAGAAGCTGGATATGTAGGTGAAGATGTAGAAAATATAATTTTAAAACTTTTACAAGCAGCAGATTACAATGTTGAAAAAGCGCAAAAGGGAATAGTTTATATAGATGAAGTTGATAAAATTAGTAGAAAATCCGAAAATCCATCAATTACTAGAGATGTGTCAGGGGAAGGGGTTCAGCAGGCTCTTTTAAAAATTATGGAAGGAACTATAGCAAGTGTACCACCTCAAGGCGGAAGAAAACATCCTCAACAAGAATTTTTGCAAGTAGATACAACAAATATTTTATTTATTTGCGGTGGAGCATTTGCTGGTTTAGACAAAGTAATTGAGAACAGAGGAAGAGGCACGTCAATAGGCTTTGGTGCAAAAGTAAGAATAAATGAAGACAAAACTATTTCAGAAATTATTAAAAAACTTGAACCTGAAGATTTAATAAAATATGGCTTAATACCTGAGTTTGTTGGTAGGATGCCTATATTAGCTACTTTAAATGAATTAGATGAGCCATCACTAATAAAAATCTTAAAAGAACCAAAAAATTCTCTTTTAAAGCAATATAAGAGACTTTTTGAATTTGAGGATGTAAAATTAGAATTTAGAGACGAGGCTTTAGTAGAAATAGCAAAAAAAGCTATTAGTAAAAAAACCGGTGCAAGAGGTCTTAGGTCAATTTTAGAATCAATACTCCTAAAAACAATGTTTAGTCTGCCTGACATGGAAAATGTAGAAAGTGTCACTATAGACAAGACGGTCGCAAGGGGTAAATCAGAGCCAATTATTACCTATTCAAAAGGTAAATCCACATCTGTCGCTTAGATTTAACTTGAAATAATCAGGTTTAATATCCATATTGCTAATATGAGTTCAGAAAATTACAAACCTTTATTGCCATTAAGAGATATCGTTATTTTTCCATCAACAGTAGTTCCTTTATTTGTAGGAAGAAGAAAGTCTATTAAAGCCTTAGAGGAAGTAATGAAAACTGATAAATCTATAGTATTGGTTGCTCAAAAGAATTCAGAAGTTGACGACCCACAAGAAAAAGATATTTATTCGTTTGGTTGTTTGAGTAAAATATTACAATTATTAAAACTTCCTGACGGAACAGTAAAAGTTTTGGTTGAAGGTGTTCAAAGAGTAAAAATAAAATCTATAAAAAAAGAGGAAAAAAAATATTTAAATTGTGAAATTGAAATATTATCCTCAACGGAAGACAGCCAAGAAAGTAAGAATTTAGCTGCTAGTTTAATTAAGAAATTTGAAAGACTGTCAAATTTAAGCAAAAAAGAAGTTGGAGATTTTGCTAAAAATTTAAAATCTTTGAAAAAAACCTCTGATATAGCTGATAATATTTCTTCAAACCTGAATATTCAAATCTTTGAAAAACAAAATTTACTTGAGATGATTGAGTTAAACAAAAGACTAGAAAAAATTTATGAAATAATTGAAAAAGAAACAAGCGTTATTAATGTAGAGAAAAAAATTAGAGGTAGGGTTAAAAATCAAATGGAAAAAACCCAAAGAGAGTATTATTTGAACGAACAATTGAAAGCTATCCAGAAAGAACTTGGTGAAATTGAGGATGGAAAAGACGAAGTATCTAATCTTAGTAACGCTATATTAAAAGCGAAAATGACAAAGGAAGCCCAAAGCAAATGTTTAGCAGAATTGAAAAAATTGAAGTCAATGAGTCCAATGTCTGCTGAAGCCACAGTTGTGAGAAATTACTTAGACTGGATGATAGATTTACCTTGGAGCAATAAAAGCAAAATAATAAAAGATTTAAATGCAGCTCAAAAAGTTTTAGATGAAGATCATCATGGTTTAGAGAAGGTAAAAGAAAGAATTATTGAGTTTTTAGCTGTTCAGAAAAGAATTGAAAAGTTAAAAGGACCAATACTTTGTCTCGTTGGACCGCCAGGTGTTGGCAAAACTTCTTTAGGTAAGTCTATAGCAAGAGCAACTGGTAGAAAGTTTGTTAGAATATCTTTAGGGGGTATTAGAGATGAAGCTGAGATTCGAGGCCACAGAAGAACTTACATTGGATCTTTACCCGGTAAAATTATTCAGATGATGAAAAAAGCCGGAACGAAGAATCCTTTATTTTTATTAGATGAGGTAGATAAAGTTGGAAGTGATTATAGAGGAGATCCATCTTCGGCATTACTTGAAGCTTTGGATCCAGAACAAAACAAACAATTTAACGATCATTACTTGGAAGTCGATTATGATTTATCAGATGTAATGTTTGTTACTACGGCAAATACATTAAATATTCTTCCACCACTATTAGACAGAATGGAGATAATTAGGATTCCAGGTTATACGGAAGATGAGAAAATAAATATATCACAAAAATTTTTAATTCCAAAACAAAGTAAAAATAACGGTTTAAAAGATAACGAGTGGAAAATTTCGGAGAAATTAAATAAAAAAATAATAAGAGATTATACTAGAGAGTCGGGAGTGAGAAATCTTGAGAGAGAAATATCAAAAATAGCGAGAAAAATAGTTAAAAAAATAGATGCACAGGAAAAAGTTAATCATGAAATATTAGAGTCCGAATTGAGTAACTATTTAGGAATTAAAAAATTTAATTTTGGTGAAATGGAAACAGAAAATAAAGTTGGTGTTGCTACAGGCTTAGCTTGGACAGAAGTAGGTGGAGAAATACTAAAAATAGAGTCAGTCAATATGCCAGGAAAAGGTAAGATGCAAATAACAGGCAAATTAGGTGAAGTAATGCAAGAGTCAGTAAAAGCAGCAAAATCTTATGTAAGATCTAAATCACTTGAATATGGTATAATACCTCCTTTATTTGAAAAAAAAGATTTTCACGTACACGTCCCTGAAGGTGCTACACCAAAAGACGGTCCTTCAGCGGGAATAGCAATTGTAACATCTATAATCTCCTCAATAACAGGAGTACCGGTTAACAAAGATGTTGCGATGACCGGAGAAGTAACTTTGAGAGGAAACGTTCTTCAAATAGGAGGCTTAAAGGAAAAACTTTTAGCTGCTCATAGAGCGGGAATTAAAAAGGTATTAATTCCTCGCGACAATGAAAAAGACTTGGTAGAACTACCTGAAGTTATAAGAAAAGGTATTGAAATTGTTTGTGTTAAAACTGTTGATGAAGTATTGAGGCATGCTTTAACAAGAGAACTTAAACCAGTTAAATGGGCAGAAATCGATCAAGTCTCAAATAAAAATAAAGAAAAATCAGAAGTTACAAGCACACATTAATTGTTTAATATCATCAAGTTTTAACATTTAGAATTTATGAAAAAAATAGTTATTACTGGTGGGATTGGATATATTGGATCGGAGCTTTGTAAAATTTATTCAGGAGAAAGCTGGAATAATCAAATAACAGTAATAGATAATCGTTTTATTTCAGAAAGAGTTAATCAATTAAGGAATTGGAACATAAATTTTGTTCACGCTGATATTCGTGACGCTGATAATGTAAGAGAATTTTTAAAAGATGCTGATGTTGTGCATCATTTAGCAGGTGTTACTGATGTTGCTAGAACTAAGGAAGAAGCAAATTTAGAAGTTGATAAAGAATTGAATGATGTTGCTGAAAAAGGAACTTCAGTTGTTCTTTCAGAAACCCCGGATGACTGCAAGATAATATTTCCTTCAACACATGTTGTATTTGAAGGCAAAACTGATTTGGTGGAAAATGTCGATGAAGGCTACGAAAAATTTCCAGTTTTATCCTATGCAAAAAGTAAGGATAATAATGAAAATAAAATACAAAATTCTGGAAAAAATTTTGTAATACTAAGACTAGCATCTGTTTATGGTTATTCAACAGATACAATGAGATTTAATATTATGCCAAATTTGTTTTCAAAAATAGCCTCTCAGAATGGAACAATCCGACTTTTTGCTGGAGGAAAACAATTAAAAAGTTTAGCTCCACTAATTGATGTTGTCAGGTGTTTCAAATTTATGGAGGAAAGAGATGATATTAAAATGGAAATTTTTAATGTTTCAAAAGAAAATATCACAGTTGAAGGTGTAGCTAATATCTGTAAAAAATTAAATCCAAAAACTAAAATCATAAAAACTAATGATAAAATTCCAAGCTTAGGTTATTCGTTATCAAATAAAAAACTTCTAAAGTCTGGTTTTAAATTCCTTTATAATTTAGAAGAAAGTATTAAAGAAATGATACTAAAATGGTCAAAAAAAGAATTAATTAAAGATTTAGAGTATATAAAAAATGGTGAAAATGAATATTCAGACATTAGAGGCAAAATTAGCAATCACGAACTAACTGAACCAATAAATTTAATTGGTTTAATAGACTCAAAAAAAGGATCAATGAGAGCTAATCACTATCATCCACAGCAAGAACAAAAATGCTTATTTACTAAAGGTCAAATCATTGAAGTGTTTCAAGATTTATTAAATCCTAACTCACCTAAAATTACCCAGGTAGTAAATGAGGGTCAACTTTCAGTTATTAAACCAAATGTAGCACACACTATGGTTTTCACAAAAGACACGGTTTTTTTAAATCTTGTTAGAGGTGAAAGAGAGCATGATAATTACGGAATAACACATACAATTAAACATGAGATCGTAAGTGAAAAAGAAAAAAATCTTCTGTTAAG
>CETM01025386.1_pt1 | contig 10107 bp, 10 predicted proteins | sample 361451 | NCBI WGS metagenome assembly CETM01 (sample SAMEA2622690, study PRJEB7988) | marine metagenome | isolation source: saline water (ENVO:00002010), including
AAGAAGAAGAAAGAAGAGAAGAGACCCTCAAGAGATTGCAGCAGAGATGGACTCCAGACCTGATGCATATTGGGCCTCCGGGAAGGCAAAACACATTGTACCAAGCGAGCTAAACCCCCGAGAAAGGGCGTTAGTTCAAAACTATACAGGAAAAACTTTCCCTGCAGGACAATCTGTAAGAAGAAGTGACTGGGCTGAAGAATTGAAAGCTGCAAAAGCAGAACATAAGAGATTTAACCCCAAATAAGGATAATAGACAATGAAAAATTCCAAAGATCAACTAACGGAACAAGAGATAAAAAAAATAATCAAAGAAGTTCTTTTAGAAAATCCTGAATTGTTAGAAGAGTGGGGCATGCCGTCTTGGAAGGATGTTAAGCGCACCTTTAAAAGAGCACAAAATGCGCCGCGATATTGGGCTGGAAGAGCCGCCAATAAAGTCTATGACTTGACTCAGGGCCCTGCGCCCGACTCAGTATTACAAAGAGGTGGTGGAAAGGTAGATATACCAGCGAGCAAAAAAGAACAAGAAGCTCGAAGAAAATATAAACTTGCGGACAAAAAATGCGCACAGACGGGCGATCCGAAAGATTGCGCAGAAGCGAAAAAGTTGTTAAAGAAAGCACACGCCATCGCTCAAGGCGATACGCGTAAAGGCGGGTTCGAGAGAACAGAATGGCACGGCAATTGGAAAGATATAGACATTGCAGGTGGAAAGGGGATAGGATGGCGCACTAGTGGTGGGTTTACCTCAAAGGACAGATATAAGGACGAGACAGAAGACACGCTACAGACCGCTAAAGCTGCAACTGCAATTGCTGCACTTGGAGGCGCAGGGATGGTTGCTAAACTTGCCCCGGGCATGCTAGCAAAAGGGCCAACCGTTGGAAAGATAATGTCTATTAATCCCATGCAACATGTATTTAGAAAAATGGGTATGAATGAAAAATTTGCATCTATTGCAACACTTTTGTTTGATGCTGGTATTGGATTTTCTGAACAGTGGTTTTGCGGATTGAACATTAAAGGAGTTAGAATATATGACGATATTTTAAAACATGTAGATCCAGTGCACTATCTTGCCATAATTCCATTGCAGAGGGCATGGCCTGGAGGCAACACAGGGCAATTATTCAGTAGAGATATAAAATTTGGCGGGAATGTACCAATTGACTGGACTAATGAAAAGCAAGTGAATTCATTATATGACCATATCAATCAATCAATGATGAATGATGAAGATCGAGAAGCTGCTAGAAACCTCAGAGACGATATTACACAGAAAGTTGCACAGTTAAATCGCCTTGCACAAGAAGAAAATATGTGCCCAAAGGCTTATGAAAAATTGATGCAAATTAAAGGCGCGCAAGAAGAATTAGCAAAAATTATTGGAAAGAATATAGAAAAAGAGACAGAAAAAAATCAGAAAGATTTAGATAAAAGAAAAAATATTCTGAAAAGACTGAAGGGCAATAACCAATAAGAGGATAAAATGGGCACATCAGGACACATGCAACACCCTTTTGACATTCCAAGTGTCAAAACAGGACAAGACTTAATAAATTATTTCGAGAGAATTGTAGAACATCTTTCTGCAAATCCCGGAAGTGTTAAATTCGATGGCATTAATGTAAGCTTTAAATTAGTTGATGATGAATCCACTCCAACTGGAAAAGACTTCAGAATGGATCGTGGAACTTCCGCACCAGAATCAGTTATAGGAATGACGGCAGCAGATGCATATAAAAAGTGGCCTGAAGGTCATGGAATGCCCCCAGCAATAGATGAACTCTTAAAAATATTTAATGAAGCGCTGCCACTAATTGAGCCAGAATTAAAAGCTTTAGGAATGTGGGATGATCCTACAAAATATTTCAATACCGAATATATGAAGAAGGGCAGAACAAACGTTGTTGAATACGGTGAAAAAATATTAGCTCTTCATGGTGTAAATCAGTTTTATGAAAAGAAAGCACAAGCCCATAGAATTAAAAAAGGCATTGGAATGGATCGCCCAGGTTTAGAAAGACCAATTGATCCAGAAACTGGAAAGCCAACAAAACATGGAAGCACAGAAGTTCCTTATGATAGCGGAGTTTTACAATCTATTATTGAAAAAGTAAAACCAATTGCAGAACAACATGAAGTTAGTTTAGTTGGAGATGTATCAACTGAGATATCTGCAGAAGTTGATTTTTCTGAAACGTTAAGTAAGCCATTTACGATAAATATGACAGACACAGAAAGCGAAACTCACTCTTTAGGCGAGTGGCTTTCTTCTGCTGTTAATCCTTTTGATGCTAAAGTACAAAAGCGTGATGGTAAACAAGCATGGGCAATAAGTAAAGAGATTTATTTTGCTGTTTTAAATGGTGTTCCCCTCATGGAAATGTTGGAGACTCCAGAAGACGTTAAAACGGCCATTAACGGCGCTCTTTTCAATCATGCGACCCATGAGTTGGGTATGGACGTTAAACGCGCTTCAACAAGCTCTAAAGGCGGTTTAGAGGGTCATGAAGGTATTGTGATTAGAGGCATCGATGATAGACCTGTGAAAGTCACTGGAGATTTTATTGTAAAAGGCGCTGGTGGAGCAATAAAGGATAAAATTAAAGCCTCCAAAGAAAAAGAGACTCTTGCTGAAATTGCAGATGAGCCGATAGATTTAGAATTTGAGATAGGAGATAATTTCGAAGAAGAGCCTGTTGAAAGAAAAATGGTCGCAATTTATCCTGGTAGATTTCAGCCTATGGGAAGACATCATGCTGAAGTCTATAAAGCTTTGCTAAATGATGAAAGATTTGATGATGTTTTCATATCGACGTCAGATAAAGTTGAGATGCCGAAGTCTCCATTCAATTTTAAAGAAAAGCAAGAAATTGCTGCTGGGCATGATATAGACCCATCTAAAATTGTACAAACTAAAAATCCCTACAATGCAGTTGAAATAACTAACAGTCTCGATCCTGAAACTGTTGTTGTTTATTTTGTGGGATGTAAAGATATGGATGCTGATCCAAACGTTTGTGATGGTACAAAACCAAGATTCCCTAGAGAAAGCTTGGGAGGAATGACTAAAAAAGGCACACCAAGATATTTTAGAGCTTTTGAGGATGAAGAAGATTTTAAAGGAGTGAAAGATCATGCTTATATAGCTGTTGCTCCTCACATAGAAATTGAAATTCCAGAGCTTGGTGAGATGTCTGGTACGACAATAAGACAAGCGCTTCAAACAGCAGAGCCTGAAAAATTTGAAAGCATTATGGGATTCTATGATCCTGTTGTATATGATATGATTAAATCAAAGTTAAACTCTGAGCAAGAAGAATTACAGGAGGTTTCCCAGTTGCCTCTGGGTATCTTTCTTGGGTTAATTGAAGAAGTATTAAATGAAGTTGATCCAGTTGCGATGTATGGAGCGAATATTGCTAATGTTCCGGAAGTAGCATATAAATCTTATGGCACCAAGCAAGAACTAAATGAGATATACAGTGAAGATTATTCAGAAAAAGAATCTAGAGAAAATTTATTTGATGAACAATATCAAGAAGCTGTTGATGAAAGTGAATATAAACAAAAATATTATGATTTATTTATATCACAGCAAGATGCTAAGAAAATGTTGGATACATTAAATAATTCCTTCCCCGATTGGAAAGATCAAGAAGTATTACCTAGTGAATTTGACGATATCGAAGAAAAACTACATAAAGATGATTTGTGGAATGTTATCAAAGACACAAAATTATCAGATGGGGATATAACTTATAAAGAAATTTTGAATAAAAATGCTTTTGCCAACGCAACTAGGGAAAATGCACGATGGATTCAAGGCCCTAGAGAAATGCTACAAGACGAAGAAAAGATATATGGTGGGCGTGATCGAAATGCTCAAACTTATCCTTCTGAAAAAAGGGCTGTCTGGGCATGGAGCGTCGAAGGAAGAGGAAATTATTTAGGCTTTTCTCCAAAAGATATGGTAAAGGCCTCCAAAAGATACATTTATCCATATGCCAAATATTATATAAAATATTTTATGGAAGAATTATTTGAAGTTGTTGATGACACTATCAAAAATATGGATGCATATGCTAGCTTCCTATCTGATATATGGCATAAAATGAGTGATACCCCAATTGAGCAAAAAGAAGATTTAGAGGAAATATCTGCCATGGGAGCAGGAGCAGTAGAAGGTGGTGGCAGAACAGATGAACAAGAGGGGTTAATTAGAGAGGTTGAAGACTATTTATATAAGCTATTAGGAGTCACAGAATGAACCCACAAGAACAACAGTTAAGATTATTAATCCGTGAAGGCATGCGTATTGTTAAAAATAAAAGAGATGCGCAGCTTTTAGAAGAGCAAAGATTGAGAAAAATTATTAGAGGCCTTATTTCTGAAGTATCTAAGAAAACTGCAGTTGCTGATAAAGTTGTTCATAAAAATACTGGTATAAATAAATTAGATGCACTTCTTAAACGCATCATTACTCAAATTGAAGATGCATACACTAATTTGTCTTCTAGTGAAGAAGAGAGAAAATCATTTAGATACCACTTCTTAGTTAATTTTAAAAATCTGTTAGCTCCGGTCGATGCAAATAGAGATGCACCTAATAGAGAAAAGATGGCACTAGCAGAACAAGATTTTAAAGTAGGTGTTGAACAGGATGATGTGACTAGCGAACCAGATCCAGATAAATTTCTACCCTCAAGACCTCAAGATATTGAAGCAGCAAAGGCTGAAGAGGAGGAGGAAGGAAAAACGTTTGAAAAATTAGACTCTTCCGACCCTTATGTTAGACAAGGCGCCGAAGCAGCAGAGACCGCTCTAAACGATGTAGAGACTCAAATTGTTAATTCATACGAGGGACTTATCGTACCAGAGGACGCAGCTGCATTCAAAGATTGGGGCTTAACTAATCTTAAATTGTACTTTGATATGTTTGAAGATGAAATGACTAGTGATGTTGGAGAGGAACCAGAAAGTCCTGATTATCCTGCTGGAGATGATACTTTAAAAGAAGTAATATATGATATATAATATATAAGTATTTTTTATTAATTAATTTATTAATATTATTAGTAAGTTATAATTAACTATAAAAATATTATATCATATTCAATAATTAAATTTAAGATGGCTTGGAAAAAGAAAAGAAGACTTTCTGGTAAAAACGCTCACTATAGCGTATCTAAAGTTTTAAGAAAAAAACAATTATCCTCAGAAGAATTTGAACTGATGTTGAATTCACTCTCCTTAGAAGATGTCATCGCACTCAAACTGGAATTATCTACAAAACCATTTGGTGGAAAATGTTTTGGTATACCTATTTGGCATTCCACCAGAGAGATCGTACAAGATGCCATGTTAAAAATGGCCCTTTCTACCACTAGATCTAAAAGAGAAGGGGCAAGATTTTTAGGTTTACTTCCTAATGATTTCAGACATTTATTAAAAAAATATAATACAGAAAACTTTTTTGAAGAAAGCGATGAATAATTATTGCATATTGTTGTAATATATAATATAATAATGCAGTACTTTGACATGGGGGTGAAACGGTTTCGACAGAGAGTTGAGATATTGGCGTGCAAGACTGTGTAAGTAGCACAGTAAAAATACTTAAATTTTATAAATGCCAACGATAATGTTGAATTTGATTATGCACTAGCTGCTTAATCGGAAGTTTTTAGTAACTTTCTTAAGAAATACTAAACGTTTCCAGTTTTAAGAAAAACTGGTGGTACGCGTAGCGGGAATTAGATTATATAGGAAACTATATATTTTTTGGTAGCCAACACCTTAAGATTGGTAAATGGATACCCTGATTCGATCAGGTGGCTGATACTTGGGCGGTTAAGTGTCTATTCTTGTGAACGACGGCAATGTTAATGCTTTTTGGACTCGGGTTCGACTCCCGACACCTCCACTAAATTAAAAAGGAAATAATATGTCGACAGAAACAACTACTAAAACATGGAAAACAATTGCGCAATTTGACACCTATAATCAAGCTGATGATTATAGAAATAATATCATGAGTGATCATGAGCTTGTAAAAGTCAAACGTGGCAAAGATACATATAGAGTTAAAATATGGAATCCCCCAGTTATAAAAGAAGAAACTAAAAAGGTTAAAAATAAATTCAAAAAAGGTGATAATAATAACCGGAGGAGAAAAAATGACAACAAAAAGATTCGCAATGGATCGGAACAACAATAAATTATTTATTGGAAGTACAGTCAAATACAAGTCAAATTTATTTTTAGTTGAAGATATAGATTATTTATCGTGGAATACAAACCAATACTTAACACTGTCTTCTGTAAAAAATAAAAACAAGAAATTACAATTTATTTCTCCAAATGAAGTGAGGGTTATTTATAAACTATGAAAAAGAATGTTTTAATAATTGGTACAGGTACAATTGGTGAGCCATTAATTGGTTTGTTAGCGGATCTCAAAGATGAGTTTAATATTAATGTATTTTTTCACAAAAGAACACCATTAGTAGATGAATATGCAAAAGTGGAAAGCTTATGTGATAGGGGAGCTAAATTAACCGTTGATCAAGAAAAGTGGAATGAATTTTTACAACTCAGACATAAACCAAATTTTAATTTTGAGAGGGCGCTTAGTATTGCAAATGTGGTGATTGATTGTACTCCATCTGGAAACGATAATAAAGAAAGAAATTATCTACCTATTGTTAAAGAAGAAGAGAATTTTGGTTGTGGAAAAAGAAAAAGAATATTTATTGCACAAGGAAGCGAAAAAGGTTTTGGACTGCCATATGCATATGGAATTAACGATTCTGCTTTAGTTAGATCTACACCAAATTTTGTACAAGTTGTAAGTTGTAATACTCATAATATATGCAGTATATTAAAGAGTCTTTCTCCAGAATTAGATACAATTATTGATTCTGATTTCACTTGCATAAGAAGGGCGAATGATATTAGTCAAAATGGTAGTTTCATTGCTTCCCCGCAGGTTGGAGGCCATCCGGATAATACTTTTGGTACTCATCATGCTAGAGACGCATCGAGAGTCTTAGAAACAATGTATTATAATTTACCAATCTATTCAAGTGCTATGAAGATCAACTCACAATATATGCACACAATTAGATTTAATGTTACATTAGCTGGACATCATGATAAACAAAGCGTCGAGCATATGTTTAGAGAAAACCCATTTATTGCGCTAACATACAAAAACCTAGCTAATAAAGTATTTTCTTTTGGTAGGGATCATGGATATTATGGAAGAATATTTAATCAGGCCGTGATATCACTACCCTCTTTGGGGGTAACTAGTTTGGGTGGGACAACCAAAGTAACAGGCTTTTGTTTTACCCCTCAAGACGGAAACTCTTTATTAAGTAGTATTGCTGCAGCCTTATATGGATTGTATGGTAAAGACTATGAAGAAAAGATGAAAGTACTCAACAAACATCTTTTTTCGGAGATTTAGGGTGAAGTATTCATATGATTACATATGTGAACCACGAAGAATAACAATACAAGCTAAAAGTACGCCTCACAATAGTAAAGGAATTACTATTACTTTTTTTGTCGATGATAAAGAAGCACATACAATATATTCACAACTTAGCACTTACTCTCCCACACAAAGCGATATTAGTGAACATGTTGCCAAATATTGCAGCAGAATAAAGAGATTAACAGAAGAGAAAATTCAAAATGAGTGCGATGAAGATAATATCATGCGTATGCTTTATGTTAAAAGGTTCTTAACAAAGGTTCAAAAGAAATCTGGTACAACTATATGGAAACTATAAATCAGAGTACTTCTTTATACCTTCTCTTATAAATTTACTTAAAACTTTAAATCGTGGACCTAATGTTACTGTTGGAAATCTTATATGTAAAGAGTGAATTATCCCAACCAATTCAAAATTGTTATTCAGCACCATTGATCCTGATGAACCACCAGCAGCTGGAATAGAATACATTGCACACCCATGAAAAGAAACACCATTATAGCGACCTTCCAAAATGGGCACCATACCTTCATTAAATATACCTGCAGGGGCAGCAATATTAAAAAGCTTTGCGCCTGGAAGTGGTTTATTGAGGGCTAATTTTACGGGAGGTTTTTTTAAGTTTTCTGCATAAAGCATGCATATATCATTTTGCCTTAAACTGTCTCTTTTTACTATTTTTGCTTCAAATTCCTCTCCAGTTAGTGTTGTTAAAATTAATTTTTGTTTTGTTCTGGGGCTTGATGGCCTACAGACATGATCTGCTGTTATAACTAAGCTTCCATTTACAGTATTATAGACTACGAATGCGGATCCGCTCGATGCTCCACCGCTATTAATAATAACACACTCTTCCTTTTCATCGGTTGTGTAGCAGTATTCATAATACTCTTTTGCTAAAATGTGTAGAAATGAATCTCTTGGTAAATATTTTACAGTCCTTTCTGTATTATAGTTGTAGCCTATGGGTGTAGAATTAATACTAAGTGAGCATGTGGACATCATTAGCGAAATCATAAACAATGATATTATTTTTAATTTCATTTTTTGTTCTCCACTTCTTTTAGTCTTAATCTATACTCTACGACAGTTTTTTTATCAACTATCTTTTCTTTGTATTCCGCTAAGACTTTATATCCAGTAATTGTTAGCCTCGCTAGTGTATTTTCTGCATTATGCACTGTTCTTCCGGACACTACATCCACAATAAAGCCTATTGCGCTATTCACTAGTCTGGCTCTGTCATCTTTTTTAAAATCTTTTAGTTTATATGATTTATCTTCTTTGTGTTTATTCTCCATCCAAACAATTGTTTCTGCGACTAATGGTAGGAATGTTTTATTTGTTTTTTTGTCTTGCTGTTCGGTTATTTCGTATAATAAGCCTTTAATTGTTGCTAAGTGATCATCTTTTAGCTTAAAACATTCATTCTCGCAATATACAATCTCTGCTTTGGAAGTTGTTGAAAAAACTAAGGAAAGTAAGATAGCCATCAATGCTGATGTTCTCATGTTTTTAAAACCTCCATTAATAACTATGAATCAGGATAACAAAACAGAAGTTCTTTTTCATATTAACTTGGTAAGGACTATTTATTATGTGTGTAATAAGAGAATCGGAGTTACATGGCAAAAAAAACTTATATACTAGATACTAGTGTTTATCTAACAGATGCAAATGCATTAACATCTTTCCAAAACAATGATATTGTTATTCCATTTAAAGTTTTGGAAGAGGTGGACAATCATAAAAAAAGACAAGACGGCGTTGGAACAAACGCTAGAAGCTTTATACGAAAGCTAGACTCTTTACGCGATAAGGGCTCACTTCATACGGGCGTTCGAATAGAGAAGGGCAAGGGAATACTTTTTGTAAAGTCTCCCGAAACGAGCCCATTAGATATGACCGTTGCTGATAATGAAATCATTGTCACCGCTCTTGAAGAAAAAAATAATAATCCTAAGAGAAAAGTAATTGTTGTGTCGAGAGACATAAATATGAGAGTTAAATGTGATGCTCTCGGCTTGATGACAGAGGATTACATTGTTGGGCAGGTTGTAAAAGATACACAGCAGCTTTATGGTGGATTCAAAACACATTTAGTGGACGATCAAATAATCGATCAATTCTACGCCGGAGAAAAAATATATTTAGAAAAAGAAGATATCACACTCTTTCCAAATCATTATATTCTGCTTGTCTCTAGTTCAAATGATAAAAAGACTGCATTAGCAAGGTTTTATGATTATTCTAAACCTCTTAAAAGAATTAACGGAGAATTTAAAAAAGGAGTTTGGGGAGTTAAGCCAAGAAACAAAGAGCAAAACTTCTCTTTAGACTTACTAATGGATCCAGATGTACAAATTGTTACATTAGTGGGCAAAGCTGGAAGTGGAAAAACTCTTTTGGCAATTGCCGCAGGATTGGCTCAAGTGGTTGAAAACGATAAAATAACGCAATACAAGAGGCTCATAGTATCTAGACCAATTCAGCCATTAGGAAAGGACATTGGATATCTTCCAGGTACGATGGAAGAGAAGATGACACCATGGCTAGCACCAATTCAAGACAACTTACGACACTTAATGGGCAACGA
>CETM01025700.1_pt1 | contig 10105 bp, 10 predicted proteins | sample 361451 | NCBI WGS metagenome assembly CETM01 (sample SAMEA2622690, study PRJEB7988) | marine metagenome | isolation source: saline water (ENVO:00002010), including
GTTCTCCAAACTCGACTACAGCTGGCATAAAGAAACTTGTCCCAATTAAGTTATCTAAAGTCATCATTATACAGGCAACAATTAATGCAGGAAAAGCGAACAGAGCTAAAACTGTTGCTGTGAAGATTCCCCATACTGTTAGAGGCATACGCATCAATGTCATTCCACGAGTACGTGCTTGGAGAATAGTTATAACATAATTTAATCCTCCCATTGTAAAACCAACAACGAATATAGAAAGTGAAACAAGCATTAGTATAATTCCTAGACCATCTCCACCAGGTGTTCCTGAAGTAATTGCTTGCGGAGGATATAATGTCCACCCTGCACCAGTTGGCCCGCCTGGAACAAAAAAACTAGCAGTTAAAACTAATACAGCTAAAAAATAAACCCAAAAACTTACCATATTGACATATGGAAAAACCATATCTCTGGCACCCACCATTAAAGGAATAAGAAAGTTACCAAAACCTCCAAGGAATAGAGCTGTTAATAAATAAATAACCATTATCATTCCGTGCATTGTTACAAATTGATAATATTCAGCAGCACCAAGAAAAGGAACTAATTCAGGAAACCCAAGCTGCAATCTCATTAACCAAGACAAAACAAGGGCAACCAATCCAATCGCAATTGCGGTTAATGAATATTGGATACCTATCACTTTCGCATCTTGACAAAAAATCCAACGAGTCCAAAAACTCTTTGCATGATAAAGGTCTTGAGGCGGAACCTCTAAAGCAGGAATTGTATCTCCTTTGCCTACAGCAATATCTTCATAACTATCAGCGGCCATTTAATTTTCTCCTTTATTATTTAATGCTAATTGTATCAAATCTGTTTTATCTAAACTAGCCATCATTTCTTCAAAAGTCATTTGTTCACTTAACCATTCATCATAGTCACTTTGTTCATCAACTAAAACTCTGCCCTTCATTGCATAATGTCCAGTACCACAATACTCCATACATAATATCTCAAAATTTCCCGTTCTAATAGGCTCAAACCAATAGTATGTTACCATTCCAGGAACCATATCCATCTTTGCTCTAAATTGTGGAATATAAAAATCATGAAGCACATCAATTGAACGTAAATTCATTTTTATTGGTTGATTGATTAAAATATGCAAATCATCAGCTTGAACTAATATATCATCTAAACCGTTAGGGTCGTCAAAATTTATACCAAACGGATTTTCATCTGTAATATTTCTTAAATCTGTTAAACCTAGTATACCATCTTCTCCAGGAAGACGATAATTCCAATACCATTGTTGCCCCATCACTTCAATGTTAACCGCTTCATCAGGTACTGAAACATATTTATTCCATACTATCAATCCTGGAGCAAGAAGAGCACAAACACCAATAGTAGTTAATATTGTTAATATCCACTCAAGTCTTGGATTTTCAGGTGAATAGTCTGCCTTTCTATCTTCTCTATAGTTAAATCGCCAAACACAGTATGCCATAAAAAGGCATACAGCGACAAATACCGCTCCTGTTACCCAAAAAGTAAGTATGATTGTGCCATCAATATTTCCCCAATTTGAAGCAACCTCAGTCCACCACCATGGAGTCCAAAAATGAAATAGAATTGAACCTAAAATAACTAAAACGATAATTAAAGCTACTAACATTGATCTCTTATATATATATTTTTTCTAAGAAAGGTAATAATTATCTAGCTATGCGACGGATCGTCTTAGTCACAGATAACTATATAATCTTCAATTTAAATAACTATATTATAAAGGACAAGTAGGAGATTTTATGAAATTTTTATCAGTTTTTTTCTTAACCATATTGTTCTTTAATGTAGCATTAGCGGAAGATACTACCGTTGAAATGTTAAATAAGCTTGAAAAAAGGAATATGATTTTTAATCCTGAAATTGTGAGAGTGGATGTTGGGGATACTGTTTTTTGGAAGGCAACAGATCCGGGTCATAACGTACAATTTATTTCTAAAAACGGAGTACCTGAAGGGGTAGAAAAATTTAAATCCAAAGTTGGGAAAGATACCGAATACACTTTTACTATACCAGGAATATATGCTTATTATTGCACACCTCATAAAACTATGGGCATGATTGGTTTTGTAATAGTTGGTGAAGATTTATCTAATATCGATTCTATAAATAAAGTAAAATTTTTGGGTAAATCAAAAAAAATTGCAAAAAATTTATTAGAAGAAATTGGAGGATAGTTTATAATTTCTTTTAATGAAGTTGAAAAAAAATAAATTTGTAATTTTTTATGTTTTTAATATTTTTTTATTAATTGTTTTACTTTTATTAGCAATACCTCTCTCCAAATATCTAACTAAAATTAACTTTGGAGATAATGAGTTTGTAACAAATCAAAAAGTAATAAATCCTGATGCCAAGTCTTCTAAAATTATTGATAGGGAAATGCAGATTAATTTTTTAGCTAAAGTTGATGATAAACTCCAATGGGATTTCAAAACATTAAAGCAAAATATTACAGTTAAAGTTGGAGAAAATAATATCATAAAATATGAAGGCAAAAATTTATCAGATAAAATTGTAACTTCGACAGCTAATTTCAATGTTTTTCCAGAATCTATATCTCCATATTTAGTGAAAATTGAATGTTTTTGTTTTACTGAACAAATCTTAGGTCCAGGAGAGAGTAAAATATTTACTATGCTTTTTTTTCTTGATCCTTCACTAGATTTAGATGAAAATCTTAAAGATTTGAAAGAACTAGTATTCACATACGAATTTTCAGAATATAAAAGTTAAGAAATAAATTAAAAATAGATAAAATAACTGTGAAGTATCTAAGTACTAGAAATAATAAACTTAAAGAATCATTTACAAATATTCTTTTTCAAGGATTATCAAAAGAAGGAGGTTTATTCTTACCGCATCAATGGCCTATTGTTTCAATTAGTGATATTAAAAATAAAACATATCAAGAAATAGCACTTCTAGTAATAAAACCTTATTTAGCCGAAGAACTTTCTGAAGAACAACTAATTGATGTAATAGATAAAACTTTCAAAAACTTTCGTCATAAGAAAATAGCGCCTTTATTAAATATCGATAATCAAAAATATATAATGGAACTTTTTCATGGACCTACATTTGCTTTTAAAGATTATGCATTGCAATTTTTAGGAAATCTTTTTTCTGAAATTTTAAAACATAAAAAAAGAAAAATTACTATTTTAGGAGCTACTTCTGGAGATACTGGTTCAGCAGCGATAAATGCATTTAAGGGCAAAAAAGATATACAGGTATTTATTTTACATCCTTATAATAAAGTGTCTGAAATTCAAAGACGTCAGATGACAACTGTTCTAGATGACAATATACATAACATAGCTATTCAAGGAACTTTTGATGATTGTCAAAAAATCATCAAAAAGCTTTTTTTAGATAACGAGTTACAATCAAAAACATCTTTAACGGCAGTTAATTCTATAAATTGGACTAGATTAATTGCACAAGCAGTTTATTATTTTTGGGCTTTTGCCCAACTAGATCAAGAAAAAATAAGCTTTATTGTACCATCAGGTAATTTTGGAAATATATTTTCAGCAAAAGTTGCAAAATATATGGGTCTTCCAATTAATAAATTGCATATAGTTACAAATGATAATGATATTTTACATAGTGCAGTTACTGAAGGATTAATGAAAATTAAAGAAGTTAAACAAACTTACAGTCCAAGTATGGATATACAAATATCAAGTAATTTTGAAAGACAGCTGTTTGAAAGTTCAAAACGAAATAGTGAATTTATTAATGATTTTATGCAATCTTTTTTAGATAATGGAAGCGGTAAAATTCCACTAGATATATTGAAAGATCTAAAATTAATTTATAATTCACATTCTGTCTCAAATTCAGAAACCTTAGATACAATTAAATTATTTAAACAAAAATATAACTATTTAGCTGATCCCCATACTGCTACGGGTCTAAGGATATTAAACAATATTCATGAAGAATTTCCTGTAGTTAGTTTAGCTTGTGCACACCCTTCTAAATTTGGTGATGCTATTAAAAAAGCTACTGGAAATATGCCAGATCTTCCTAAAAGTTTAGAAAATATATTTGATAAGAAAGAAAAATTAGTTATATTTGATAATAGTATCTTAAAAACTAAAAATCATATTTTAAAACACATATAATCATATGAGAAAACTGACTACATTAAATAACGGATTAAGAATCATTACTCATAGTATGCCTGCATTCGAATCTGTTACATTTGGAGTTTGGAATAATGTTGGCTCAAGAGATGAGCAAGAAGAAATTAATGGAACAGCACATTTTTTAGAGCATATGGCCTTTAAAGGAACCACTACAAAATCAGCCAAACAAATTGCAGAAAAAATAGATAACGTTGGTGGATTTATGAATGCTTATACTTCAGAAGAAACAACTGCATATTTTGTTCAAATATTAGAACAACATTTAAATGAAGGAATTGAAGTTATTTCAGATATTTTACAAAATTCTATTTTTGAGTCAGCAGAACTAGAAAGAGAAAGAGGAGTTATATTACAAGAAATAGGAATGTATCTAGACGATCCATCGGAAATGGTTAATGATTACTGGCAAAGAACTGCGTTTCCAAGTCAGCCTTTAGGAAGACTAATAATTGGTAAAAAGGAAATCATTAGTTCAATTAAAAGAGAAAAAATTGTTAATTTTATGAATGAAAATTATCATCCAAATAAAATGGTTGTAAGTGCTGCAGGAAAAATTAATCATGAAAAGTTTGTTGAAGATATATCCAATTATATGGACAATCTACCTAAAGGCAAAGTAGATGGTCGTATCAAAGCTTCATATAAAGGAGGAGAATATAGACAAGATAAAGAATTGGAGCAAATACACTTAGTTCTAGGTTTTGAAGGCTTAGATTATTTTGATGAAGATTATTATGCTTTAAAAATATATTCAGCAATTATGGGGGCAGGTATGTCTTCTAGATTATTTCAAGAAATAAGAGAGAAAAGAGGATTGGTCTATAGCATACATGCTTATGCTAGATCTTTTTATGATGCAGGTACTTTTCAAGTTATTGCAGGAACAGGAGAAAAACAGATTAAAGAATTATTGCCAGTTTTATGCGATGAATTGCAAAGAGCTCCAAAAAATTTGACGGAAAAGGAGATTGAAAAAAGTAAAGCTCAATTAAAATCAGCTACTTTAATGTCAAGAGAATCAACAATGTCCAACGCATCTGTTGGAGTCCATCAAATTTTTACTAAAGGAAAATTAATTGATATTAAGGAAACTTTAGAAAAAATTCAAAATGTATCAAAGTCATCTATTGAGAGAGTAGCAAAGAAATTACTTGCTTCAAAACCCACAATAGCATCTATTGGACCAATCAAAGAACTTGAATCTTTAGATAAAATTATTAAGCGTTTAAATTAATGTTATGTTAAATTGAAATGAAATTTCCCTTAAAAGAGATAATTATTTTTTTAATAATTGCCCTTTTAATATTAATAGGATTTTCTATATTTTATGCATTAATACCTGTTCTTAATTTATGAACGTAATATCTTTTAAAACTAAATTTGGCTGGATATCTATAATGGAAAAACAAGGAAAAATTTTATCAGTTTCATTTAAAAAAAAAAATAATAAAGGCAGATCAAAATATTTAGGTTTGTTAAAAAGTAATGTTAATGATTATTTTGATAAAAAAAATAAAAAAATAAATACTAATATTTTACTAGAGGGTAGTGAGTTACAGATTAAGATCTGGAAAGAATTAAGAAAAATTCCTTATGGTAAAACGAAAAGTTATGGAGATATAGCCAAAATCGTTAAAACCTCACCTCGTTATGTTGGAAATGTTTGCAGTAAAAACAAACATTTACTTATTATACCTTGCCACCGTGTAATAAAAAGTGATGGTACATTAGGAGGTTTTTCTGGCCCAGGTGGACTTACTCTTAAGAAACGTTTATTAAAATTAGAAGAAAAAACATTATGAAGATTTTAATTTTACAACATATAGAATGTGAAACTCCTGGATATATTAAGGATTTAATGATTAATGATGGTTTTGAGTTAACAACAGTCGAGTTGGATACTGGCGAAAATATTCCTGAAAATTTAAAAGAATTTGATGGCATGTTCTGTATGGGAGGACCAATGGATACATGGATGATAGATAAGTATCCTTGGTTATTAGAAGAAAAAAATAAAATTGAGGAATATGTTATAGATTTAGAGAAACCATTTTTAGGATTTTGTTTAGGTTGTCAGTTATTAGGAGAAATTGTTGGAGGAAAAGTAATAAAATCCAATCCTCCAGAAATCGGTATTTTGGATATCAATATGCAAGATACAATAGAAGAAGATAATTTATTTAATGATTTTCCCAAGACAATTAAAGCTCTTCAGTGGCATTCATATGAGGTTGTTGGATTAGAAGAAAATAAAAACATTACTCACCTTGGTTCTTCACCATCTACTAAATATCAAATATTTAAATATAAAAATAATGCTTATGGTATTCAATTTCATATTGAAATCAAAAGCAATACTGTTGAAGATTGGGGATGTATTCCAGAATATAAAAATGCTTTAGAAGAAGCTTTAGGCGTGGGTGCGTTAGAAAAATTTGAAAAAATTGCTTCTAAAAATATGTCAGATATGAACAATTACGCCACGTTGCTTTACAAGAATTTTTGTAACTTAATGTAAATCATGCTTATTTTTTAAGCTTTTTAGTCATGCATTTTTTGCATATTAAGTATGCAATTTTATTTTTTACAAATTCTTTTAAAAAATGTTTATATAAAATCACGTTCATCTTTATTGAAATATTCATTTAAAGACGGAAGTAGACGAAAGTCGAAGGAACGCATGCAGAGTTATAAAATCGTTCAATTTACCTAGCAGGTAAATCGGAAGTAGGTTGATACTGAAGGAACGCGGATCTTAATATTTAATTTCCATAGCTAAGCATGAAAAATAACACAACTTAGGGTTAGTTGTGTTTTATGATTATTATGGAGAATATAAATGTATAAAAATTTTTATTATTTTATTATTACTTTCTCATGTTTTTTATTTTTTAGCTCTGTTGTAAGAGCTGAAGTAGATGCTGAGGTAGCATATATTTTAAATACTTTTTCATTTTTGATATGTGGTTTTTTAGTAATGTGGATGGCTGCTGGTTTTTTATTTTTAGAATCTGGCTTGGTTACTACAAGAAGTGTTTCAACTATTGCTGCAAAAAATATTGGAAAATTTGCAATTGTTTCGATAGTTTTTTATTTAGTGGGTTATAATTTAGGTTATGGAGTACCTGAAGGGGGCATTATAGGATTCCCTTCAATATGGTCTGATTCAACCTCACTTGAAACCGGATATTCAGATGCTTCAGATTGGTTTTTTCAAGCGTTGTTTGTTTGTGCGACTGTTTCCATAGTTTCTGGAGCAGTAGCTGAAAGAATAAAAATTTGGCCATTTTTTGCATTTGCTGCAATCTTAGGTGGAATAATCTATCCTATTCAAATGGGATGGGAATGGGGAGGCGGCTGGTTAGATGCCCTAGGTTTTTCTGATTTTGCCGGTTCAACATTAGTACATGCTTGTGGAGGATCAGCAGCTTTGGCTGGAGTAATTCTTTTAGGTCCAAGGCTTGGAAGATTTACAGAAACAGGTGAACCGGCAAATATGGCTCCTTTTGCGCCTTCATCTATACCCCTTGTAACACTTGGTACATTTATTTTGTGGATGGGGTGGTATGGTTTTAATGGAGGTTCTCAATTAGCTTTAGGATCGTTTGAGGACGCAACCGCAATGTCTAAAATTTTTATGAATACCCACCTAGCTGCATGTGGAGGGTGTGTTACAGGAGCGGTTTTAACGAGATTAATAGGGGGCAAAACAGATATAGTAATGATGCTTAACGGAGCTTTAGCAGGATTAGTATCAATAACTGCCGAACCATTAATGCCAAGTCCTTTGATGGCAATTATTATAGGCTCTATTGGAGGAGTAATTATGTACTATGGTACTAACCTTCTAAATTCTTTTAAAGTAGATGATGTTGTAGGTGCAATACCTGTTCATATGTTTGCAGGAATTTGGGGAACTTTAATTGTTCCTTTTACTAATCCTGAAGCATCATATGTAATACAATTTCTTGGAGTATTATCTGTGTGCATTTTTGTTTTTGTTTTTTCATACATTGCAATTTTTATACTTAAATCAACTATGGGTTTAAGAATTAGTGAAGAGGCAGAAAAATTAGGAACTGACAAAGCAGAAATAGGAGTAATTGCCTATTCTATTAGAGATTAACTTTGAACAAATGTTAAGGGGTAATAATACCCCTTAACACAACCAATATGCATTAAATTATGAATAATATTCAAAATATTTTATCTGATCTTAAAAAAGATTTATACTTTGGGACTTTAGATAAAAAAATAGAAAGTAACTTTTTTAGAAGCTCGCTTTTACATTTTGCAATCTCTTTAGAGATAGGAGAAGGTCAATATAAAAATGATCCAGTTTCTTTTGAAAAAATTTGCGCTAGTATCCCATCAAAGATTGGGTCAAGGTCATCAATTCAAAATATCCTTAATGAAGCGGTTGCACAAGGGTTCTTTGTTAAAATGCCAAGTCATATGGATAAACGGATAAAAAAATATTTATATAGCGAAAGATATTCTAAAATGATTTTTGAATGGATAGATTTTAATAAAAAAACTTTAGAAATATAAACTTAATTTAATAATATTTTATATTAAGCTCTACCAGAGAATTGAGATAATTTATTAGGATCAATACCTAATATATTATAGGCATTTAACCATTTGTTATTAACCTCATCATCAAATAAAAAACTTGTTTCAACATTTAAAGATGTCCAACTATTTTGCATTATTTCTTTCTCTAGCTGTCCAGGGCCCCAACCTGCATAACCTAAGGCTAAAATACTATTTTTTGGACCATTTCCTTTAGCTAATTCATTAAAAAAATCTGATGTACTTGTAAGTGCAACACCCTTGTTAATGTTTAAAGTTTCTTTTTTTATTATGTCATCAGAATGCAAAATAAAACCCCTACTACTTTCTATTGGTCCACCATAACGAATAAAAAATTTATTTGTATTTAATGATTTATCTATACCTAGTTGCTCTAATAAATCTGGATAAAGGTCAAAATCAATCTTTTTATTAATAATAATACCCATAGATCCTTCCGATGAATGAGCACACATATATATTACTGTTTTAAAAAATCTTTCATCCTGCAATGCAGGTGTAGATACTAGTATTTGACCTGTTAAGTTCATATTCATATTAATTTAATTACATAAATCATTTTTTTTCAATGTATAATAGTTATATATCTATTTAAAAATATAATAATTTAAAAATGAAGAAAATATTAAATATTATCAGTTTTTTTTTAATTTTTTATTTATCTTTTTCTTTTCAGCAATCTTTAGGGAAAGAAACAGAATGGAGTAATGGTATAGAATCCCAAGTTAGGCTGATTTCTCCTTTAACGCACAACAATGGACAAAAAGAGATTTTTTTTGGTCTTCAGTATAAACTTCAACCGGGTTGGAAAACTTACTGGAAATCTCCAGGTGAGGGAGGGTTTCCGCAAGAAATAAATTGGGAGTTTTCCAAAAATCTAAAAAAAATAGAACTGATGTGGCCTACACCAAGCTACTTTGAAATTTTAGGTTTTACTTCTATAGGTTATGAAAAAGAAGTTTTATTTCCATTAAAGATTGAAATAGAAGATATAACTAAAGAAACTCAAATTAATTTACAAATTAATTATTTGGTTTGTGAAGATATTTGCATACCTGGCAATGCAAATTTAAAATTTTTAATACCACCAGGGAAAGCAAATTTTACCGAACATTATTTTACAATTCAAAAAGCAAAGTCTTTAGTTCCAAGATCATTATTAAGTGATACGGATTTGATAAATTTTTCAAGTGAGGCTTATGAAGATAAAAATAATATTTCTATAATTGTTATAGCGGAGTCAAAAAATATTATTCAAGATCCTGAATTTTTTATTCATTCTGAATTTGGATTACCTGTAGTAAAACCTATAATAACAT
>CETM01027750.1_pt1 | contig 10104 bp, 9 predicted proteins | sample 361451 | NCBI WGS metagenome assembly CETM01 (sample SAMEA2622690, study PRJEB7988) | marine metagenome | isolation source: saline water (ENVO:00002010), including
TACCCGGTGCATCGACACGTATTTGGGACGCAGTATGATGGACCCGACTGAAATCACTATGGCTGAGGTGCTCGGTGGTGCCGGTTACCGTACGGGGATTTTTGGTAAGTGGCATTTAGGGGATAACTACCCGCTGCGAGCGATCGATCAGGGATTCGATGAAGCACTGATTCACAAAGGGGGCGGTTTGGCGCAGCCTTCGGAGCCTCGCGAAAATGGGCGTAAATACACCGATGCAATTCTTTTTCATAACGGCAAGCAAGTCCAAACGAAAGGCTATTGTACGGATGTCTATTTTGATGCTGCGATAGAGTTTGTAACCGAGGCGAGCAAAAGCAGAGATAATTTCTTTGCATACATCCCAACCAACGCGCCGCACGGACCGTTTCACGATGTGCCTCAGGAGTTATACGAGGCCTACAAGCAAAAGGATTTTTCACCGATCCTGATGCGAAAACTAAAAGAGGGCCAGCTCAAGTCGGAAAACGATAAACTCGCCCGAATCTTTGCGATGATCACCAATGTTGATCAGAATATCGGTCGGCTGGTGGATTCATTGGAGAAATTAGATCAGCTGGACAATACCATCATCGTGTACCTCAATGACAATGGGCCCAACAGTGCCCGATATGTTAATGCTCATCGAGGAAATAAATCCATGGTGCTCGAGGGTGGTGTGCGATCGCCGCTGATCGTACATTGGCCGGATGGAATTGAAGCGGGGACAGTAAGCGATCAGGTCGGAGCACATATTGATTTGCTGCCAACTCTGGCTGAAGCGTGCGGTGTCAAGTTGGCGAAGAAGCATCACGTCGATGGCCTCAGTCTGTTGTCGGCCCTACAGGGTGATCAGAAAAAGACAAAAGAGCGGACATTGGTAATTCAATCGCATCGAGGAAATCATCCCACGCTTTTTCATAATTTTCTGATTAGAAAAGGTGACTACAAGCTGGTGCATCCCTCGGGCTTCGGGAAAGAGAGTTTTGCCGGGGAGCCTCGATTTGAGTTGTACAATGTAAATTCTGATCCGGGAGAAACAAAGAATCTGGTCAATGAGAAACCGGAGTTAGTGAAAGAACTCGCTGACTTGTATCAGGACTGGTTCAAGGATGTGTCGTCAACGCGTAAAGACAATTACGCACCGCCCCGAATTGTCGTTGGGTCACCTCACGATCCGGTGGGAGTGTTAACTCGTCAGGATTGGCGGGATGGAACGTGGGCCGCGGGAGCTAATGGACACTGGTTGGTGAACGTGGATTCGACGGGAATCTATGACATTAAAATAGTGTATGACAGCGCGCAAGTAGCAGAGTCCGTCCAGCTTGAATTTGGTAAAGCGGTGATCCAGGGAGAATCGCCTGCCGGAGCTGATGAAGTTGTCCTTCGTGGCGTTCAGTTGGTGGTAGGGCCTCAGCGAGTCAAAGCCACGCTGAGTGTTGGTGATAAAAGTCGCGGGCCGTATCAGGTTATTGTGACGAAAGTAAAGTAGATGGCGTATATACGGCAAATCGCCGAAGAAAACGCCACGGGCGTACTGTCTCAGGTGTACGATGCTGCCCGGGGTCGCGCTGATCGCGTAGCGAACATCATCCGTCTCATGAGTCTTGATGCCGAGTCGTTAGAAGGCTCGATCCAATTTTACGTCAAGCTGATGAAAAAGCCGAATGCCCTGTCCTCGGCCCGTAAGGAATTGCTCGCTACGGTCGTTAGCTGTGCGAATGATTGTTACTACTGAACGCTTTCTCATGCGAAGGACTTCAGTTTGGAGTCCGGCAATGAACAAGGTGCCGAACAGATCATCGACGACTATCGGCAAGCGAGTTTGTCAGACGAAGACCGGGCACTCTGCGACTACGCCATCAAATTGACAGTTTGTCCTCAGGAGATGGTCGCAGAGGATGTTCAGGTGCTGCGTGACGTTGGTTTTACTGACGAGCAGATCACTATCGCTGCCCAGGTGATTGGATACTTCAACTATATCAATCGGATTGCTGATGGCCTGGGAGTTGATTTGGAAGAACGTATGACGACGCCGATCGAAGAATGGTTAGAACGCAAAGCGAACTTTCGTTAAGTGTTAGCAGTTCGGTGAATTGTTTTTTACAATGGTAGCATGAATCACTGTTTTGGAATGAAAGCTGAAAACGATGACCCCTAATAAAAACGACTCGACTCGACGTGCGTTTCTTACTAAACAGGCGCCGTTAGCAACTGCTGCCGCCGTGTCAATGACAGCTGTGCATTCGCAGGCTGAGGATACTCCGGCAAAGCTTGTTTTTGGGATTGTGGGCTGTGGCGGAATCATGAGCTTGCATGTGCAGGGTTTGGTGAACCGCCATGACAATGTTGAAATTGCCTGGTTGTGCGATGTGGACGATGCTCAGACCGAACGTATGAGCCGGTTTGTTCGGGAGGAATTCCAACGGCAGGCGCCGAAACGGACTCGAAAATTTGAAGATGTAATCGAAGATAAAAACGTCGATGCGATCGTCATTGCCACGCCGCATCACTGGCATGCTCCGATTGCCATTGCGGCCATGCGTGCCGGCAAGCACGTCTACATCGAAAAACCAATTTCACATGTCTATAACGAAGGCCATGCGATTATTGAAGCGTCTAAGAAGTATGGCTGCGTTGTGCAGCAGGGCAGTCAGATGCGTAATAGCCCTGTCACGGATAAAGCCGCCAAGCTCCTGGAAGAAGGAATTATTGGGGAGGTGAAAGTCGCCCGCGCCTGGACCGCGGAAACTCGGACAGTTGCCAAGCCATTGCCGAACTCAGCCATCCCACCCGGCGTTGATTACGATCGTTGGCTTGGCCCGGCTCCCAGGCACGAGTTCAACCGCCATCGTTTTCACAGTACCTGGCGGATGTTTCAGGATTATGGGAATGGAGAAATTGGTGATGATGGTATTCATGACTTGGATATGGCAGCCTGGGGATTGGGAGTGGATCGGCTACCCAGCCAAATCACTGCACGGGGCAGCCGTATGATGTTGCATGGGCATGCCAGTGATTATCCCGATAATATGAACGTCGCTTACGAATATGATGACGGCCGGCTGTTGATTTATGAAAACTATCCTTTTACTGCTTATGGAATCCATGGGTTTGATAATGGAAATGTATTCTATGGAACCGAAGGGTATATGATTTTCTCGCGGCGAGGAGCGTTTAGTGTGTTCCTGGGACCCAAGAATAAACCGGGCCCCACCGAAGGACAGGCGATTCGTGGTTCACGAGGGTATGCTGAACACATGCATGAGTTTCAAACAGCAATACGTACGGGTTCAGCGACTAAGGCGAATGCTCAAACGGCTCATTACAGTTGTGCCTTAGTTCATCTGGGAGAAATCGCTTACCGGACCGATGGCCGACTCGACTTCGACCCTCAAAAAGAACAGTTTATCAATAACGATAAGGCGAATGCGTTGCTCACGAAGGAGTACCGTGCACCTTACGTATTGGGGTAATGTCGGATTTTATGAAACGATCCGGTCTGGACGGTCAGCAACAGTGGGGGGACTCGGTGTTTCCGGCTGTCTTTGAATTCTCTAACGATGGTTCCTTTACAGAACATCAGAGTGAGATTGCCGTTGCGGCTGGAAAGTTAATTCAGTTGAGCCATCAGCATGGTGCCGTATTACTGCGAAATACAAGAGCGGTTTCTGCTGAGGATTTCGATAGCCTCGTGTGTCAGTTTCAACTACCCAATTTTCCCTACGAGCAATCCTTATCGAACGCTGTTCGAGTGAATAAAACAGAACGCGTGTTTACTGCCAACGAAGCCCCTTCGGATGCCAGGATATTCCTGCATCATGAAATGGCTCAAACTCCCATCTATCCCCGCAAACTCTTTTTCTTTTGTGAACAGCCGGCTGTAAGCGGAGGAGCCACACCACTTTGTCGATCCGACGTGTTGGTCGAGAAACTTAATTCGGAGGTGCCTCAGTTTGTCCGGGATTGTCAGCAAAAGGGACTTCGCTACTCACACATGATGCCGGACGATGACAATCCACAATCGGGGATGGGCAGAAGTTGGCGGAGTACTTTTCGGGCGACATCCAAAGATGAGTGTGAACGAAATATGTCTGAGTTGGGTTATATCGGTGTTTGGCAAAGCGACGGTTCGTTAAAGGTGCAGACGCCGGTATTACCTGCTGTGATGGAATTGTCTGATGGACGTCGAGTGTTTTTCAATCAGTTGATTGCCGCTTATTCAGGATTTGCCAGTCGCGGGCAGTCTGCGGATGATGCCATCACCTTTGGCGACGGTTCGCTGTTACCTGAACAGGAAGTCCAGCAGGCGATTGCTCTGGCCGAGGAGCTGACATTCGAGTTGTGTTGGGAATTAGGAGATGTGGTGTTGGTCGATAATCTGGTCTCCATGCACGGAAGACGTCCGTTTGACGGACCACGGAAAATATTGGCATCACTGGTTGCGTAAGAAAATCAGGCGAATGCGAGGGTAAGCATAAGATGGATGACTTGACGAAAGACGACTCGGACTTGAAATGGTATCAGGGGATCACTCGATACCAATGGGTGGTCCTCGTGATTGCTTCGCTGGGTTGGGTCTTTGATGTCTTCGAAGGTCAAATTTTTGTTGCCAGCATGAATGAAGCCATGCCGTCGCTGGTGTCAGCGGATCAAGCTAAGAATATTCCAATCTATAACAACATCGCACTGGGCGCGTTCCTGCTAGGTGGAGCGGTTGGTGGAATTTTCTTCGGCATGCTCAGTGATCGAATCGGTCGTACAAAAACAATGTCGATTACGATTCTCTTCTATTCACTATTTACCTGCATATCCGCCTTTTCTCAGCAATGGTGGCACATGGCGGGATTCAGGTTTCTGGTTGCCATGGGAGTAGGAGGTGAGTGGGCCATCGCCAGTGCCATGGTGAACGAAGTATTTCCTCGGCGAGCACGAGCACATGTGGGCGGTTTGTTCCACGCCTCAAGTGTCTTCGGTACGTACTTGGCTGTACTCGCAGGGTTATTCCTGATCGGCAATGAGTCCATTCAGCAGTGGTCCGAAAGTTTAGATGTTGAATTTGTGGATAAGTCGACGATTCCCTGGAGATTAGGGTTCATTCTAGGTGTCGTTCCTGCCGTGTTGATTATTTGGATACGGTTGAGTCTCAAAGAACCAGAGCAATGGCAGCAGGCCAAAGAACAAGCGGATGCAACTCCGAATCAAAAGATGGGGAATCTTGGTGAGTTGTTTAGTCGACGATATATTCGTCGGACGTTCGTCGGAGTGACGCTCGCCGCAATTGGGCTGGCAACTTTTTGGGGAGTGCATATTTATGGAAAAAACGTCATGAAGGAAGCTGCCCGAGTCGAGTTGGCAACTGGGGCGGGGAACCAGCAGAGCGATGATCATGGCGGCATGGAAGCCGCGGATGTAGTTGATAAAAACGAACTGAAGTTTTACGAGATGATCGGCATGCTGTGTGGGACAACGGGAGCTGGACTCGGTTTGCTGTCGTTTGGTCCGCTCTGCCAGCGTGTTGGACGGCGTCGGGCATTTGCTGTATATCATGTGCTGGCGATGGCCGTTTCCTTTGTGGTGTTTTTAGGATCCTTTTCCACTCAGGCGTTATACCCACTATTAGTAATCTTTGGATTCTTTACGGTGGGCATGCATGCCGGCTATGCGATCTATTTTCCTGAGTTGTTTCCAACTCGAATTCGCGGGACAGGAACGGGATTCTGTTTTAATGCCGGCAGAATCCTGGCAGCCCCGATGCTTATTTTGACGGGATGGTTACAGCGAGAATGGGAATTAACAGAAATTGAAATTGGAACCGTACTCTCGGGCTTGTTTTTGCTGGCTTTAGTACCATTGTCGTTTGCACCCGAAACGAAAGATGCAACTCTGGAGGAAGATTTATGAGAAGCAGGTTGATTTGTAATAGCTGGTTGGTCTGTTTCGTTGCCGGGGGGTTAATGACTGAGTTTGTGCGTGCAGCTGAGCCTGTGTCGCAATCCGTTGTGGGAGTTTCGGCTGAACTGTATCAGGCAGGACCGGATGGCGTTACGCCTGATCTGGAGAAGATTGATAGTCGCCTACAGTACATCTATCGCGTCAGTGAAGAGAACTACAAGTTTTCTCATCACCCCTGTTTAATTGCTTTTCGCGATACGTTGTTTTGCATTTGGTCCAATGGCAAGATTGGTGAAGACGAACCAGGCCAACGACTTGCAATTTCATCCAGTTCCGATGCAAAGCATTGGTCAGCTGCAGGCCCGTTATTATCCAAAGAGCAGTTACAACAGTATCAGCAGCATGTTTTTGTCGCGACAGGATTGATAGTGCGAGAGGAGAAATTGGTTGCTTTTTATACCATCACGCCCGGCAAGAACTTTCATCAGGAAACAGCACTTTACTTTAGTGAATCGACTGACGGCAAGCGTTGGTCGGACCCCTATAAGATTACCGATGGCTTCTTTATCAATCCGCCCGTTGTCGTCAAAGGTGGGCGGCTTTTGATGGGTGGCGAATATGTTTCCGAAACGGATCGAGAAACGAAACGTAGCAAACTGATCTATCATGATGGACAATCACTGCGAAGTGGCTGGACTGTCGCCAGTATTGAAGAAGGCGATCTGAAGCGTATAGGCTACGCCGAGCCAAATTTTATCGATCGGCAGGACGACGTCATTGGACTGTTTAGGAATTACACTGGTCGTTTACTCGTTTCTCGTAGTGTTGATCGAGGTCAATCATGGGAGCCGTTGTCGAGTTCGCAAATTCCCGATAGTACTGCGCGTTTTGCAACGGGTAATTTGCCGTCCGGCGTGAGATACCTTGTCGGCAATACATTACTTAAGAAATTTGACCGCCGGGCTCTTCTGATCTCGTTGAGCGATGATCAGGGGGAAACATTTTCACGCGCTTTTGTGATACGCGATGAAGAGACGGAAATAAGTTTTGCAGGACAACATAAAATGGATGGTTGGCAATACCCTCACGGATATGTGTGGAAAGATCAGCTATTGATAGTTCATAGTGTCAACAAAGAAGATGTTGCGATCTCTTCGATCAAATTACAATCACTCGAAAACTAACTAGTGAAGCAGAATACGAGATGAGTAACGACCCTGTTAGGTTTGGATTAGTAGGATACGGAGCCTGGGGGCATTGTCATGCAGATGCTATTACGGCGACCGAGGGAGCCGTTGTGCAGGCAGTTGCTGCTAAATCACAAGCCTCGTGTGATGCAGCCAAAAGCGATTTTCCGATGGCATTTGTAACGGATGACTATCTCGAAATGTTGTCTCGTGATGACATTGATGTCGTCGACATCGTGGTTCCCAGCTTCCTTCATAGGGAAGTGGCTGTGGCGGCTCTGGAAGCCGGTAAGCATGTATTGCTGGAAAAACCCATGGCCATCACGCTCGAAGATTGTCATGCGATTCTTAGTGCAGCTCGAGCCAATGATTGCCTGCTTGCCGTTGGGCATGAATTGCGTCTGTCTTCAATGTGGAGAAAAGTCAGAGAGTTGATTGATGAGGGGTTTATCGGCACGCCACAATATTGTCTGGTTGAGTTGTCTCGGAAGCCGTATCGGCAGGGAGCTGAAGGTTGGCGTTTTGATATCGACCGTGTTGGCAATTGGATATTGGAAGAACCGATCCACTTCTTTGATTTGGCACGCTGGTATCTGGAGCAGGCTGGAAACCCGACTTCTGTTTTCGCTCGGGCAAACTCGCGCCAGCAAGGGCATCCGGAATTACAGGATAATTTTAGTGCTCTGATGAACTTCGAAAGTGGTGCCTACGCAGTAGTGACTCAGACACTTAGCGCCTTTGAACATCATCAAATGGCAAAGGTATCCGGTACCCAAGGTGCCATTTGGGCCAGATGGAGTGGCGCGCAGGATCGAACGTTGCACCCGGAATTCTCATTGAAAGCTTACAATGCGACGGCAGATGAAGTTGTTGATCTGACGCCGGATAAAATCACAGGAGAAGTGTTTGAATTGCAGGACCAGATGGCGGTAATGGTGGAAGCGGTGCGTGGCAACGGGTCACTGCATGCCACCGGTGAAGACGGGGGCTGGTCAGTGGCGATGTGTATTGCCGCTCAGCAATCAGTTGATACCGGTGTACCAGTGTCCATTCCGGAGATAAGTCAGTGAAGATTGTAATGTTGAAATTAATGGCGCTTTTACTGGTGGTAGTTTCGGTGGGAGTCGTGGAAGCGAAGGAAAACGAGTTCTCGCTGCGCATCATGACGCTCAATATGTATCATGGCGGAGTGCGTCTTGGACAGCCGTTGTCTCAATCAGTTAAAGCTATTCAGGCAGCGAAGGCTGACATTGTTGGTGTGCAGGAAACGCATGCCGGAAATACGGATAACGCCGAAGCGATGGCGAAAATTTTGGGGTGGCATCATTTCGCTCAGGGAGCAAGAACCTCCGTCATTTCTAAATTTCCGATCGTTGGACATACGCCGCGAAAGTGGGGAGTGCATATCAAGTTGCCCGATGCGACGATCGTCCATTTTTATAATGCCCATCTAAACCACATTCCCTACCAGCCTTATCAGCTGGCCAGGATTCCGTATGGCGATTATCCGTTTATCAAGACCGAAAAAGAGGCAATCAACTGGGCGAAGCAGGCCAGAGGTGGGCAAACAGAACGATTAATTGGCGAGATATCAGCCAGTCTAAAAGCAGACACAGTCTGTTTTCTAACTGGAGACTTTAATGAGCCTTCCCATCAGGATTGGACAGAGAAAGTGGCGGCGACAGGCCGAATACCAATCAAGGTGGATTACCCTGTTACTAAAACAGTGACTGAAGCCGGGTTGCATGATGGATTTCGAAGCTTTTATTCAGATCCAATTAAATACCCCGGCTGGACCTGGACGCCAACAACGAAACCGACAGATCCCAAAGATAGACATGATCGTATCGATTTTGTGTTTAGTAGTTTACCGGTGAAGGCGATTCGCTTCGCGGCGGTTGTCGGTGAAGCTAAGGAGAATGCTGGTATTGTGGTATCCCCCTGGCCCACGGATCACCGTTCGGTCGTAGTAGAATACAGTCTTGAAACACCCCCTTAATTAGAGAGTCTAAAATGCAAACCACTCCGGTCACTCATGAAGATCTAGCAGGCAGCGTCGTATCTGTACCTCCATTGGCAAGGAATGCGGATCTTTCGCTGAATGCAGATGAAAACCAAAAGATTATTCGACATCTGGAAGCAGGCGGTATTTCAACGCTGCTGTATGGCGGGAACGCATTGTTGTATCATGTTGCTCCCAGTCAATACGGCGAACTGCTTGCGATGCTGGAGTCATTGGCAGCCGAAGATTCGTTGGTGATTCCATCCGTAGGATCGTCATATGGGATGATGTTGGATCAGGCTCGTCAGCTTAATAAAACTAGTTACCCGACAGCAATGGTTCTACCGCAGCCGAATGTCGTGACGTACGAGGGAGTGGAACGAGCTATCGGTGATTTTGTACAGGCAGCTGGCAAGCCGGCCGTCGTGTATATCAAGCAGTTGGGGTATATCGAAGTCGAACACGTGAAACGGTTAGTCGACAGCGGAGCTGTTTCCTGGATCAAGTACGCGATCGTGCTTGATGATCCTGAGAATGACGAATACTTGACTCGCCTTAAAGATGCAGTTGGTACGGATGCAATTGTTAGTGGCATTGGTGAACAACCAGCATTACCCCATATGCGCAAATTCGATGTGACAGCCTTCACCTCCGGTTGCGTTTGCGTTGCTCCAGCCCTCTCGATGCAAATGCTCAAGCTGATCCAGGCCGAGCAATATGAAGCAGCTGATGAAATTCGTCAGGTGTTCAAGCCACTCGAGGATCTACGGAACGGGATTAATCCGGTCCGCGTTCTACATTCCGCGGTTGCCGGTGCCGGCATTGCTGAAACTGGACCTCTATTGCCAATGATGTCACCGGTAAGTGATTCTCAGGCCACGGAAATTGCAAGTGTCGCGCAGGAGTTGCTTGCCGCAGAGAACGAATTTCGCAGCAGTCGTAGCTAGAGGAGCATTCATGGATTGCCGCGTTGATCAGTACATTGCGAATTCCAGGGAATTTGCCAGACCCATTCTGGAGAAA
>CETM01204361.1_pt1 | contig 10104 bp, 8 predicted proteins | sample 361451 | NCBI WGS metagenome assembly CETM01 (sample SAMEA2622690, study PRJEB7988) | marine metagenome | isolation source: saline water (ENVO:00002010), including
CACTGCTTAGAAGGCAGTTGCTCTAATCCAACTGAGCTACGAGGAGAGACAGGAATTATATATTATATTTTTACTTAAACTTGATTAGGTATTATCTAATTTATAAAGTAGATTTAGTGGGCATAAAATTTTGGGAGATTTACTATGGATTTAGGTATTTGTGTTGCATCGCATATTGGTGATGTAGATTATGTGGTCCGTGCTGAAGAACTTGGCTACTCACATGCATGGCTAGCAGATTCACAAATGCTTTGGTCAGACTGTTATGCAACCCTTGCCTTGGCAGCAACTAGAACTAATAAAATTAAACTTGGAACAGGAGTAGCTATAACTGGAACTAGGCCAGCTCCAGTAAATGCAGCAGGTATTGCAACTATAAATGCTTTAGCTCCGGGACGTACTTTTTTTGGTGTTGGAGCAGGAAACACTGCGATGAGAGTCATGGGACTCCCTCCCCATCGAATAAAAGAATTTGAACAGTACTTACAAACTTTAGTTCCTTTATTAAAGGGCGAAGAGAGCGAATTGCATGTTGGAAATAAAGCGCTACCAATCAAGCACATCATGCCAGACAATGGCTTTGTTAATTTTAAAGACGCAATTCCACTATATATTTCAGGTTTTGGTCCTAAATCTCTTGCTTTAGCTGGAAAGTACGGAGATGGTGCAGTATTAGGAGTAAACACCCCTGAAACAGTAAGCGGCATGTGGCATCTAATTCAGGAAGGAGCTAAAGAAATAAATCGTGACCTGAAACCCAAAGAAAATTATTACACTACAGCTTTAACTTCAATGGTGGTGTTAGAAGAAGGTGAAGCAGTTGATTCTGATCGTGTTAAATCTGAGTGTGGTGCCATGGCAATGGCAGCTGTTCATTACAACTATGATCAATATAGAAATTTTGGCCATCAACCTCCTAATGCTTTTACCGAAATATGGGAGGATTACAGTTCTCTTCTAGAATCCTTTCCTGAAGAAAAACGACATCAAAGGATTCATGAAGGCCACAACTGCTGGGTTATTCCTGAAGAGGAAAAGTTTCTGACACCTAAAGTTTTAACTGCTTCTAATATGATTGGAACAAAAGAAGAACTTTTAGAAAGATTAAATCAATTATCAGAATCTGGACTAGATCAGGTAATGATCCTTCCTAACTTTGATACAAGATATGAAGTTATAGAAAAAGTAGCTAAAGATATAATTCCAAATCTTTAGAAAAACCTTGAAGGTAAGAAAGGAGTTTTATCTAATTCAGGTTCTTTTTTTAACACTATATCTGCTAATAAATCAGCTGATCCCATTGCTAAAGTCCAGCCTAGATGACCATGACCAACATTGAGGTAAAGGCCATCTATTTTTGTCCCACCTATCAAAGGCATTCCGTCCGAGCTCGTAGGCCTAAAGCCATACCACAAAGAACCCTCATCAACTGGAAGTTCAGAATAAATTGAAGGATAAATACTTTCTAAAGTGCTATTTAAATAATCTATCCTTTTTTGATGAATTTCTTCACTAAAACCCGCAAATTCAGCTGTTCCAGCAATTCTCAGAGAATAACCCAATGGGGTTATGACAGTGTGAATACTCTCATCAACAATAGGCATTCGAGGTTTGTCTTTTAAACTAGAAGAATCTAAGGTTAAGGAATAACCTTTCACAGGCCTAATTGGTGGCCTTAATTTCGTATTTTTTAAAAGCTCTCCAGCCCAAGGTCCGGTAGTCAAAATAACTCTAGCCGCTTTAACTTCTACCCTGTCTGTAATTACAGAATTTACTTTATTTTTATTAAAGAGAAGTTTCTTAATTTCTGTATTTAAATGAATCCTGCCTCCTTTATTTCTTACTAATTCTTCCATCTCTTTACAGAATTTATAAGCATCACCAATTTCATCTTTTGGATAAAGTATCCCTCCTACGATCTTCTCAGAGATATCTGAAAGTAAAGGTTCTGTAGATAAAACCTCTTTAATGTTTAAACTTTTAAAAGGAAGTCCAATCTCACTTAATCTCAAAGACTCCTTATTGGCTTTATCAAAATTGCCCTCTTCTCTGAATATCTTCATAGTCCCAACTGAAGAATGATCATAATTAAGGTTGTGTTGTTCTCTAATTGCTTTAGTTAATTCCAAGCTATGTTGGGCCAGTTTGCATACATTATTTGTACTTGATAAGTATCTTGATTTAGTTGAATTAGCTAAGAATCTTAATCCCCAAGAAAATAGCGAGGGAAGTTGGTTTAGTTTAAGTGACATAGGAGAACCCTTTCTTCCTATACCTGAAATTATCCTGATGATATCTGAAAAGGAATTCCAAGGATTAGCTTGAGATGGAGTTAACATTCCAGCATTAGCAAAGCTAGCTCCCTCTCCTACTCCAGAAGATCTTTCTAATAACAGAACCTCTTCTCCTCTATCTAAAAGTGCATTAGCCGTAGTCAAGCCTTGAAGGCCGGCTCCGATAATAACGATTCTATCTTTATCCATTAAAAGGTCTGGTCGGGGCAGCAGGATTTGAACCTGCGACCACCTGCTCCCAAAGCAGGTGCGCTACCAGGCTGCGCTATGCCCCGTGGGGCGATGCATGTTAAGTTTCCTTTTCATAGTCGTCAAATAAAAAGATTAACTTTGTAGCTATCAAAAAAGATGAGAAAATCATCAAATAAACTCAATCCATTATGACAACATTACTAGATGGTAAGTCTCTTTCTCAATCTAATGAGAACAATTTAGCAAAGAGAGTTACAGAAATAAAAGACAAAACAGGTACTATTCCTATCTTGGCAACAATATTAGTAGGGGAAGATCCTGCTTCAACTACATACGTCAGAATGAAGGCAAATGCTTGTGAAAGAATAGGAATGGACTCTTTGAAAGTAGAATTAGCTTCAGACATATCTACATCAGAATTGCTTACAGAAATAGATAAATTAAATAAAAACCCAGACGTCCATGGGATCCTTTTACAACATCCAGTTCCTGAACAAATAAACGAAAGAGAGTGCTTTGATGCAATAGCTCTTAATAAAGATGTAGATGGAGTAACTTGCTTAGGGTTTGGAAATATGTCCATGGGAGAAGATGCTTATGGATCTTGTACTCCAGCTGGAATAATGGAGCTTCTAGATCATTACGATATAGAAGTCTCTGGAAAGCATGCTGTGGTTGTTGGAAGAAGTCCTATTTTAGGAAAGCCGATGGCAATGATGTTGCTGAATGAAAATGCTACAGTCACTATCTGTCATTCAAGAACTAAAGAGCTTTCAGAACACATTAAAAATGCCGATATCTTGATTGGGGCTGTAGGAATTCCTAAATTTATAAAGTCTGAATGGATTAAAAAAAATTCCGTAGTTATTGATGCAGGCTATCATCCAGAAAAATGTGGTGATATAGATTTAGAGAAAGCTGATGGTTGGTGCTTCGCCTATACCCCGGTACCCGGTGGAGTTGGCCCTATGACAATAAACACTTTATTAAAGCAGACAGTAGAAGCATGTGAGAAAAGTATTCAAAAATGACGTCAATGATTTTTTTTAGTAATGTAGCTAAATTATGGAAGACAATTTATTTAATTACGATGTAATAGTAGTTGGTGCCGGGATTTCTGGGATTGGTGCGGGATACCATTTGCAAGAAAAATGTCCTGGTAAATCTTTTGTTATTTTTGAAGGGAGAGAGAGCTTTGGAGGAACTTGGGATTTATTTAGGTACCCTGGTGTTAGATCCGACTCTGATATGCACACCATGGGCTACCGGTTTAAACCTTGGCTTGATGATAAGTTTATTGCAGATGGTTCCTCTATTCTTGATTATTTAAAAGAAACAATCTCAGAAAATAATCTTGAAGAGAAAATTAAATATCAACATAAAGTTGTAACTTCTAGCTGGTCATCTTCTAAATCAAAATGGACTTTAGAAGTGGAAAACCTGCAATCAGGTAATACAGACAAATATACTTGTAACTTTCTTATGATGTGTGGAGGCTACTATAGCTATGAAGGTGGTTTTAACCCAGACTTTAAAAATGAAGATGAGTTTGAGGGACCGATAATCCATCCACAAAAATGGCCTGAAGATCTAAATTATGAAAACAAAAAAGTTGTAATTATAGGAAGTGGAGCAACAGCAGTAACAATAGTTCCAGCAATGGCAGATAAGGTAGAGCATATAACTATGCTGCAAAGGTCACCAACTTATTTCATGTCTGCACCTGACAAAGACATTATCGGAAATTTCTTAAAGAAAATTCTTCCTCAAAAAACAGCTTTCTTCCTGACCCGATGGAAAAACATCTTGTTAGGTAGTTTCTTTTACAACAGGTGTATCAAAAATCCTGACAAAGTTAAAGACATGTTGATAAACGGAGTTAGAGATCAACTTGGAGAAGATTTTGATATTGAGAAACACTTTACTCCGAGATATAAACCCTGGGACGAAAGACTTTGTTTTGTACCCAATGCAGATTTTTTTGAAGCGATGAAGACTGGGAAGGCATCCGTAGTTACAGATCATATTGAAGAGCTTACAAATTCTGGTATTAAGCTTAAATCTGGAAAAGAACTTTCAGCTGACATAATTATTAAAGCAACTGGTTTGAATTTACAATTTCTTAACGGAGTAGACGTAAAGGTAGATAACACAGACATAGATATATCTAAGAAATTAACGTTTAAAGGCAAGATGTTTAGTGACATACCTAATCTTGCTGTAAGTTTCGGATATGCAAGATCCAGCTACACATTAGGGGCAGATTTAAGTTCAGAGTTTGTTTGCAGGCTTTTAAATTATATGGATAAACATGGGTATGATTCATGCATACCAGTACCTGGAAAAGGAGTTGAAGTAGAGGACACTATGCTTAACCTGGCTTCTGGATATGTAAAAAGATCAATTGATAAAATGCCTAAACAAGGATCTAAACCGCCTTGGCAAGGAAATCAAAGCTTTCTTTTAGACATTGCTCAAGTTAGATGGCGACCCATCAAAAATGAAGATCTCGAATTTAAGAGTGCTAGTCAATAATAATTAAGTTACTTCCAATAACGATCTTTCAAAAGTCTTTTATATAACTTCCCAGTTGGATGTCTTGGAAGTTCTTTTTCAAAATCTACGCTTTTTGGGCATTTAACATGCGAAATTTTTTCTTTACAGAAAGCCATTAATTCTTGTTCTAGCTTCTCTCCAGCTTCAGAAAATTCTATCGGCTGCACTACTGCCTTAACCTCTTCTCCCATTTCCGGGTGAGGAACTCCAAAAACTGCTACATCAGCAACCTTGGGATGCATTATTAGAGCATCTTCTGTTTCTTTAGGATAAATATTTACTCCACCTGAGATAATCATGAAAGCTTTTCTATCTGTTAAGTAGAGGTAGCCTTCTTCATCAACATAACCAATATCCCCTAAGGTGCTATACCCTTGTTTTGAGATGGCATCCTGAGTTTTTTCTTTATCATTGTGATATTTAAAAGAAGTGGCTGTCTCTCCTCCGAAATAAATTCCTCCTGCTTCCCCTGATGGAAGCTCTGTACCATCATCATCGAGTATATGTAATTCTCCAAATAATGGCCTTCCTACTGTCCCTTTATGTTCCATCCATTCTTCTGAGTTAACAATAGTCATGCCGTTAAATTCGGTTCCAGCATAATATTCAAACAATATTGGACCCCACCATCTGATCATCTTTTCTTTTACTTCAACAGGACAAGGGGCGGCTGCGTGAATGGCTATCTTATGAGATGATAAATCATATGCTTCTCTAATTGATTCTTCCATTTTAAGAAACCTTACAAACATAGTTGGTACCCACTGAGAGTGAGTAACTTTATAATCCTGTATTGCTTTCAGAGCCGCTTCGGGATCAAACTTTTCCATGACTATTGAAGTACCACCTAAAGATAAAAAACCTGTATTGAAGCCCATGGGAGCTGAATGATAAAGCGGAGCTGGAGATAGGTAGACTGTGTTTTCATCTCCTTGATAAATACCTTCTACCACTCTTCCCAAACCAAGATCATCTTCTTCTTGCGTATAAGGTAAAGGGCTTAACTGTAATTCTCTATAGATTCCCTTTGGTCTTCCAGTTGTGCCTGAAGAATAAAGCATTGACCCACCCTGGCATTCATCTTCTACAGGCTCTGCAGGCATAGAAGCTATATTATCTTCATACGAGCTATATTCTCCAGATGAGCCATCTAACATAAATTTTTTAACATCTGATAAAGCATTTTCTAAGTTATTTGCAGTTTCCTCTAAAAATTTAGAAGTGATGAATACTTTTGCTCCACAATCTTTAACAATGTACTCCACTTCATCTGGCTGTAACCTCCAACTGATGGCGGTATACCTTAAACCACTTCTCCATGCCGCAAATGCTATGGGGAAAAATAAATGATGGTTTTCCAACATAAAGGCAATTGAATCTCCTGGTTTTAATCCTAAAGATCTAAATAATTGAGCTCCTTGATTGGAAAGGTCATTAAGTTCTCCGTGAGTTACAGTTTTCCCACTGGACAACATTACTATGGCTGGTTTATCTGGAAATTTTTTTCCATTTACTCCTGGATGCATATTTCGTCCTTATAAAAAATTTTTTTGAATTAATATTTATAGATATTGCCATACAATAGAGCGTTAAGAAATAGTTGTAATGTAAGAAATGACAAAAAAACCACTAGCTGTAATTACTTCTTTTGGAGGTGTAAATGCTTCAGGTAGAAGCTCCAATCATGTTGGCTATCAAAATACTGTCTTTGATTCGCTGAATATAGAAGATCAAAAAGAAGTTCTAAAAGATTTAGCTGTCATGCAGGGCTTAATTCAAAATTCAGAAAAAACATGGGTAACAAGTACTGCTGAAAAAATCGATTTAAATGATTATTTATTAAAAAACTCTAAGAAAATTAGATCTAATACTATGGTTAGGAAATTAAATAGAGAACTCTATGACCCAGAAGGAATAATCCTTGATCAAATAAAAGCAAGTGCAGGAGGTCAATTACCTGAAGGTTTTGACCCTGGAAGTTTTTACTCTTCAAGACAGCATGCAAAAGCGTTGCAAATGACTATTTTTGGCATGAGTGATGCTTTGGGTCAACTTGGAGTTAATTGGTCTGAGATAGAAAGAAGAGTGGCTCCTGATCAAATAGCTGTATTTAGTGGTTCAGCTATGGGAAATCTAGATAGCTTTGGATTCGGTGGCATGATGCAGTCAAGGATAAAGGGATCTAGATCAAGCTCCAAAAACCTTGCTTTTGGTCTAATAGGTATGTCAGCAGATTTTATAAATGCATATATTTTAGGCAATGTAGGAAGGACAGGTCATTCTGTTGGGGCTTGTGCTACCTTTTTGTTTAATTTACAACTTGGAAAAGAAATTATTGAAAATGGAAGTGCAAGAGTTGTTGTTGTTGGTAGCGCTGAAGCCCCCATTACCCCTGAAATATATGATGGATTCTATGCTGTCAGCGCCCTTTCAGATGACAAGGCTATGATTGCCCTACAATCGCAATTAAAAGAGGAAGAGAAAGAACCTAATCAAAGAAAAGCTTGTAGGCCATTTGGAGATAACATTGGAATGGTTTTAGGAGAGTCAGCTCAATTTGTCATACTAATGGATGAGCAGCTAGCTTTAGAAATAGGTGCTGAAATATATGCATCTGTCCCTACCGTGGCTTCGCATGCTGATGGATTTAAAAGCTCCATTAGCGGACCAGGAATAGGTAATTACATTACTTTAGCTAAATGTGTCTCTTCTGCTTATAAAACTCTAGAAGAAGCAGCTTTGAGAGAACAAACTTTTGTACATGCACATGGAACGGGAACACCAGCCAATAGAACCTCTGAATCTCATATTCTAAATACAGTTGCTGAAGCTTTTGGTATTAAAGAATGGCCTATATCAGGATTAAAATCTTTTTTAGGTCATAGTATGGCAGTTGCTGCAGGAGACCAACTAATCAGTGCCTTAGGTACTTGGAATAAAGGCATTGTGCCTCGTATTCATTCAATACAAAAAACCGCTGAAGACGTTCATCAAGAAAATCTTGATATCCTTATAAAGGATAAAAAAGAAGACCCTGAATTTTTTAAAGCTGCGTTTTTAAATGCTAAAGGATTTGGTGGTAATAATGCTTCAGCATTTATTCTAGGGCCTGAATTAACTCGATCAGTAATAGAAAAGAAAATTTCAAAGAAAGACTTTATGAATTATGAAAAAAAATTAGAGAAAACTAAAGAATCTTGTCAAGAATATAATGAAAATGCCTCTAGGGGAAATTACAAGACAATTTATAAATTCAATCACCAAGTATTACAAGGCGTAGGAGATCTAGAGATCTCAAAAGATAAGATAAAATTACAAGGATATGAGAAAGATATAGACCTCTCTAGCTAAACTTTATGTCAAAAGAACTTCAAATAAATATAGAAGAGTTCCTTCTTAAAAATGGCAAAAAAGGTAAAGTTTCAGGACTTACCCCCTTAACAGGAGGAGCTTCGGCTGAAACATGGAAATTCCAATTTTCTAATGAAAAAAATTCTGAACATTTAATACTTAGAAGAGGTTCAGGTAAAAAATCTCCTTTAGCTGTTCTGAAATCAGAAGAAGCAGAAATACAAAGAAAAGTAAAATCTTTTGGGGCTCCTGTTCCTGAAATAGTTGCCATATCTCTTGACGATAAAGACTTAGGGGATGCTTACCTTATGAATCTCATTCCTGGAGAATCTATAGCTAGAAAAATTCTCAGAGATGATAAATTCAGCCTAGCTAGAGAAAAATTATCCTTTCAATGCGGTGAAGCTTTAGCAAAAATCCATTCAGTAGATCTCAAAGATTTTTCTAAAGTACCAAAAAAACCTATTGAAGAAGAACTTGAAAGGCTCTACTTAACCTATAAATCTTTTAAACAGTCCCTGCCCGTCTTTGAGTATGCCTTTAAGTGGTTAAACCGACAAGATTTTACTAAAAGAAAGGATGCTTTAGTCCATGGAGATTTTAGATTGGGAAATTTAATGATTGATGAGTCTGGTCTAGCTGCAGTAATAGACTGGGAAATGGTAAGCATAGGAAATCCTATGCTAGATATTGGCTGGATGTGCATTAATTCGTGGAGATTTGGTCAATCTGACAAAGTGGTAGGAGGCTTTGGAGATTTAGATGAATTTCTTCAAGGTTACAGTTCAATTAGTAAAGAAAAGATTGCTAAAGACGAAGTGAGAATATGGCAAATTCTAGGTACTCTAAGATGGGGAGTGATTTGTCTCATTCAAGTTTACGCTCATCTAAATGGAGACGTAAATTCACTGGAAAAGGCAGCTATAGGAAGAAGGGTGTCTGAGACTGAAATTGATTTAGTGGATTTATTATTTTTGGGAGGAAAATGATGATTTTTGATAGACCGACAAGCGAAGAATTAGTAGAAGTGGTTTCAGAATTCTTAGAAAAAGATATAAAAAACCATTTGCCAAATCACCTGGCTTTTAAAACACAAATAGCAATAAATGTTTTAAATATTGTTAAAAGAGAGCTAACGAATGAGGAGGTCCTTAAAAAAGAAACACAAACCATTTTATTGAATTTATTGAAGGATTCAGATGAGGCCAATATTAAGCAATTAGCTAAGCAAATAGAAAAGGATGATATAAAACTCGATAATGTTGAACTTCAAGAAGCACTGATTGAAATTACAAAAAAGAAGATTTCTGTGGATAACCCTGAGTATTCAACTTACAAGAAGTTAATCAAGTGATTTGATTGGTTTCTTGTCTCTGAAAATCATTAAAGGAATCATAAAAAAAGGCCAAAGCCTATGATACTTATTAGGGAAAACTCTTTGGGACAATTCTAAAAGTTTAGAATCTAAGCCTATGAATATTCTCCTTTTATTCTTTTTTACACCATTTAATATTATTTGAGCAGCTTTGCTTGGGTGCATTCCACCTTCCTTGAAAGAATCTGCCATCTCTTGAATATTTGCAGGACGATTCCTTGTAAATATACTTGAATTTTTTTCTTGTTGAATAGATTCTTGATAACTCTCCTCATCCATTCTTGAATTTGCCACAATATTAGTGCCTACATGTCCAGGATGTACACAATGAACCTG
>CETM01059124.1_pt1 | contig 10100 bp, 7 predicted proteins | sample 361451 | NCBI WGS metagenome assembly CETM01 (sample SAMEA2622690, study PRJEB7988) | marine metagenome | isolation source: saline water (ENVO:00002010), including
GGACCAAGTCCCATTGATACAGTTGGGAACTGCCAGAACTTAGGCATTAACCAAGGATGTGGGTATGAAGATAATCCTCCTTTCTCAACCTCTTGTCTAAATTTATCTAATTGTTTTTCTGTAATCCTTCCTTCTAAATATGCTCTAGCATACATGCCAGGTGCGCTGTGACCTTGAAAATAAACTAAATCGCCACCAAACTTATTATTTTTTGCTCTCCAAAAATGGTTCATGCCAACGTCATATAATGTTGCTGCTGAAGCAAAAGTACCTATGTGACCACCTAATTCGGGATTTTTTTTGTTAGCTTTAACAACCATGGCAGCTGCATTCCACCTTATGTATGCTCTAATTTTTCTTTCTATATTTTGATCCCCGGGAGATCTAACATCGGCTGTTGAAGGTATTGTATTGATATAAGGTGTAGTTCTTGTGTCAGGTAAAATTAAACCTTGGGTGTAAGCTTCATCAATTACTTTTTTGAGTAAATAACCTGCTCTAGAGGATCCATCTGCTTTTACTACAGCTCTTAAAGAGTCAAGCCACTCTTGTGTTTCTGCAGGATCTATATCGTCTTTAGAAATTGGTTGAGCATAAACTGTTTCTTTTCCATTTTTTAGACCATTTGTTTTTTCTAATTTTGGAATTGATTCTTTTTTTATTTTTTTTATTTCTTTTGTTGGAGTAATAGTTTCCTCTTCTTTTTCTTTTCCACCTTCTAAAGTGGCAAGAATACTTCCTTCTGAGACTCTATCACCTATTTTTACTTTTAATTTTGAGATTTTACCTTCATATGGGGAGGGTACCTCCACACTTGATTTATCGCTTTCTAGAGTAACAATAGGATCGTTTTTTTTAATTGTATCTCCAGGTTTTACGAGAACTTCTATTATTTCTACGTCTTTAAAATCACCTATATCAGGAACAGCAATATTCTTGGCCATATAATATTATATACAATTTTTGACACATTTTGTCCGTTTTTTTGACACTCTAAATTTGCAATGTATTATATGCAATTTTTACGACTTTTTTTAAAAAGAAAGAGAGTAAATGTGGACTCTCAAATACTAATTCAAAAATTATTACTTAGAAAATACTTGGCTAAGACCAATTATTAGAACTACTAAAATTATAGCTCCGTAATAATATTGATATCCTCTTACAGTAAAAGGTAATTTCTTTTTTGATTTTTTTGAATCCTTTTTGATTCTATTTGACCATGCAATTTTCATTTTCGCTCTATGCACATAGCTATACCCATTCCACCGCCAATACACAATGTGGCTAAACCTTTTTTTGAGTCCCTTTTAACCATTTCATGAACAAGTGTGACAAAAACTCTCGTACCTGATGCTCCAATTGGATGGCCCAATGCTATTGCACCACCATTTACGTTAACTTTTTCCATCGGTAGAGACAATTCTTTAACAACTGCGCAGCTTTGAGCAGCAAAGGCTTCATTTGCTTCGATTAAATCTAAATCTTTTGCTTGCCAACCAGCTAATTTTAATGCTTTTTTTGATGATGGTATAGGACCAGTGCCCATTATTGAAGGATCGACTCCACAAGATGCCCAAGATTTGATTTCTGCAAGAGGCTTTAAGCCCCTTTTTTCAGCTTCATTTTTTGACATCAGTACAACTGCTGCTGCCCCATCATTTATTCCAGATGCATTTCCAGCTGTAACAGTTCCATCTTTTTGAAAAACTGTTTTAAGTTTGCTTAGTAATGTAAGGGATACTCCATCTCTTGGATGCTCATCTTTTTTAAAAATAGAATTCCCTTTTTTTGATTTTATTTCAAAAGGAACTATTTCGTCTTCAAATTTATTTTCTTTTTGTGCCTTTAATGCTTTTGTTTGGGATTCAAAAGAGAATTGGTCTTGATCTTTTCTAGTTATCTGAAATTGTTGAGCAACATTTTCTGCAGTATTGCCCATATGATAACCGTTGAAAGCATCCCACAGACCATCTTTTATCATCGAATCTACTAGTTCGGTATCACCTAATTTTTTTCCGTTTCTTAAATGAACAACGTGTGGCGCTTGAGACATGCTTTCTTGTCCTCCTGCTAAAACTATATTTGAACTATTAGAAAGTATTGAGTCAAATCCTGATGCAATTGATCTCAGCCCAGACCCACAAACCTGATTAACAATGTAAGAGGGAACTTCTTTTGGTATACCAGACTCCATAGATGCCTGCCGTGCAGGGTTTTGGCCAGCTCCACCAGTTAGCACTTGACCCATAATCACTTCGTCTACATCTGAAGGTTTTAAATTTGATTTTTTTATAGCATTTGAAATTACTGTTGATCCAAGTTTATACCCAGGAATATTTTTCAATGTTCCACCTAAAGATCCTATAGCTGTTCTTACAGCAGAGGTTATTACTACAGTTTTTTTGTCTGACATTTGTAAACTAATTACATTCAAAATTGTCTTAGATCAATGCCATATAAAAGCCTTTAAACTTGATTATTTCTTTGATACTTCAGTCAATTGTGGTCCCATAGCTCAATTGGATTAGAGCGTCTCGCTACGGACGAGAAGGTTGAGGGTTCAAATCCTTCTGGGACCTCCATAAAGAAGTGGCTTAAAAATAGAAAATATATGAATAAAAAATTGTTCTCATTAATTTGTGCCGTCATGTGCTCACTTCTTTGGGGTACGGCATTTGTAGCTCAAGATATGGGTATGGATTATATTGGGCCTTGGACATTTTCTGCTGCACGTTTGCTTTTAGGTTTTTTAGCTCTATTACCGTTTTTTTTTATTTTCGAATTTAAAAAAGTCAAAGAGTCTAAATTAAATATAAAATTTGTTGTAGGTTACATATTCTTTTTAGGATTTTTATTAGCTGGCGGAAACATTCTGCAACAAATTTCTCTAATTTATACTGATGTAGCAAATTCTGCAGTATTTACAGTTTTGTATGTTGTTATAGTACCAATAATTGCATTTTTTCTTTTTTCAAAAAAAATCCATAAATCTGTTTGGCCAGCAGTAATGATGTGTTTGCTTGGTGGATTACTTTTGAGTGAATTAGGAAATTTAAGAGTTAGATTTGGTGATAGTCTAGTTGTTATCGGAGCTTTTTTTTGGGCCTTTCATATAGTTTATATCTCTAAATTTTTAAAAGTTTTCAATTTTCCTATAACTATTGCTTCCTTTCAATGTTTAACTGCAGCATTATTTTCCTGTGTTCCTGCTTTTGCATTAGAATATGTTTCCATAAAAGTATTATCTCTTGAAATAGCTGAATTACTTTATGCAGGGGTTTTGTCTAGTGGAATAGCGTTTATGCTTCAAATTATTGCTTTACAGAATATACCCCCTGCTCCAGCTGCGATTATTTTTTCTTTGGAAGGTGTATTTGGATCAATAGCTGCATGGATTGTCTTGGACCAATTTCTTAATGAATATAAAATTTTAGGAATAATAATAATCTTATCTGCTGTTATTTTCTCTCAACTTGCACCATTGTATGATAAAAGAAGATATGGACGAAACTAATTCAGGTTACTCAAAACACGTTGGTGGACTTACAATAAAAAAAATTGACGATACCAACTACGAATACCATGCTGAAGTTAAGGAGATGCATCTAAATACTGCACAAATGGCACACGGTGGTTTTTTAACTTTTATAGCAGATACTGGTATGGGAAATGGTGCACACAGAGCTGCTGATGGCAAGAGATGTGTAACAATCTCTCTTGAAATGAAATTTATTTCAGCAGCAAAATTAGGAGATAAACTTGTTGCAAAAGTAAAAATTCAAAAAAAGACAAGAACACTAGTTTTTTTAACTTGTGAAATTGTTAACTCATCGGGTATTGTTGCAGTAACTTCTGGAGTTTGGAAAATCCTTAAAGCTTAGACTTTCCTCTCCTGTAGTTTAAATAACCAAAAATTAATAATATTGATAATGCAAACGGATAAATTATAGCCTTATTAGGTCTGTCTAAGTTTTCAATTTTAAACTCTGTAATTACATCACCATTTGCTAAACCATCTTTTTTTGCTAAACCTTTCCAAGATACTTTGTAAACAGTCTGTTTTCCGCTTTCTGAATTAATCTCAACACCATATTCCATTAGATTGTATTCATTATCAAAAGTATCTTTCGGTATCACAAACATTCTATATCTTTCCCCATATGGAGTGTACCTGGTAACTTTAATTTGAACTTCTTTATTTGAATTTAGTTTTATTTTATCTATTGTCTCTAAGTTTTGATAATCATACTTTGGTTTAAATCTGTTTAATGCAAAATCAGGGCTCAAAAGGGAAATAGATATAATTAAAAAAATTAATATTTCATAAATTTTAAGTTTGCTAAAAAACCAGCCTTGTGTAGCAGATGTAAAAACTAGTATTCCTATAAGAGATGTAACTATAACCAATAAACCATGCCAAATATTTTCTATACCTATAAGAAGTAATTCATGATTAAAAATAAATACTATTGGTAAAACTCCTGTTCTTAAACTATACCAGAATGCTTGTACTCCCGTTTTTAGTGGGTCTCCTCCTGAAATAGCTGCTGCTGCATAAGATGCTAGCCCAACTGGAGGAGTAACGTCTGCCATAAGACCAAAATAAAATACAAATAAATGTACAGCTATTAATGGAAAAATAAATCCAGATGCATTTCCAACGTTCACTAAAACACCTGCCATCAAAGAAGCAACAACAACATAATTTGCTGTAGTTGGTAAACCCATTCCAAGAACAAGACAAAGTAGAATAGTAAGCGCTATTAGTATTGCAACATTGTCTTTCGCAATTGTTTCTACAATCAAAATCAAATTAGTACCTAAACCAGTAGACGCAACTGCGCCTACAATTATTCCTGCAGTCGCTATTGCTACTCCAACTCCAACCATATTTAATGCGCCTCTCTCAAAGCCAGTGATTGTCTCGTTATACCAGGTTTTAAAAGATTCAGTTAGATTGCCTTTTTTATATCCATCAAAAAACTTTTTAAGAAAATTAACAGTCAACAAAGCAACGATTGTATAAAAAATTGAGTAAGAAGCAGTAAATCTAACTATTACTAATAAATAAATAAGAACAAAAATGGGTATCAAAAAGTGTAATCCTGATAAAAAAGTTTTTCCTAATTTCGGAACATCTTTTTCATCCATCCCTTTAAGATTTAGTTTCAGTGCCTCAAGGTGAGATATATAAAATAATGCTATGTAAGAAATAATTGCTGGGAGAAAAGCATGTTTTACGACCTCAAAATATGTAACACCAATAAAGCTAGCAATTATAAATGCTGCTGCGCCCATAACAGGTGGCATAATTTGACCGTTTACTGATGCAGATACTTCAATAGCTCCTGCTTTTTCTTTTGAGAAACCAGTTTTTTTCATTATTGGAATTGTAAAAGTTCCAGTAGTTACTGTATTAGCAATTGATGAACCTGAAATTAAACCTGTCATTCCAGATCCAAGTATTGCAGCTTTAGCAGGTCCACCTCGCATCTTTCCGACCATTGCAAAAGCTAAATCTAAAAAATATTTTCCTCCGCCAGCAGTATCTAAAAGTGAACCAAAAAGAACGAATAAAAATATAAAGCTCACAGAAACACTAATTGGAATTCCAAAAATTGCCTCTTGGTCAAACCAGTGATAACCTACTAGTCTATTTAAAGAAAGACCAGCGTGTGAAATAATATCAGGAAAATATCTTCCAAAATAAGAAAAAATTAAAAATGAAACTGCTACAATAACTAATGGTAACCCTATTACTCTTCGTGTAGCCTCTAATAGAGCAAGCATGCCAAATATACCTATTATCATTTCAATTGGTATTTTGAATTCTTTGCCTGCAATAACAAAATCTACTTCTAGTAATATTCCAGCTCTTAAAACTAAATCATCATAGAAAATAAGTATGTAGAGACAACAAAGAAAGGATAAAATAGCTATAAAAATATTTGATATCGATATGTTCCCTTTTTTTCTGAACGGAAAAATTAAAAATGCTAAAATTAATGCAAAACCAAGGTGTAAAGCTCTTGCGGGTAATCCTTTAATTACTCCGACATCAAACATAAATGGAAACGGTGAAGCGTACCAAAGTTGAAATAGTGACCACAATATAGCTAATGAGCCTACTATTTTTAGATGAAAACCTTTTAAATTTTTTGCAGGTGATATGTCTTCTTGAATTTTCTTTTGTATAAATTCTTTTTTATTTTCCAACATGTCTCAACAAAATATATCATCTTAAAAAAAAGGCCCAATATTAAATTGGGCCTTTTTTGATAAACTTTGAAGTATTTCTACATCAAGCCTTTTTCTTTGTAATATTTTACTGCTCCTGGATGTAAAGGCGCTGATAAACCATTTTTTATCATATTTTTTGGATCTAAAAATTTAAAGGCATCGTGCTGATCTTTAAATCCATATCTGCCCTCTAGGTTTTCAAACACAGCTTTTGTAACTGTATAAACCATTTCTTCAGAAACATCTGCGCTTGTTACTACTGTAGCCATAACGCCGAATGTTGTTACATCTTTTTTCTGTCCAGTGTAAGTACCTTTTGGTATTACAGCTTTTGCATAAAAGCCATTATCACTAATCAATTTTTGAACCTCTGATCCAGTTAAATTAATTGGCATAGCTTTAGCTGCACATACAGCTGCTTCTTCCATTGCTCCATTTGGAAAACCAACAGAATAACCGAAAGCATCTATAGCTCCATCACATAAAGCTTTAACTTGTTGAGATGAAGTAAGTTCTTGGGTGCTCTTGAAATAGCTGTTGTCTACCCCTTTTGCTTCCATTAATACTTCCATTGTTCCTCTTTGACCAGAACCTGGATTACCTATATTTACAACTTTTCCTTTCAAACCTTGGAAGTCTTTAACTTTAGCTTTTTTTCTTGCCCATATTTGAAAAGGCTCAGGATGCACAGAAAATACTGCTCTTAAACCATTAAAAGGTTTTACCTTTTCTGGTTTTGATCCATTGTAAGCATGATACTGCCAGTCTGACTGCGCTACACCAAACTGAAATTCACCCTGCATAATTTTACCTATATTATAGGTAGAACCACCTGTTGAAGGTGCAGTACATCTATAAGGTTTAGATGTACCTTTTTTTCTTCCATGATCAGCGCTTGTAGCTGCTTTGTGTACCATTTGACAGATAGCATTCCCTGTCTGGAAGTAAACTCCAGTTGGACCTCCTGTTCCTATGGTAAAGAACTCAGTTGCTTTAGCTACTGAGATTACCGATGAAGATAATCCAAATAACATTATTACAGCTGAGATAGTAGAGATTATTTTTTTCATAACCTTCCCTCCTTAATTATATAATTAACTATTTATGGTACCAATTCACAATTAGTATTGTAAGAGCAAATAGCTTAAATTGGACGTTCAGTTAGCGGTTGAAACTAGAGATTTTTTGACCAATCAACCAATCTTTTTGTTCCCTCTACAACATTTGGAGCTAACTTTTTTATTAAATCATAATCTAGCTTTTTACCACTATTAATATTTTTTAAAAAAGTTTCTCCACTAAAATCTGTGTAACTAAGTCTTGCCAACATTTTTTTTGGCTTAAAGCCGAAGTCTGATCCGGGTAACATAGCGACTCCAGTCTTGTTTAAAATATCATTACACATATCTCCTGAGTTTTTAAATTTAGAATTTAGGAATTCTGGCATCAAATAAAACGCACCTTGGGGTGGTGTCATTAAAACTTTGTTGGATTTTAAATTTTCATAAACATAATTACCAATTAAGGACAAAATATCTCTTGTTGTATTTTTATAATCTGAATAGTCGTTAGAAAATGCTTCTACAGCTGCGTATTGTACTGGGGCATTTACAGATGAAATTGACTCACTTGAAAGAATTTTGGTCATATCAAGTATTGATCTTAAATTTTTAGGAATTACAAAAAAACCTAGTCTCCAACCTCCTGCGCCACACCATTTACTTAAACCGCTACTTATAATTGTACCCTCTGAATAATATTTTGATATTGACTCATATTTTCCATTAAACTGAAGTTCTGCGTAAATCTCGTCAGATAAAATTAAAATTTTATACTTTTTTGCAATTTTAGCAATTTCTTTTAAGTTTTTACAAACTGCACCTGTGGGATTATTTGGTGAATTAATAAATAAAATAATATTTTTATTTTTGAGAGTTTTTAATTTTTTTTCTAGCTGTTCTGGTTTTGGAAACCAATTATCTTCTCTGAAAGTTTCAAGCCAATGAGTTTTGTTTTTTGCTATAATTGCCTGCGGTTCATAAGACACCCAGCTTCCAGTTGGAAATAAAAACTCTCCATCAAAACCTAATTGAAGCAAAAATAACAATTGTTTTGATCCTGGACCTATAATTATATCCTCATGACTAAAGGAATTATTTGTTTTTATATTTATATATTTAGCAATAGATTTTCTGAGCTCCCCAAAACCTTGTACTGACAGATATTCTTTTTTATGAGCATTTTTTTTTAAAGCTGAAACAAGTATTTCTGGAATTGGAAATGGAGATTGTCCAAATCCAAAGCTAAAAACTTTTTTTCCATCTTCTTTAAGTTTTTTTGATTTTTCATTAATTAATAAAGTCGCTGAAGTTTTGAGTAATTTAATATGTTTCTTCGTGTAATTTTTCATTCTTGTTTCCAGCCTTTAAGAGATTATAACTGTAGAAATAATTTATTAAAACAGAACGTTTGACAAAGTGATTCGGTCATGATTTAATCATCTTTTGTTCTCTAGAGTAACCTAGATATAGTATTTTTAAAAAATTATAACACTAAAGAATGAATTCTTCCTTAAACAAAATAATTGCAGTTTTAGGTCCTACTAATACAGGAAAAACACATTTAGCGATTGAAAAAATGTTGGAACACAATTCAGGTATATTTGGATTGCCGTTAAGACTTTTAGCAAGAGAAGTTTACGATAAGTGCAAAGACAAAATAGGCTCAGAAAAAGTAGCGTTAATCACAGGTGAGGAAAAAATTATTCCAAACTCTGCTCAATATTTTATTTGTACTGTGGAAGCGATGCCAAAAAATAAACCAGTTGATTTTATTGCAATCGATGAAATTCAAATGTGTGGTGACAGAGAAAGAGGTCACGTATTTACTGACAGATTACTAAATTTTAGAGGAGAAGTACTAACAATGTTTTTAGGATCTCAAATTATGAAAAATATTATTTCTGAAATAATTCCTGAAACAAGTTTTATAGAACAACAAAGATTTTCGAAACTTTCGTACAATGGGCATAAAAAAATTTCAAGAATAGATAGGAAAAGTGCACTAATTGCTTTTTCGGTCGAAGAAGTTTATGCAATTGCTGAATTAGTAAGGAGACAAAAAGGTGGGGCGGCAGTAGTAATGGGGTCATTAAGTCCAAAAACGAGAAACTCACAAGTTGAAATTTATCAGTCAGGGGACGTAGATTATTTAGTTGCTACTGATGCAATTGGTATGGGATTAAATATGGATATAGAGCAAGTAAGTTTTTCAAATTTAAAAAAATTTGACGGGAAAAAAACTAGGAGATTAAGAACAACCGAAATTTCCCAAATAGCTGGGAGAGCCGGAAGATATAAAGTAGATGGATCTTTTGGGGTTACAGGTGGTTGTGAGAATCTTGAACCAGATGAAATTGAAAGAATAGAAAGCCATAAATTACATGATATAAAATTTTTATTTTGGAGAAATTCTAATTTAAATTTTGAGAGACCTGAAAATTTAATTCAGTCACTTGAGGAAAAGCCGACAAGCAAGTACTTTTCTAAAATTTCAGACTCTTTGGATGAAAATGTATTAAAATATCTTGTACGTGATAAAAAACTTAAATTCTCAAATGATAAGCTTGATTTACTTTGGGAATGTTGCCAAATTCCTGATTTTCAAAAAAAAGCATTTACACATATTGACGTAGTGACAAAAGTCTTCAATTTTCTTAATTCTAAAAAGAGTAGAATACCAAATGATTATATGAAGAATCAATTAATAGGAATGGACAAATACAAAGGCAATATTGATATGATATCTAATAAAATTTCAAATGTAAGAACTTGGTCTTATGTAGCAAATAAAAAAAA
>CETM01020822.1_pt1 | contig 10084 bp, 11 predicted proteins | sample 361451 | NCBI WGS metagenome assembly CETM01 (sample SAMEA2622690, study PRJEB7988) | marine metagenome | isolation source: saline water (ENVO:00002010), including
CATTTTGCTTTTCCTTGGTTTGCAACTACTTCTTGTTTTTCCTTTAATTGATCTTCATCAATTAGATACTCCTTATTAATAACATTAAAATTATTATCAAATGTATAAACTAACGGTACACCTGTAGGAATATTCACTGATATAATTTCTTTGTCTGATAATTGATCTAGTATTTTTATAATTGCTCTTAAAGAATTACTATGTGCTACAATGAGATGACTACCAGGATTATCTTTGATATTTTTAGAATAATCTTCCCAAAATGGAATTAATCTTTCAATCACATTCTTCAAACTTTCTCCAACAGGTAATTCTCCATCAATATCTTTAAATTTTTCATTGAATTTTGGATGTCTTTCATCATCTTCTGATAATAATGGTGGGGAAATATCATAACTTCTTCTCCAGATATGCACCTGATCTTCTCCATATTTAGTAGCAGTTTCTGATTTGTTCAATCCTTGTAATGCTCCATAATGCCTTTCATTAAGCCTCCAATTATATTGGATATCATTTTTGTTAAAACCAACAATATTTGAAACAATATCAGAAGTATGAGTTGCTCTTATAAGCAATGATGTATATATAGTATTGATAGAAATATTTTTTTTAAGAAGTTGTTTACCTGAAAATTTTGCTTCATTAATTCCATTTTCGGTTAAATCAACATCTGTCCATCCGGTAAATTTGTTAAGAAGATTCCACTCACTTTCGCCATGTCTTAATAGGATTAATTTCATATTTTTTTCTATATCTTTAACTATATTTTTAGATGAATTTCTTAAAATTTAAGGTTGTTAGTCTTTTTAAAAAATAAAATATAAATTTGATGTGATAAGGTTATGAATATTTTATTTATTACAGATAATTTCCCGCCAGAAGTAAATGCACCTGCATCAAGAACATTTGAACATATCAATCATTGGCTGAAGGATAAAGATGTTAAAGTGACCGTAATAACATGTTTTCCAAATTTTCCTAGGGGAAAGGTTTTTGATGGCTATAAAAACAAACTTTTCGAAAGGAGTAAATATAAAAATATTGAAGTAATAAGAGTATGGTCTTATATAGCTAAAAATAAAGGTACTTTTAAAAGAATTATAGATTATTTAAGCTTTGCAATTAGCGCTTCTTTTTATGGATTATTTTTAAAATATGATATAATTGTTGCGACATCTCCGCAATTTTTTACAACATGGTCAGCTTGGTTTTTGTCAAAAGTTAAAAGAGTCCCATGGATTTTTGAATTAAGAGATTTATGGCCAGATACAATATCTGTAGTAAGCAGTTTAAATAATAAGAATATAATTGCTTTTCTTCATAAGATTGAAATTTCTCTTTATAAAAGCGCTAACTCTGTAGTTGCTTTAACGCACTCTTTTAAAGAAAATTTAATTTCAAGAGGTATTGATGGTAAAAAAATTCAAGTGGTTACGAATGGAGTAGATTTAGATTTATTTCAAAGTAAGCATGATATAGAATTGTCAAATAAATTGAATTTTAATAAAAAGTTTGTTATTGGATATATTGGTACTCATGGTCTTTGTCATGGACTTGAATTTATAGTTAAGACAATTCCACATATTAAATATCAAGATGTGCACTTCTTATTCATTGGTGACGGTGCAACAAAAAAGGATTTGGTTGATCAGGCAAATATTTTAAAAATAAAGAATATTACTTTTCTTGATATGGTTCCTAAAAATGATGTTCCTAAATATCTATCAATTTGCAATATTGCTCTCGTCCCTCTTATAGATGATAAATTATTTCAAACTGTTATTCCTTCTAAGATTTTTGAAGCAGCTGCGCTAAAAAAGCCAATTTTTTTAGGAGTGAAAGGAGAATCAAAACAAATTATTGAAAGATATAATGCTGGAATTTGTTATGAACCTGAAAGAAAGGATAGTTTTTTGACTCAATTTGATAAAATCTATGATGTTGAAAATTACACAACCTATCAAAAAGGCTGTCAAAAATTAGCTCAAGATTACAGTAGGAAGAATCTTGCAAACAAAATGCTAGAAATAATAAAGGATACTTATATTTCAAGTACAAAGAAATGAGAATTGTCATTATAACTCAAAAAGAACCATTCTATCTTGGAAAAAGTATTGATTATTTATTAACAATATTGCCAAAAAAATATCAAGTTGTTGGAGCAGTTATTTCCAGTCCGTCACCTTTTGGAAAAAAAGAATCATTCATAAAAAAAGCAAAGAGAACATTCAATATTTTTGGCCTTAAATTTTTTATTTTTTACAGTATCAAATATATTATTAATTATTTTGATAAAAATAAAAATGTGAAGAAAGTCCTTTTAAAAAATAATGTTTCTGAAATTCAACTTTCAAAATCAATAAATCATAAGTCTTCAATCAAAACTATAGAATCATTCAAACCTGATTTATTGGTCTCAATACAGGGAAATGAAATATTTAAAAAACCTATCATAACACTTGCAAAAAAAGGGTGTATAAATTTGCACTCAGCATTATTGCCAAAATATCGAGGATTAATGCCAACTTTTTGGGTATTAAAAAATAATGAAAAGTATACAGGAGTAAGTGTATTTTTTGTAGATGAAAACATTGATAGTGGTCCAATCATAGTTCAAAAGAGAATTGAAATTAAAAATCAAACTCAAGAGGAATTAATTATTCAAACTAAAAAAATAGGCATGAAAGCAATAGTCGAAGCAATAAATTTAATTGATGGAAATAACTTCACCTTAATAGACAATGATGATTCTAAAAAAACATATTTTTCTTTTCCTGAAAAATCTGATGTAGACGAGTTTAAAAAAATAGGGAAATCTTTTTTCTAATGAATATTCTAACTTTTGATATAGAAGAATGGTTTCACATTTTAGATCATGGTTCTACAAAAAATGCAAAACATTGGAGTAATTATGAGTATAGATTGGAATCAAATATGGATAGAATATTCCATTTACTTGATAAGCATAATCAAGATGCAACATTTTTTTGTTTAGGTTGGGTAGCAGAAAAATTTCCCAATATAATTAAAAAAATTGACTCGCTCAATTTTGAAATTGGATCACACTCCCATATGCATCAACTAGCTTACGAACAAACAAGGAAGGAATTTAGCCAAGATTTGAGTAAATCAATTTGTTCACTAGAAGATATTACAGGCAAGAAAGTAAAAATTTATCGAGCACCTGGATTTTCTGTAAAGAAACAAAATCTATGGGTTTTTGAAGAGTTAATTAAAAATGGCATTGAAATTGATTGTAGTATATTTCCTGCAAGAAGAGCACATGGGGGCTTACCTAGTTATGGAGAATCAAAACCAAGCATAATATGTTTAGGCGATAAAAGACTTAAAGAATTTCCTATCAACACTTTTAATTTGGTAGGGATGCCATTAATTTTTACTGGGGGAGGTTATTTTAGATTGCTTCCTTTTCCTATTATTAAATCACTTATTAAAAGAAGTGATTATAATATGACTTATTTCCACCCAAGAGACTTTGATCCCCAACAGCCAATAATTAAAGATTTATCATTATTGAGGAAATTCAAATCTTATTATGGATTAAATAATGCTTTTCAAAAACTAGAACAACTTATCAGTGCTTTTGATTTTACAGACTTAAAAGAAGCTCATAACAGTATTGATTGGTCAGTCGTTAAAAGAGTCAAATTTTAATGATTAGTGCTTAATATCTTTTCTCAACAAAATTACAAAGAAAGTTTTTATAACAATCTTGATATCTAGAAAAATACTTTTATTTTTAAGATAGTAAAAATCTAATGAAACTTTTTTTTCAAATGAATTTAAATCTCTGCCATTGACTTGAGCCCAGCCAGTAATCCCTGGTACTAATTTATCTATGCCATATTCTTCTCTCATATTTTTTACTATTTCTTCATTATTAACCATACAAGGTCTTGGTCCAATAAAATTCATTTCCCCTTTAATAATATTTAATAGTTGAGGTAGTTCATCTAAGCTATATTTCCTTAAAAGATTTCCAGATTTTAGCAAATAAGAAGCAGAATGATTTTCAGTAAAATGTTCTGTTGGTACTTCAGGAGTATTGTTTTTCATAGTTCTAAATTTATATAGATCAAAAGGTTTATGATTTAGTCCATAATTTCTTTGAATATAGATTATTGGAAGACCATCGTCTAAAAAAATTATTAATACTATAATAACAATTAATGGGCTAAGAATGACTGCTAAAATGAGAGCTATAATTTTTTGAATCATGAGATAAATATAATTTTTTATAATCAATTAGTTTAGCAATTTTTTTTATTGTAATTTTTTTAAAATTATGTGTGAAATATTTATAGCATTGAACAAAAAAGGTATGAAATAATTGAAAATTTTAATTACAGGTGTTGCAGGATTTATAGGTAGCAATCTTGCTGACTTGCTAATAAAGAATAATTTTGATGTATTAGGTATTGATAATTTATCTTATGGTGTCTTTGAACAGATACCGAAAGGAGTTGTTTTTCATCAGGAAGACATTAGAGATAAAAAAATTCACAATTTATTTTCTGAAGTAGAGTATGTTTTTCATTTAGCCGCCAAAAATTCTATTATAGATTGTGAAAATAATCCTATTGAAACATCTGATATTAATGTTAATGGAACTATTAATATATTTGATGCAGCTCTAAAAAAAAATGTGAAGAAAGTTATTTATGCAGAATCTTCTGCAGTCTATGAAGGGTCAAAAAATTTGCCAAGCAAAGAGTCTGATGTATCAGCGAATAGTGTTTATGCAAAATCAAAAATGGATACAAATCGTATTGCACGCGAATATTATAAATCTAAGGGGTTAGTTACCACTGGTTTGCGGTACTTCAATGTTTATGGTCCCAAGCAGGACTATCGAAGAACCATTCCACCAGTTTTTAGTGCGTTTATTATTAATTTGTTAAAAGGCAAACAACCTACAATTTTTGGTGATGGTTCAAAAAAAAGAGATTTTATTTATGTAGATGATGTAAATGATTTTCACTTAATGTGTATTCAGAACAGCACTACAAACAATGAAGTTTTCAATATAGGTTCAGGAAAAAATTATTCTATAAAATATATTTATGAGGAAATAAAAAAAATACTTAAATCAGACATTAATCCAATTTTTGGACAAAATCTTGATTTTGAGGCTCAGGAAAATCTTGCAAATATTGATAAAGCAAATAATATTGGTTGGACCCCAAAAGTTGATTTAAATACTGGTTTAAAAAAGTCTGTAGATTATATAAAAGAAAATGTAATTTAATTTTTCATGATTGTTTCAAGAACACCATTCAGAATTACCTTGGGCGGAGGAGGGACCGATTTGCCTAGTTACTATGAAAACTATGGTGGGTTTATATTTAGTTTTTGTTTATCAAAATATATGTATATATGCGTTAATCGTCCATCTGCAGATGATCTTATAAGGTTAAAATATAGCATATCAGAATCTGTAAACAATACAGAAGATTTAAAGCATGATATAGCAAAAGCATGTCTTGAGCGAGTTGGAATTAATTCAAAAATTGAAATTGCTTCTTTATCAGATATACCAGCTGGGTCCGGTTTGGGGAGTTCAAGTACATACACAGTGGGGTTACTTAATAGTTTATATTCTCTGCTTGGAGATTCTAAGACATTAGAATTTTTAGCAAATGAAGCGTGTGTTATAGAAATGGATATATTAAAAAAACCTATGGGTAAACAAGATCAATATTTAGCAGCTCTTGGGGGGTTTGTTGTTCTTGAGATTGATAATAATGGAGTTGTTAAAGCAAAAAAAATCAATTTAGATCAATCAAGAATGAATGAATTAAAAAGAAACTTATTAATTTTTTATACTGGGCAACAAAGAAAGAATAATAAAATCCTAAAAGAACAAGATAATTCAACAAAAAAAAATAAAAAAGATGTATTAGACTCGCTTCATTATATAAAAGAATCTGGGCATAAAATTCTTCAAATTGTTGAGTCTGGAGATCTTGATGAATTAGGCTTAATGTTTAGAGAGCATTGGGAGATGAAAAAGAAGCTTTCCTCAGGTATCACTAATAGTCAAATTGATTCAATTTATAATATTGCTTTAGATAATGGTGCAATTGGCGGCAAAATATCTGGCGCAGGAGGTGGAGGGTTTTTTACCTTTTATTGCAATAATGATCATCAAAAATTAAGAAATGCGATGTTTAACCTTGGCCTTAAAGAGCTTGAATATTCTTTTGATGATGGAGGATCAAAGATCATATCGATTAATCAATGAAAACAATAATTATACTAGGGTCTAATGGAGAAATTGGCAGTTTTTTATCAGAAAATTTATCTGATACGTATACTATATTGAAGGCAAATCGAAATACAAAAGATCAAAATTATATTGACTTTTCTGATAGAAATTCAATCAGTCATTTTATAAAAAACAATATTAATGACAACATTTATGGTATTATTAATTGTTACGGGATTCAATCCCCAATTGATAATTTTCTTGAAACAGATTTTGATGATTGGGAAAGAAATATTGTGATTAATTTTCAAAATTATTCATTTTTTATACATAATGTATTAAATCAGAATCTTCCTAATTTAAAAAAAATAATCAATTTTTCTGGTGGTGGCGCTACTGCACCAAGAAAAGGATTTTCTGCATATGCAATTTCTAAGATTTCTTTATACAAATTAACCGAAATTTTAGCTGAAGAATGTAGAAATGACAAAATTGATTTTAATATTATTGCTCCAGGTGCTATTAAATCTAGAATGACTGAAGAGATTATAAATAGCGTTCAATTAGGCGATGAATATTCAAGTGCATTGGAAGTGCATAATACAGGTGGAGATAATATAGAAAATATACTCACGTTATGTAGATTACTGTTATCAAGTAAAAGTGATGGAGTAACTGGGAAATTAATTTCTGCACAATGGGATAATCTTAAAGAATCTGATTTAGATATTTTAAAAAACGATAATGATTTATTTAATCTAAGAAGAATTGATAAAAAATTTTTTATTAAAAAGAAAGACTGAAAATGAATATTGGAATTATTGGGTGTGGATTGATTGGTAATAAGAGAGCATTCAGTGTCGGTGCTAATGATAATATTATTTCAGTTTGCGATATAGATGTTAGTAAAGCAAAAAGTTTATCAAAAAAAATAGGTTGTTCTTATACAAAAAATTATAAAGATATAACAAACAATAAAACAATTGATACAATTATTATTTCCACTCCAAATTTTATGATTAAAGAAATTGCATTACATGCTTTAAACAATAAAAAACATGTATTATCAGAAAAACCCCTTGGTAAAAATTCTATTGAAAGCAGAAAAATGCAAAAATGCGCAATCAAAAATAAAAGAATTCTATATACTGGATTTAACCACAGATTTCATCCATCCATCATAAAGGCAAAAAAACTAATTGATGAAAATTTAATAGGTGATATTATTCATATACATGGTCACTATGGGCATGGAGGTAGACCAGGCATGGAAAATGAATGGAGATCTTACAAAAAATATAGTGGCGGTGGAGAATTATTAGATCAGGGAGTTCATTTAATTGATTTAGCCATTTTTTTTCAAGGTTTTCCCAAAAAAGTTTATGGATTAACTGGAAATTTATCATGGGATATAGAAGTTGAAGATTCTTCATCATTTATATTGCATCATAAAAATAAAAAACATTCTCTTTTTTCAGTAGGATGGATTTATTGGAAAAATAAATTTGAAGTTTCTATATATGGCGAATTAGGATATTTACAAATCTCCGGTCTTGGAGGTTCATACGGTAGAGAAAAACTCACTATAGGTATAAGAAATCTAAAGGGAGGCAAACCGAAGACTAAAACTTTTTATTTTAACAATGATGATCATTCATGGAAAAAAGAATGGAGGTTTTTTCAAAAAATAGTTAAAAATAAAAATTATATTGATAATGGCCTCCAAGCAAATTTAGTTGTTGACGCAATATATAAATCTGATATAAGCAAAAATGAAATCAAGCTATAATAATAAAGCTGTTTTTTTTGATCGAGACGGAGTAATTAATCATTTAATATATAGAGATAATGGATTTTATTCTCCAAGATTTTTTAAAGATTTTGAATTATATAAAGATGTAGAGGATACCATAAAATTTTTAAAACAAGAATCATTCTATATAATTATTATTTCCAATCAACCTGATATTTCAAGAAACAACATGAATCGTGAAGAATTACAAAAAATTGATGATTTCTTAAATGAAAATTTAAAAATTAATGATATCTATTATTCATTTGATAGTGATGTAATAGAGGGTGGATCAAAAAAGCCATTACCTACAATGATATTCAATGCACAAAAAAAATGGGAGATTAATTTGTCAGAAAGTTATTTTATTGGAGATTCACAAGTTGATATCGAATGTGCTCAAAATGCGAATGTCCCATTTGTTTTGATTAAAAGAGAACACAACAAAAAATTAGAATATCATTGTTCAATAGATACTCTTCGCGATATTAAAAAGATTGTATTATAAATAATTTAATTATGAATAATTTATAATTATATTGACAGTAATGAATTTCTCAAAAAAATATTTACAAGAATGTATTGAAATTTGCAATGCTATTAATCCTGATGAAATAGAAGATATGGCAAACCTAATTAATTCTGTACGTTCAGAATCTGGCAGAATATTTTTTTTAGGTGTTGGAGGAGGCGCTGGACATGCATCTCATGCAGTTAATGATTTTAGAAAAATTTGTAATATTGAAAGTTATGCGCCAACAGATAATGTATCAGAATTAACTGCTAGAGTTAATGATGATGGTTGGGATACGTGCTATGTTAATTGGCTTAAAGGATCCAATATATCAAGCAGAGACTTAGTATTTGTTTTCTCTGTTGGAGGAGGAAATTTAGAAAAGAATATTAGCGTAAATATCTTAAAATCTTTACAACTAGCTAAAAAAGTTGGATCAAAAATTTGTGGCGTAGTTGGACGTGATGGTGGCTATACTAAACAAGTCGCTGATGTTTGTATTGTAGTACCAAATGTTAATGACCAAAATGTAACTCCTCACACAGAAGCTTTTCAAGCAGTAGTATGGCATTTATTAGTTGCACATCCTTTGTTGCTTGCGAATGAAATGAAATGGGAGTCTGTAAAATGAATAATTTAAAAATAAAAATTTATGCTGATGGCGCTGATATTAATGAAATGATTAAAATGGATAATGAAAATTTTGTTACTGGCTTTACAACAAATCCAACGCTCATGTCACGTTTAGGTATTACAGATTATTTAGGTTTTGCAAAAGATGTTCTTTCAAAAATAAAGAATAAATCTATTTCATTTGAAGTATTTTCTGACGATATCGATGATATGTATAGACAAGCATTAATCTTAAGAGATTTAGGAGAAAATGTTTGGGTTAAGATTCCTGTGACCAATACTAAATCAGTATATACGTATGATTTGATTAATAAGCTTAGTAGTGAAGGAGTCAAAATTAATGCAACAGCCTTATTTACAAAAGACCATATTAAAAATGTTTATGATTCATTAGATAAAAATGTCAATTCAATAATTTCAATTTTTGCTGGTCGTATTGCTAATACGGGCATTGATCCTGAACCAACAATGGAATTTGCAGCAGATTTAACTAAAGAATATAAACATATAGAAACTTTATGGGCTAGTTCTCGTGAAGTATTTAATGTGATCCAAGCGGAAAGAACTAATACTGATATTATTACATTGCCATTTTCTTTAATTAAAGCATATAAAAAAGAAGTTGGAAAAAATCTTGATGAATTTTCTTTAGAAACAGTTAAAATGTTTTATAATGATGCAAAAGAATCAGGGTTTTCTTTATAAATATTAGTATCTATATTCGTCTTTTTTAAATGGTCCATTAATAGACACACCGATATAATTTGCTTGATCTTTAGTTAATTTTGTCAAATCAGCATCAAGATGTTTTAAATGTATTCTAGCAACTTCTTCGTCTAGCTTTCTAGGCAAATTATATAGACCAACATTTGGTTTATTTTTTGCTAAGAATATTTGTGCCAATACTTGATTGGAA
>CETM01033007.1_pt1 | contig 10082 bp, 10 predicted proteins | sample 361451 | NCBI WGS metagenome assembly CETM01 (sample SAMEA2622690, study PRJEB7988) | marine metagenome | isolation source: saline water (ENVO:00002010), including
CAAATCCTGCCGCCCCGACCATTTTATGAAAAAAGCTAAAATTTATATTCCTGCCAAAACAGCCATGCAGTCTGGTTTAGGTAAAAATAATAAATGGATTCTTGAATTTTACACTGAGAATAAAAATATAAATCCATTAATGGGATGGGAAACATCATCAAATACACTTTCTGAGGTAGTATTAGAATTCTCGTCTAAAGAATTAGCTATTAATTATGCGAAAAAAAATGATATTCATTTTGATTTAATTGAACCAAAAAAAAGAAAATTCGTAAAGAAATCATACGCGGATAATTTTACTAAATAAATGTTTAAATTTTTTACAAACAAAAAATGGTTTTTATGGAGTATTTTTGGATCTTTTTTTATTCTAATATCTACGTGGTATCAAGTACAGCTTGACGTAAAAATTAATGAGTGGTTTGGAGAATTTTATGATACTTTGCAAAAAGCTTTAACAACTCCAAACTCTGTATCTGAAGGAGAATTCATATCTTACCTTTTTACTTTTGCTAAAATTGCTGGTCTTTGGATTATAATAGCTGTATTCACAGGTTTTTTTACAAGTCATTGGGTTTTTAGATGGAGAACCTCAATGGCAGATTATTATCATGATCAGTGGCTTAAGGCTCGTTTAACAGAGGGTGCATCTCAAAGAGTTCAAGAAGACACACTTAAATTTGCAAGAATTATGGAAGGTCTTGGAACTGGTTTGTTAGATAGTTTAATGACTTTAGTTGCGTTCACACCTATTTTATGGGAATTGTCAAAACAAATTAACAAGTTACCTTGGATTGGACAGGTTGACCATGCTTTAGTTTGGGTTGCTATAATTTCTGCTCTAGGTGGAACATTATTATTAGCTGCAGTTGGAATAAAACTCCCTGGAATTGAGTACGATATACAGAAAGAGGAGGCAGGATACAGAAAAGAACTAGTTCATGGAGAAGATGATCCAATAAGAGCAGCGCCACCAACAATTGGTCAATTGTACAATAGAGTAAGAGGAATTCACTATAAATCATATTTTCATTACTTATATTTCAACACTGTTAAGTGGAGTTACTTTCAAGGTATGGTAATTGTTCCTTATTTAGCTTTAGCACCAACCATTGTCACAGGAGCAATTACATTAGGTTTTGTTCAACAAATTACTAGAGCTTTTGGAAGAGTAGAGGGGTCATTACAATATTTAGTAAAAAGTTGGTCAACAATTGTCGAGTTAATTTCCGTTTGGAAAAGATTAAGAGAATTTGAAGCAAAATTAAACACATCAAAAAATGACGTTTCTATTAAAGTTTAATTATGAGTCTAGATAAAAAATTAGTCGATAAATTGGTTAATATAACTTCAAGTGCATCTATAGCTTGTTATAAATTTATCGGTAAAAATGATAAAATAAGCGCAGATAAAGCAGCAACAGATGAAATGAGAAAAAAATTAAATCTGTTGGATATAGACGGAAAGGTAGTTATTGGAGAAGGAGAACTGGACAAAGCACCTATGCTTTATATAGGTGAAAAATTAGGTACTGGAAAAGGTTCTAGTATCGATATAGCTGTTGATCCACTTGAGGGTACCAATTTTGCTGCAAAAAATTTACCAGGGGCTCTGTCAGTAATTGCTGTTACATTAAAAGGTAATTTATTTAACGCACCAGAAACATATATGAATAAACTTGCTGTAGGAAATGATGTTCCAAAAGATGCAACAGATTTAGATTTTTCAATTGAAAAAAATATAAAAAATATTGCAGATTCTAAAAATAAAAATTTAGAAAATATTACTGCATGTCTATTAGATAGACCTAGACATAAAGAAATAATTGAAAAATTAAAAAGCTTGAAAGTGAATCTTAAATTAATATCTGATGGTGATGTATCTGGAGCTTTATTAGTTACTCAAGAAAAATATAATATTGATATTTTTCTAGGTATTGGAGGTGGGCCCGAGGGTGTTTTGGCTGCATCAGCGCTAGATGCGTACGATTGTAAATTTCAAGGAAGATTTATTTTTAAAACTGAGGAAGATATTTTAAGAGCAAAAAAAATGGGAATTGATGATTTGAATAAAAAATATAACTTAAATGAAATTGTAAGAGGCGACTCAATTTTTTGTGCTACGGGAATTACAAAGGGTGATTTAGTTAATGGTGTCGAGCTAAATAATGGCAAATATTACACTGAGACATTAGTAACACATAAAAATTCATTCATTGATGTTGTAAAAAAAGAGGTCGCTATTACTTGATTAATTTAATTATATACAATAAAAGATCCAAATTTGGTCCCTTCGTCTATCGGTTAGGACACGTGGTTTTCATCCTCGAAAGAGGGGTTCGATTCCCCTAGGGACCGCCAAAAAGCTAAAATTCATAATTTCTAAAATTTTATGTATTTTGTTCTCGAAATAAATATAAATTAAGAAAATAATGAGAAAAACTCTTTTTACACACGGTCAGGTTTACAATCTGGATCAAGTTAAAGAACTAAATAAATTAATTAAAAAAAATTTCATAACAACGGCTATTGATAAACCTGCTCAACAAAGTGTAAAAACTTCGGAGATTAAATTTGTTAAGTTAGGATCAGTGGGAAGTCTCTTAAACCCTTTTATTCAGTTTTGCATATCAGCAAATGTTAATGCTTTTGGATTTGATCTTTTTCCCTTAAATGCAGACAAAATACTAAATCTTAATATATATAATAAAGGAACTGAGTATAACTGGCATACTGATGGCGAACCAAATAATCCAATTAGAGACATAAAGCTAACTTGTCTTTTAAATCTTTCTGAAGATGATTATGAGGGTGGTAATTTGAAACTTTTTGATGGAAAAGAAATAGATATTGAAAATTTTAACAAACCAGGTTCCGCTGTAATTTTTCCATCATTTATAAACCATAAAGTAACCAAATTAATTAAAGGTGAAAGATATACTTTAGCTATATGGTGGTATGGTCCAAAGTTTAAATAAAATTTTATGTCATATTATGTTTATATGATAAAAACTATTAGTAGTAGTTATAATAAAACATATGTTGGTTATACCTTTAATTTAAAAAATAGACTAAAAAAACATAATACTGGTAAAGGTGCCAAGTCAACAAAAGGTCATAAATGGGAAGTAGTTTATAAAAAAAAATTTAAAACAAAATCAGAAGCAATGTCTTTTGAATATTTTTTAAAGAAAAAAAGAAGCTTAAGAAAAAAAATAATAAATGAAAAAAAAAATAGCTATAGTATTACCTTATAAAGAAATTTTTTCTAAAAATTATGCTGGTGCCGCATCAATTTGGGTTAAGGATTATAACGATTTGTCAAAACTGTCTGGGGAAACTATTATTTACGGGAACCTTAATAAAAAATTAAAACCAATAACAAAAAATTTTAAAAATATAAATCTAAAACCTAGTGTTTTTTCGAAAAATAAAATTTACATAAACTCTTTCTATAAAGATTATCTTAAAAATAATTTTGATATAATTGAAATTCATAATAGACCTGAGTATTTAAATTTTTTAATTAACAAAAAAGTAAGTTCAAAAATAATATTTTTTTTTCATAATAATCCAAAAGAAATAAGAGGGTCCAAAACTCCTTCTGAGAGAATGCAAATTTTGAATCATACACATAAAATTTTTTTTGTAAGCAAATGGACAATGGGTAAATTTTTTGAGGATTTGCCATTTAAAAGTAAAGCTAATTGTGAGATTTTATACCCTTCAATTAAAAAACCTACCGCTTTTAACAAAAGAAAAAAAAAACAAATTGTTTTTACAGGTAAATTAAATTCCTCAAAAGGTTTTGATTTATTTGGTCAAGCAGTAATTAAAATTCTTGATAAATTTCCAGATTGGAAAGCAACAATTGCAGGTAATGAACCACGTGAAAAATATAATTTTAAACATAAAAATTTAAAAGTATATAACTGGCTTCCTCATCAAAAAATTTTAGACCTATACTCGAAGTCGTCAATATCTGTGGTGCCATCAAGATGGGAGGAGCCTTTTGGAAGGACCTCAATGGAGTCTGCAGCTAATGGTTGCGCAACTATTACATCTTCAAGAGGTGGTCTCCCTGAGACCTTTAACAATAACCTTATTTTAAAAAAATTAACATCAAATCAAATATTCTTTCTATTAAAAAAACTTATTATAAACCCAAAACTCTTAAAAAGAATCCAATTAAAGAATTTTAATAATTTAGTTCATAGGATTGAAAATTTAGTGAATTATCTCGACTCTGTAAAATACAATCTAATGGATAAAAATATTAGTATTAGTAAAAATTTAGGCCCAAAAATTTTGCATATTTCTAATTTTAATGAAAAAAATAATCAAAGATTGTTTAATATTTCTATAGCATCTAAATTATCTAACGGTTTTATAAGAAATAATTGTGATGTAATTAACTTTAGTTATAGAAATTATTTATCTCAGAAAGTTTTTCCAAATCTTGATAAAGATATACTTGATATAAACAATAATTATAAACCTGATCTTATATTGCTTGGACACAATAATATTCTTCAAAAAAATACATTATTTGAGTTAAAAAAAAAAGGTACCAAAATATCATTATGGTATGAAGATCATGTAGCAAATTATGGTCCAAATTGGAAAAATAATCTTAGCTTAATTGAAAAAAATAATGATTTAATTGATACTTATTTTATTACAACACATCCTGATGTTATAAGAACAAAAATTAATAAAAGAAAATTAAATTTTTTACCTATACCTGTAGATAAAAACATAGAAACATTGAGTATTTATAAGCATAAACATAGATATAAAGATCTATTTTTTGCATTAAGTCATGGTGTAAATTTTGGTGGTTTAAGACAAAATACAAAGGACGAAAGAGAAAAGTTTTTAAATAATTTAGTAAAGTTAGGTAAAAATATAAATTTTCACGTATTGGGTATTAATAACGATAAACCTAAATGGAATTATGATTTATATAAGGAAATGATGATTTGCAAAATGTCATTAAATTTGAGTAGAGGAAAACCTTTAAAGTACGCATCTAGCAATAGAATAGCATCTTATGTAGGAAATGGGATACTTACTTTTATTGATGAAAAAACAAAGTTTCATGATTTTTTTAGCAAAAATGAAATGTTATTTTACAAAAATGAAAAAGATTTATCAGAGCAAATCAATAATATTAAAGATGATATTAATAGAATAAATAAAATCTCAGCAAACGGAAAAAAAAGATACTTCGAAATATTTAATAATCTAATTATCTCAGACTCAATTATACACAAGACCTTAGGATCTACACAAAAATATAAATATGTGTGGTCAAAATAAAGTTATATGTATCGCTGGAAAAAATCAGTGTGCTATTGATGCTTTAAAATATGTAGTCAGAAAGTTCAAAAAAAAATATAAAATTTTAGCTTTACCAAATCCCAATGATAATGGTGTAGATAGCTGGCAAAAATCATTTAAAAAATATTGCATAAATAATAAGATTAAAATTACAAAACTAAAAAATTTATATAAAATTAAAAATCTTTATTTTTTTTCATTAGAATTTGAAAGTATTTTAAAAGTAAATAGTTTTAAATCAAAAAAATTATTTAATATTCATTTTAGTATTTTGCCCAAGTATAGAGGTTGTCACACTAATTATTTTCAAATTCTTAAAGGTGAACGTGTTTCTGGAGTTACCTTACATATAATTGATAAAGGTATTGATACTGGAAGCATAATAGATGTAGCAAAATTTAAAATTAATAAAAATGATACTGCCTTTGAAAATTATTTAAAACTTCTTAATAAATCGTCATATCTATTCAAAAAAAATATTAAAAATGTATTAGAAAATAAATTTAAATTAAAAAAACAAAATCCTTTAAAAGGAAGCTATTATAGTAGAAAAAGCGTAAATTATAAGAAACTCACAAATATTACAAAAATAAAACATAATTTAAAAACACATAATAAAATAAGATCTTTAATTTTTCCTCCTTTTCAATTACCAATTTATAATGGTAAAAAAATAAAAAAATCAATTTATAGAAATAAAAAAATTCATTTAATAACATAATATGATTTATAAAGTAGCATTAATTGGGTATGGATATTGGGGACCTAAACTTGCCAGAAATTTTTTAAACTCAAATAATTTTGAAATCAGTTGTATTGTAGATAAGTCATTAAACAATCTAAATAAAGCAAAAAAAATTTTCCCGACCTCAAAATTTTATCAAAATCACAAAATGATAAATGTAAATGAAATCGATTTGGTTGTTATATGTTCTCCTACTAAATTTCATTATGAAATGGCAAAATTTTTTCTTAAATCAAATCATGTCTTGGTTGAAAAACCATTATCACTTAATCTGAAAAAAGTAGCTGAACTTGAAAGATGGTCAAAAAAAAATAATAAATTGTTATTTGTTGACTATCCATTCATTTTTTCTGGATCAATAAATTTTGTGTACAAAATAATTAAAAATAAAAAATTTGGTAAACTTTTAGAAATTGAAAGTTTTAGAGAACAAGCTCCAATAAGAAATGATGCTAATGTGGTATGGGATTTGGGTGTTCATGATATTTCAATTTTAAAATATATACTAAATAGCAATCCGATAATGGTAAGGGGATTAAAATATAATACTGCAAAAATTAAAATGAAAGATACCGCCTATATAAATTTATTATATAAAAATAATCTTAAAGTATTTATTAAAAATTCATGGATCTCACCTACTAAAATTCGACTGATTAAATTTAAGTTTCAAAACGCTATTATTACATGTGACGAAAATGAGCCATTATATAAAATAAAGATTTATAAAAAAGACAATAAAAATAGCTCAAGATACAAACTTGAAATACCCGATATTGATATTTCTGAACCTTTATATAACTTAGTTAATTATATTTATAAAAGTATAAAAAAAAAACAAAATCCAATCTTTGATAAAAATTTTAATGTAAGTATTACTAAAGTTTTAGAAAAAATTTAAGATGATAAAATTTTATGATTTAAAAAGACTTGATAGAAAAAAACACCCAATTATTTTAAAAAAAATTAAAAAAATTTTTAATAAAGGTGATTATATTTTAGGTGAAGAGGTGTCAAAATTTGAAAAAACCTTTTCTAAATTTATTGGGTGTAATTATTCTATAAGTTGTGCAAATGGCACAGATGCCATTACGCTCGCATTAAAATCTCTAAATCTTCCTAAAAATTCAGAAGTTATAATGCCTGCGATGACCTATTGTTCAACAGCATTTGCTATAATTAATGCTGGATTAAAACCCGTATTAGTAGATCTTGAGAAAAACAAACCTACTATAGATATTAAAAAAATTAATTCAAAATTAAGCAATATGACTAAAGTTATAATGCCTGTTCATCTATATGGTTCTGTAGTAAAACTTAATGAAATTAAAAGTATAATTAAAAAAACCAATAAAAAAATTTATTTAGTTGACGACTGTGCTCAAGCTCATGGTGCTTCATTAGGATATTTAAAAAGCAAAAGAGTAGGTTCAATCTCTGATATATCTTGTTTTAGTTTATATCCTGGAAAAAATCTTGGCGCTTATGGAGATGCCGGTGTAATAACAACAAATAATAAAAGATTTTATGAAATTCTTTCAAATCTGCGTAATTTAGGATCGACAAAAAAGTTTATTCACGATCAAATTGGTCAAAATAGTAGGCTCGATACAATTCAAGCAGCTATATTAAATACAAAAATTAAAGACTTAGATTTTTTAAATAAAAGAAGAGTAAAAATTGCAAATTATTATGATAACTTAATTTTAAATAAGAAAATAACTAAATTAAGTTATTCTAAAGGGTGCGTATATCATCAATATGTAATTCTTACCAAAAATAGATCAAAAATGGTTAAATATTTAAATAAAAATAAAATTCAGTATGGCTTTCACTATCCTTATGCAATCCATCAATTAAAGGCACTAAAGAAATTTTTTAAAAATCAAAATTATCCTAATTCTGAAAAAATAGCAAAAGAGGGTATAAGTTTACCAATTGATCCTAATTTGTCTTTAAAGGAAATTAAAAAAATAACAAAAGTTTTAAATAATTTTAGTTAATTGAGTAAAAAAAAAATAATAATTTTTAAAAACGAAGCAACTGGTGATCTAGTGCATAGTAGAGAGGCTATTTACAATATTATTAATAGCAATAAAGAAAAAGAAATTATTTTATATATATCTCAGATAAATAAAGAATTTACATTTTTATTTTCAGGAGAAAATCTTACAATAAAGTTAATAAATCACAATCTGTCTCTATTAGAGAAAATAAAAATTTTTATTTCCTTATTTGGTAAATTTAGTGAGGAGGTTTTTATATTAGCTCCTAAAAACTTTTATTTTTATTTATCATTTTTTTTCAGAAATATTAAATTTTATGCTTTAATAATAAAAGATATTAATAATTATCAAAGACCAAATAATTTTTTAAAGAAATTTTTATATAAACATGTTGTAAATGATAGATCTTTAAATTTTCGAAGACCTTCTACATTTACATTGCAAAATCAACTAATAGGAGATTATCATAAAAAAGCATATATAGTTAATTTAGAAAACAAAAGAAATGATATACCAATTACTTTAGACAATTATTGCCATTTTCATATAAATAAAAAAAAATTTGATAAATTAGGGTGGGGGTCAGAAAATATAGAAGTCATTCTTAATCATCTTCTTAAATATAATAAAAAAATTATACTTACACGTGACATAGAAAATTGTAATAGAAATAGAGATTTTTATGAAAAATTTAATGTATATGATTTTAATAGCAAAAATTTCATTGATAACAAATCAAACGTAATACTAATGGAAAACGTTCAAGGTGAGCAACTGTATAATATAATACGAAAAGCTGATAAAATTATTGCTTTTCATGGAATGATAACAAGTTTTGCTTGGATTGAAAAAAAAAAGGTTTTAGATCTTTATTTTTGTGAAATAAATAATTGGGACGATTATAGAAAGTATAGAAACTCCTTCTACGAGTTCAAGCCTTCATATAAAGGATATGATTTTATTATTCCAAAAAAAAATATAACAAAAACTTTAAAAAAAATGAATTTTTTTCTTAAAAATGACTAAAAGAATTATTTTAAGAGTCTCTAACGAAATAGGCAACCAAATGTTTATGTATGCATCAGCGTATTCTATAGCAAAAAAAATGAATCGAGAACTATTTCTAGATAATGAGACTGCATTTTTACTTAAAAAAAATATAAGCAAATATGCACTAGATAATTTTAGAATATCAGCTTCTATCATTGAAGACAAATTTAAGTTCAAAAATTTAAATGGTTATTTGAGACGTAAAATAATTTTAAAAACAGATTTCATAAGATCACAAAAAAGGTTCTATGTAGAAAAAAAAGATAATAATAAAATAACAAAATTTGATGAAAATTTTATAAATAATTCATTTGATGAAAACCTTCATCTAGAAGGTCATTTTGAAAGTCCTAGATATTTCAATATATATTCTGAGGAAATAAAGCAACAGTATAGATTTGTTAAGGAGGCGGAGTTTAAGCATCTTCCAATCTACCATCAAATAAATAATTCTAATTCTGTTGGGATTTGTATTAGGCAAAATCGTTTTAACGAAGGTTATGGAAAAAATAATAATAAAAACATTGATAAATCTAAAAATTATTCAAAAGAACAAATAAAATATATTAATAAATCTATCAAATTAGTAAGAAATAAAGTGCAAGATGCTAAGTTTTATTTATGGTCAAATGATTATTCTAATATCAAAAAAGAAAATTTTAATTTTGAAGTTAATTTTGTTAATACCGCTAAATATAAAAATAATCTTGATGTAAGAGCATTAAATCTTTTTTTATTGTCAAAATGCAAACATTTTGTTGTAACCCCATCTACATTTAGTTGGTGGGGTGCATGGCTTGGAGAAAGTAAGACAAGCATAATCTTGAGACCAAATCCTAATTATTTTTCTTTATTTAAAATCAACAACCTCGACTTTTGGCCCAAAAACTGGACAGAAATAAATGAATAATTTTAACAAGATTTTTTATTTTTTTTTTT
>CETM01201427.1_pt1 | contig 10081 bp, 6 predicted proteins | sample 361451 | NCBI WGS metagenome assembly CETM01 (sample SAMEA2622690, study PRJEB7988) | marine metagenome | isolation source: saline water (ENVO:00002010), including
CTCCTCTACGTCTGCTGGAGAGCCGTGGTAGAGGGTAGATGAAGTCTTCTCAACCTCCAGATACTCAGGAGGTATAACCCCACTGGGCGTAACTATATGGGCGTGAGGTACGTCCGCTGCGTAGTACTTACCTACGTACTCTGGCTTATAGTTCTTCCACAGCTCTTTTGGATCAGTGCGAGCATACTCAGCAGCTTGCTCTAGGGTAATATCACGGTGACGTATGCCGCCTTGATGCTCGGGGCCGTCTGGGTCGTAGGGCACTAGCTCAGAGCCAGCTATGCGAGTATCTGGCATGTCCCTGATGAGTCGAGACAGGTTTATCTTTACTGGGCTTGTCTCATACTGGTTTATGAAGTGCCGAGGGTCGCTTACTTTGTCGGGGTCAGGACTAGTAAAGAACACGCTGGGGCCTGATACTGAATCGGACTGCCAGTGATCTAATCTCTCAGCCAAGTCAGCCCTGAACTTCTCTTCTGATAGGTTCCTAACATCCAGGAAAGCTTTTAGGAGCTCGGGGTCTTCGGCTATAGCCTTCTGCGAAGCTAGGCCCTTGCGCTTCATCAGTTCGAGATACTTGGTAGGCACCGCGGACTGTACATAGACATCCTGCTGATCTGAGGAAGTCTTCTCTAGTATAGCCCTCCTTAAGGCTTCTGCGCGGGCAGTGTTAAACTGCGGCTTGTCAGGGTTCTCCTTGTCAAAAGCCAAAAGGGCTGTTCGCATAGCTTCGGGATCCACGTAAAAGCCCGAGGTGAAGGCATCCCCCTCTACATTATACAGAGAGGGGTCTGCTTCTCCCTTCTCGGCTAAAACATAGTGTTCATGGGCCCCAGTGTAGGGTACTCCCCTAGACGCCAGTAATCTTGCCTGGGTATCCGCGTCTAGCTCTTCACCATAGTCATAGAGTAGTCTTGGGTTCTTTAGGCCGAAACCTAGCTCTTCAAGAGCCTCTCTTTGTGCCCCCTCTAGGATCTGGTCCCTAGTAGGCATGTCGGGGGAGGCAACTTCCTTATCATGAACGCCGCCCCCGGGGAACTGGTAAGGGCCAAACTTGTAGCTCTTCGCCTTCTCCCTCTCGTCTGGGCGAGCTAGGATATTACCTGTTTGGGGATCTCTTATAAGCAGAGTAGCCCTGTGCCTACGAGCTGAGGAAGTCTTATTAAGTAGGTGTGATCTAGCTGCATCACTCGTATCTGCAGTATAGGTATTAGCTATGGCGTCTCTAAGCATCTGGAGATACTTAGTCTCCTTGGCTACATGCTCCGGGCTAGTTGCATAGCGGACATCCTCAACTGCGGAGGTCCCCCTATCTCCGCTTCTTTTAGCTATCTGGTACAACCGCTGTGCTATACCCGGCTCTAGTATAACAGCTCTATCAGCTGCATCCACCACGCCGGGTATACGAAACATTCCAGGAGGGTAGCCCTCCATCAAAACCCGCTTGCCCTCGCTGTGGGCCTTTAATATCTTGTCGGCCTTCTCCTGCCTCAAGCGAGGTTTGTCCTCATCTTTTGGCTCTACAAACTCTCCGTCTACTACACTCCCTAGGTCTGTGCCCTCAACTAGATCGTACTGGTCCCGTATGGAGCTGAGGAGTGTGGATTTGCCTGCACCCATAGGGCCCGTCAGCAGGTCTATGGAAGAAGTCTTCTCCCTGTCTGCCGTGTACTTACCGAGCAGCCCACCAAGTAACCCCGCGGTTCCTGCTACAGCTAGTCCCCTAGGATATATAGAAGCTATTCCCTTGAGCACGTCTAGGCCAGACTTATGCTGCTGCACATAACTAAAGGGAGACTTTAGTTTTAAGATGTTAGCAGGGTTAAAAATCTTCCCTGCAGCTTCTCCGTAGGTCTTAGCTTTATTTACTAATCCTGGGCGTTGTAGCCCGCGATTAAACTCTGATAAGTCCCGCTTGGTTAGGAGGCTCTCAATAGCAGGAGTGAATACGTAAGGCATGGCTGCGTAACCAGCACCCATCGCTGCAGCGCCCCCAAAGGCTGCTGCTCTGGCCTTCTCCTCATCAGTACTACCGAGGCCTCTACCTATAGCGGCCCCCAGTAGAGTACCTTCCGGACCTAGTACGGCCTTCTTTTCCATGCTCTTCTCAAGAGCGTATTCCTGTGCGTGTGCTTCTCTAGCAGTGTTGTGTGTTCCCAAAACACGCTTACCGTCTTTGGTATAGAGCACGTATTTACCGTTACGCTTTTTAATCATCTTAACAGTCCCACTTCCTCAGGGCCTTGCAGATGGATTTATCTGGGGTCTTAGAGCAGTCTATGTTGTGCTTCTTCTTCATGCCACCCATACGGGCGCAGAAGCTCTTACGGCGCTTGGCAGACTTAGGGGACTTCTTAGCCTGCTTCTTACTCACAGGCCGTTTTAGATTAGCTCCCTCAGTTCGCTTGAAGTGAGCTCTACCCTTACGATTAAGTCCCCCCTTCGGGTCTTGATACTTCTTCTTTACCCCAGAGGTCTTCTCTGAACCCATTTCATCCATATGGTCAAAGAGAGATTCTGCTACTCTACAGCCGTACTCATGATCCGAGGGGAAGTGCACACCCATCTCTAGGCGGGACTTGCCTATAGCAGCAGCTAGGTCCTCTAGCATATCTTTGATCTCAGGGTACATCTGACCAAGAGCTAAAGACAGGAGTTTGGACTGCATGCTGTGCCCCGAAGGGTAAGAGGGAGTCTTCTCCCCGGTACCCGAGTACATCTGCCCCTCTGAATTGACTGCAGTAAAGGGTACTCCCAGCTCAGCCGCCTGCTCTTCGGGTCTAAGCCTGCCGAAAGACTCTTTTAGCTTGAGTATGACAGGGCTGGATATCCTCACTAGCTTGTTGATGACTGGATCAGCCTCTTCAGCCTTACCGATGGTCTCCAGCAACTTACGAAAAGGCGCCGTCAAATCTCTATCTACTTCCTCGGCAAATTCTAAACTAAGAGTGGGTTTGCTCATCATGTTACTGAGGTGAGATAGCTCTTTTAATAGGGACTTAGAGCCCATCAGAGGTGGGTCCCTCGGGATGGCCTTGAGGGCTCTGGAAGTGCTCTCTTCCTCTGCCAGTTTAGACTGCATGTGATCTACAAAAGCGGAGTCCAGAGCAAGTGTGGCTAACTCCACTGCGGAAGAAGTTTTAGTTCCTCGCTGAGCTACCCTATTAGCCACTTCTAATACTCCTTTAGTGTCTTCCATAGCTAAGAAAGGATCCCCCTTTAGACCTAGCACCTTAGCCCAAGCAGGCTCGGATTTAAGACCTCCCGCTTTTAAATCAAAGGCTCGCCTAGTTAGCTCTGGATACCTCTCCGCTAACGCAACCATGGTTGCTCTATGGCGTATGGACTCCTCCTTACGGGGGTCCATGGTGGCATAGAGACTAACTTCCCTATCATATCCAGGAATCGAGTATACTGTTTTTGTTGGGGAAGAAGCGCTTACCGTGGTCCCCTCAGGCATGCGAGTTAGGAGATCAGAGTGCTCCTCAGTGGGTAGATAAATGTCTACGTCAGAGATGCCTCTGGCGTCAGCCAGCCCCCCGGACACGTGATGAGTACCAGCAGGAATTTTCCCCTGTAGGGCCTCATATATCTCTTCTTGGGTAGCCAAGCTGGAGGTCTTCTCTAGTCGCTCTTTCAAGGCTCTAAGTCCTTTCAGCTTGGCTACATCAAATACGGCGTAGGGGTTATCGGAGTCAGAAGAGCTAGCCTCCAAGTCCTTTATAAGTGTAGCGATAGGGACCATATCTAACCCCTTAAGGGCGTCGTTATCTGCACCCAGGAGGTCCCGCTGTTGGTCGCCTATTTTGCCCGCTCTGAAGTACGTCCTCTGAGCTTTGAAGCCCCTACCCTTCTTCTTTTTAGCCTTCTCCCTGAAGTGGTCAGGCCACATAGTCAGCTTGGGACGACTACCTACACCGTGCGTAGTAAGGGCCTGGTACCCAGCTTCCTCTAGCGCCTCCCTCCGAGCTGCCTCGTTTATAGACTGCCCAGACTCTATGCCCCCACCAGGAAACTTCCAGTTCTTCTGGTCACTATCGTGGCCCTCCTGAGCTTGAGAGGCTAACACCCTGCCCTGATCGTCGTACAGGTACATTAAAACTCGAGGCCTTACGTCTGTAGCCTTCAACTTTACAGCATGTTTTATGAGGTCCATACGAGGTCTCCAGAGGGCGCAAATCTACCCAATTATAATGGCATAAGGAAGTGAACATCCACACTGCACTTTCAGAGTGCAGTTCAGCTGGCCGTAGGCCGGAAAGAGAGCGCGATTTGCTAAGTTTTGGAAACCGGGAGGAGGTCTCCAGCCTCGAGATTTTCCTAGAGGCGCTAGCCCGCCTGCTCCTCGTGGACTTCTCTGGGGAGCCCTCAGCGGCCCCCCATCGGGTTTTCGAGAAGGTGGAGGGAGTGTGGGAGGCAAAGCCCCTCCCCCGAAATCCTGCTGCCGCAAAGCTGGTAGGCGGCGGTAGCGGGAAAGCGGCGTTGGAGACAAAGATCTTCCATAACGCATCTTTCTCTACCAGACCTCCCGTCAAAGGGCGGATCTGGGAGCCCCCACCGTGGTCGCCGGATGGGGGTCTGGAAAATCGGGTCCACTTAGTTGTGGCCGACCGCTACGTGGTAGGGTTCTTCGGGCGGCAAGTCTGGGTGGTGCGTGACTGCACCACTGTGGTGCTTAGAGAACACAGTACCTCTTACATTCAGGGAGTCGCTAAACTCCTCTCTGAAGTTAAGAGGCTGAACGTTTTCGCGCCGAGAGCTAAAACTCTGAACCCGAAGCTCGAACTCTTCCTAGAGAAGTTCGAGAGGGATCAGGCACAGCTCAAGCCCAAGCCCAAGCCAAAGACCAAGCCAAAGCCAAAGCCCCGTCAGAGACAGGGGCAGGGACGGCGGCAGCGTCGGAATAACAACCGGCGCTAAAGATTAGAAGGTCCCACGCGGGATAACCAAGATGGGCATCGCATAGCGGCCTACGCCTTCTTTTCTTTAGGTATTAGAGTGTTGGCTCTAGCGCATATGTCTTTGCCATAGGATGCTATATCAGAGGTCCTATCCAGTGTTATAGATCCTGATACAACTTCAGGTACCTGTAGCTTGAGCTCTGAGCCCATAACATAAATCCGTAAAAGCTGCTTAGACTTGTCTCCATCAATCTCGGCATACACCGAAGACTTGGTTAATCTATACTTTACTTCCGGCTTGTACCCTTTCGGAAGCAACTTAGGCAGAGAGGCTTGTAACTCTTTCTCTATGTTGTACGGGTCTAGCTTGGAGTTAGCTTCTTCTAGAGCTTCTCTAACTAGATACTCACTAAACCTCCTTTTTAGCTCGGAGTTTGACATTCCAGACAAGGTATCACCTAGGCAGTTATCTTTTAGTACATCTAGTATAATGGGGTCCCCAGAGAGTACCCGCCTCGCAAAGCTAAGTATTTGATACTGCTGCTTCTTTTTCTTAGCCAGCTTTAGTAAAGATCTAGGGTTGCTATTAAGCCTACCTTTAGCAAATTTACTAAGAAACGCTATATCCTCGTCGGTGTGGGATAGCAAGTTAAAGCAAAAGAATGGCTCAACGTCCATACGGTTAGCTGTCTCAATGTCAGTAAACATTAGATACTTAATACCATTAGTTAACCACCCAAACTTGGCAGTCGTAGTAGTAAAGTATCTAAACAGCTGGGATACGCTCTCACTGCCTAGCTTATCACTACAGGCCTTGCACTCTATAAGAACCACAGGCTTTCCCGCATACATTACAGCGTAGTCTACCCTTTCCCTTTTCTTTACTCCAAAGTCGGCTAGCAACTCAGGACATATTTGTTTGGGGTTAAATACGTCGTAACCTAAAGCAGTTAAGAACGGGAGCACGAGAGACGTCTTGCAGCCCTCTTCCGAGCTGATATACTCGGCCGTGTCTCTGGCGCTATTAGCCAGTTCTTGCAACTTATCTTTGTCCATAAGGAGTCCCTTCGTGTCTAGCTCACCAAAGTCTAAGCAATATCTCTACGGCGATGGAATCGGATACGTAGAACTTATCGGTGCATCAGGCTCTGACTTGATGGTTGTAAACGCTGCCCGAGTGAGCTTTGACTCCGAGAAGACAGAAGTAGATGAGCGAGATGCAAAGCTTATTAAGTACCTCTACGACAATAGGCATACATCCCCTTTTGAGCATTGCTACCTAACCTTCCGTATAAAAGCACCCCTATGCGTAGTGCGTCATCATCAACGGCACCGCACTTGGTCATACAACGAAGTAAGTAGAAGATACACCTCCGTAAACCTAGAGTTCTACTTGCCTAGTGAGTTTAGAGGGCAGCACAAGAGTAACCGCCAAGCATCTACCAGCTCTACTATGGATCCCGTTGTGTACAGCATGCAGGGCTCCACTCAAGAGTGGCCCAAGAAAGCTTCAGAGGAGTTTAAGAAACATACTCGAAAGGCGGTACGTCTATACGACGCATTGATAGACAAAGGAGTATGTCGTGAGCAAGCTCGCATGTGCCTGCCCCAAAACATGTACGTGCACTACTTTGCCTCGGCAAACCTCCTTAATACGATTAAATTTATAGAGCTCAGGAACAAGCCTGAAGCTCAGCTAGAAACACAGCTTCTAGCTCAGGGTATAGAGGATATACTTACCGATCTCTACCCTGAGACTATGAAAGCTTTTAAGGGGAAAAAATGATTAAGTACGGAGATTTCTCCCTCGAAGAAGGGTTTCTAAGCTCCTACAGGGAGACGCAACCTGAGTGGGGGCCCCTTGGGTACTTCACTTATAAGCGTACCTATGCTAGGGAGCTTCCGGACGGAAACTCCGAGGAGTTCTGGCAAACGTGTAAACGTGTAGTAGAGGGCGTATACAGCATTCAAAAGCAGCACTGCCAATCGCTGCACTTGCCTTGGAGTGATTCAAAAGCTCAGAGATCTGCCCAAGAGATGTACCGTCGTATGTGGGAGTTTAAGTTCCTACCTCCCGGTCGAGGCCTTTGGGTTATGGGTACCGAAGTAGTACCTACCAAGGGGGGAGCTGCCCTTAACAACTGCGCGTTTATCAGTACAGAGAACATAGATAAAGACTTCAGCTGGCCCTTCTGCTTCCTCATGGATATGTCCATGCTAGGTGTCGGCGTGGGTGGGGATGCTAGGGGCGCGGGTAAAGTAACGCTAACCCCGCTAGAGGTAGACGATGAAGAGACTTTTGAGGTCCGGGATTCAAGAGAAGGTTGGGTCGATCTTATCCGGGTTGTGCTCAACAGCTACGCAGGTAAAAGGCGTATGCCAGGCTCTATCAGTTATGACAAAGTCAGGCCTCACGGTGCTAAGTTGGGCAACTTCGGTGGTGTCTCTTCTGGTCCTGGGCCATTGATTGCTTTGGTAGAGAACATCTCTAAGCTGCTAGACCCAGTAGCCGCAGAGGGCAGGGCCATCGGTACTACAGAGATTGTGGACCTCTTTAACTACATTGGCAAGTGTGTAGTCAGTGGAGGTATCCGGCGTACTGCAGAGATCATGTTCTCAGACCTGGACGACAAAGAGTTCCTGGATCTAAAGCAGAACCAAGAGGCTCTTTATGATCGACGCTGGGCCAGTAATAACTCTGTCTTCGGTGAAGTGGGCATGGACTACTCAGAGATTGCTGAGCGTATCGCCCATAACGGAGAGCCCGGTATTATCTGGCTAGATAACATGCGCATGTACTCCCGAACTCAAGACGAGTTAGACGGTAAAGACTACCGAGTAATGGGGTCTAACCCGTGCGCAGAGCAGAGTCTTGAGAGTGGAGAGCTGTGCTGCCTCGTGGAGACTTTTCCTGCCCAACATGAGACCCTCAAAGACTGGGTTCGTACTCTGAAGTACGCTTACCTCTACGCTAAGACGGTCACGCTGGTACCAACACATGTCCCCCTTACTAATGCAGTCACCATGCGTAACCGCCGTATTGGTTGCTCCCAGTCCGGCATAATCCAAGCGATTAATAAGTTCGGGCGACGTAACTACCTGGACCACTGTGATGATGGCTTTAACTATATCCAGAAGCTAGACGCTAAATACGCAGAGTGGCTGTGCATACCGAAGAGCATTAAGACTACTTCTATCAAGCCCAGCGGTACTGTTAGCTTGCTAGTCGGTGCTACACCCGGTATCCACTACCCACACAGCGAGTACTACATCCGTAATATACGGATAGACTCTACTTCCCCACTCCTACAAGCAGCTCGTGACGCAGGTCACCCAGTAGAGAAGGATAAGTATGCGGATAACACTTGGGTAGTAAGCTTTCCCGTCAAGGAAGAGAACTTCGCCCGCAGTAAGGACGACGTAAGTATCTGGGATCAGTTTGCTAATGCTGCGGACTTACAAGCTTACTGGGCGGACAATCAGGTCAGCATTACGGTAACGTTCCGCGAAGACGAGGTGCCAAGCATCGTCCCTTGTCTCGAGCACTTCGAGTCCAAGCTCAAGAGTATCTCGATGCTGCCTATTAGCGATCACAAGTACGAGCAAGCGCCGTATATAAAGATCTCCGAGGAAGAGTACTTTGAGCTAAAAAAACAGATCACAGGTGATATTGCTACCTCGGGCTATGTGCACGAGAAGGAAGACGAATTCTGTGATGGCGATAGCTGCGAGATTGACCCCCTGAAGTGAGCTGGTTAGTGCCCCCTATAGACTTTAATTAGTCATAGGAGGACTTATGGATTCCAGTATTCCTTGCATATATCTCTCTGGTTACGAAATAGATGAGCTGTACCAGAGAGGTTCCATCAAAGAGGTAGATTTACCACCAGAGGTAGAGATACCTCTAGGCGCTAAGTTTGTCATCGCTAAGTCCGCTTCTGGTCAGTCAGCTATATGTAATGTGTCAGAGGGGGACTTACTCCTAGTAGACACTAAGTCTCTCAGTCTTCAAGGCATTAGCCCTCGAGACTCCGAGCAAGTATGTCTATTTTACGGCCTGCAGGAGTACGATCTTATAACCGCTACAGGGGCAGCTGGAACAGGTAAGACCACTATAGCTCTGTCCTACGCTTTGGAAGCTATCTTCCGTAGGGATAAAAAGGTAGTGCTATGCAAGCCAACCAGCTTTGTAACCCTTACTAGCAATGCTATAGCCGCTATACCTGGAGACCATAGGGAGAAGCTTGCTGGGTATATTGATAGCTACTTAGCACCTATAGAGAGGCTACTCGGTAATGGAGCTGAGCACTATTTATATGAGTGGGAGGAGCAGGGTATCTTGAAGTTCCAGCCACTGGAGCTCATACGAGGTATGCACTTCGAGGACACAGTAGTGATCTGTGATGAAGCTCAGAACACATCTATACACGAGCTAATGAGCTTGGTATCCAGGGTGGGTGAGGGCAGCACCATGATAATCTTGGGCGACCCCCATCAGGTTGACACCGGTATGCACAAAGAAGAAACCGGACTCTGGAAACTACTCCAAAGCCCGGCTTTTCTTGATTGCGACTTCGCCTGCAGCGTAGCCCTAACCCATCAGTACCGAGGTCCGATGGCTAGGCTAGCTGCTGAGGTACTGGCTCTAGTTTAGTTCCCCAAATCTATTCCTAGCCACTGGCCTATCAGGACCCGCTACCCCTTTAAACTCGTCCACCATACGTCTCATATTTTGACGCCCTACCCGGTTGTCGCCGGCATAAATGCTGAAGGGCTGGGTAGTATCCTTACTAGCACTTAGTCGAGAACTAGAAACCCTATTACTAGCCCTAGCAGGTAACTTACCAGTTAGCGGGTTAGATATGGCTCTGGGATCCCCTGCAGGAATGCCTAGCTGGCCGGTATAGGGGTCAGCAGAGAACGGCTCGAAGTTCCGTATAGTAGGCCGGCCCGTAGTTGAATAAGTCATCTTCATATTATTAGTGTTGAATCCCGGTGCAGGAGGTAAAAATCCCCTGTATGCTCTCGGTGGCTGAACGGGGGCTGAGACTGAGGGATTATACCGGGTGTTAAAGATATCGGCCGCACGTAGAGCTCTCTGCTGCTGAAGGCGCTCCTCTACAGCGGATAGATACTGCCCTCCTCTCTCAGTCGGCCCCCTCACATCAAAGCTTGGGGGT
>CETM01154689.1_pt1 | contig 10079 bp, 14 predicted proteins | sample 361451 | NCBI WGS metagenome assembly CETM01 (sample SAMEA2622690, study PRJEB7988) | marine metagenome | isolation source: saline water (ENVO:00002010), including
TGAAGCTTGGGGTTGTGAGAATTTTAAAAATAAAAAAAAAAGAAAAAAACGTAGAAAAATAAAAGAAAAATTCCAAGATTATGAACAAATTCATCAAGGACAAAATATAGTTAATCAACATGGTGAAAATGTTTATGGTCGTAAAAGAAAAACAAGAAATAGTCGTCCATTAACCATTAATAGAATGTCTAGTAGAAGTATTGAACCAATAAAAATTAAGTTAGATGAAGATGAGGCTGATTACGAAGGTTATAATTCAAGCGATTATGAACAATATGAATTAGAAGATACAAATAATTATAGTTCTTTAGCTGATAATAATCACGAATTAAAAGCAACTCCAAATCCATCAGAAAATGTAAATGATACGTGTGTTCTTGAAGACACATATGAACCTGAGGAAGTCCCATATCAAGAAGAATATGAAACCTATTATGGTGAAGACTATAACCAACAATATCAAAGAACTGAACAAGCACCATATGAAAATAACCAATATCATCAATTAGACCCAAATGTTATTAAAAGATTATATAATATATTAGATAAATTAGAGGATAATGCTGAAGGAGGTGAAAACTTATACGATGTATTACTATTTGTATTTTTCGGTGTATTTATACTATTTATAATTGATTATATGTATAAAATTGGTGTAAGAACAAGCACTAGTCTTTAAACAAAAAATTTATTTTTTTATCAATATCATCTATTTTTTTATTATCATATGGAGTTATAAAATTTCCAGATGGTTTTTTATATTCATCGATAGATTTATATGTTTGTTGAGGTTTACTATTAAAATATTTAATTTGTTTATAACTTGGTGTTTGTTGTTTGGGTTTGTGCCAAGATATATATATTAAATTTGGATGTGTATATTTAACTAAAAAATTACCATTATGAAGCTGTTTAATAACATAAATAATACAGGCATTAACATCATATAGAGGAACTCCTACCATATAATTAGGAACATTGAAAAAACACCATTCTGCATTTTTTTTGGCTGCAAATTTAATTCTATTATAACATTTTTGTAATACTTTTTTATAAATTTTTATTTTTTTTGTGTTTTGAATATGTTGTTGCTGTATGATATCTGAAGCATTTAATTTAAAATTCATTCTCTAATAATTGCCTAGGATTTTTTTATTTAAAATATATCATACTTATTAATTAAATGGATATAAATAAAATAGATACTCTTGTATTTAGTGGAGGTGGAACGAAAGGTATATCTTTTATTGGTGTTATTAAATATTTAGAAGAGCGAGGCATTTTAAATAACATAAAAAAATATGTTGCTTCTTCAATAGGTTCAGTTATAGCATCATTTCTTTATCTTGGTTATAAACCTTCAGAAATGTTAGAACTTTTAAATAAATTGGATCTAAATAAATTACAAGACATAGATATAGACTCTATTATGAATTTTTCAAATAATTTTGGTATAGATAATGGAAATAATTTTTTAAAATTAATTAAAATCATAATAAAGAAAAAAGTAAAAAATGAAAATATAACATTATTAGAATTATATAAATTAACTAACAAAGTGTTAATAATTACAGGCACATGTTTAAATAATTCTGATAAAAAATATTTTGATTATATTAATACACCAAATATAAAATTATATGAAGCTATAAGAATATCAACTTGTTTTCCATTATATTTTAATAGTTGTAGATATAATGAGAAAATCTATGTTGATGGTGCTTTGACAAATTACTATCCCGCTTCTATATGTGAAGAAGATAATTTTTTAGGTATATTAATTAATGATACATCACAAGATGATTTAGAAGATATAGATGATATATTAGTATTTATAAGATGTTTATTTTTTATTAATTTTAAACAATATAAACAAAGTCTTATAGAAAAATATAAAGATAGAACAATTGTAATAAATTTAAATGCGAACCCACTTAATTTTAATTTAAATATTGATGAAAAGCAAACATATTGTGATAATGGATATAAAACAACAGAAACATTTTTTAAAATGTTAGATGAAAAGACAGAAGATACACAAAAAGATGATACACAAAAAGATGATACCGATATTTTTATAGATTGCGCGTGCCAAACAGAAATCAAATATAAAGACGCAAGTTGTAATACTATTCCATATCATCAATAAAGGCAAATGTATTAAGAATTTCATTTTTTTTAATTTTCTTATGTTTAATGTTTTTCTCCTGAATGATATTATACGAACAACTCTTATAATATTTTTTACGTTTTATTGCTTGTCTTTGAAAAACTGAAAAAGTATCAATTATATCTATTATGAGCGGTTTATAAATTCTATCTTCGGGACGTAATCTAAGTATTCGTCCAACGGATTGTACAACATCACTTTTAGGACTTGCCAGCACTAATGTATTTAGTGTTGGAACATCAAAACCCTCACTTGCCATAGAATATGTAGCTAATAATACTTGTTTTTCTTCACTTTTTTTAAGTTCCGATTGTTTCATACCACCTAAATAATATCCACTACTACAATAGTTTTTTTTGTCTAAATAATCTTTTATAACTCTAAGATGCTCTCTTCTATCACTTAATATAAGTATTTTTCTACCTTCTTTTATTAAAGATTTTAATATTTTAATAATATATTTAGTTCGTGGTTTATATGCACATATATTATTAATCATTTGTGCCATATTTATTTTACCACGATAATTATGTATTTCTTTATTATACTTATCTGAATCTGTATGATTCTTAGGATCAAAAGATATACATCTTACGTCAACATCTTCAACGCCTCTTTTTTTAATAGTATAAACAGCATCACCAAGATACCATTGGAAAACTTTACTTAAACCATCTTTTCTTTTAGGTGTTGCTGATAATCCTAATAAATATTTAGGTGAAACTTTAGCAAGTGCTTGTGAAAATACTTCTGCAGATAGATGATGGCACTCATCAAATATAACCATACCAAAATCGTCAAATGTATCTTCTGGATAATCTTTCATTGATATACTTTGAAGCATACCTAAAACAATGTCTTTGTTTATAATATCAACTGTTTTACCTTGTATTTTTCCAATATTTACGTCATTTAAAAAAAAACTAATACGTTCTTTCCATTGATTCATTAAAAATCCTTTATGAACAACAATTAAAGTTTTCTTTTTTAATCTTGCTAAAACATTTAGAGCAATTACTGTTTTTCCGTATCCACAAGGAACACATATTATACCACCACCAATAGTTTTTTTTGTAGCAGACATATAAGCATCAACAATAGGAATCTGAACCTTTCTTAGAGTTTTTGTAAACTCAACATTAATTGTTTCTCCACTATTTACTTTATTAATATCGGGTTCTCCAAAATTAATTAAACCATAATGCCTTGGCATATACAATTTCTTTACACTTTCTAAATATATAGGGAATGGTGGTTGTTGAATACCATAATCTTGATGAATAAATGGCTTCACTGTTAAATCTTTTCTAATTTTTTTTATTTGTTCTTTAGTTAATTCTGTTTTTTTTAATCCATAACCTCGCTTACTTAAGACTTTTGTTAATTTCAAAGATTCATTAGCCTCATTATTCATAATAAAGTTATTATAATAAGGAATAAAAACCTTAAATAAAAAGATATTTATTTAATAAATAAAAATATATATTATATTTATAAATGAATGATTACTTATTTACAAATATAAATAATTTAAATCATATTATATTGGCGGTATATGTTTTGCTTGTTGTATATATTGTATTTATCATCCCGAAGTTAAATATTGAAACTATCAAATTTTTTAAGAGATTAGAAATAAAGTTAATAACAATGCTTGTAATAATATATATTAGTGTTTCCAATCCAGTATTAGCTATACTACTATCACTCGCTTTTATTTTAACATTACAAGAATTAAATAAAAAACCAAAACAAATAGTTCAGAAAGAAACAAAAAAAGTTCAAAAAGAAACAAAAAAAGTTGTGGTAAAATCAAATAATAAAGAGTTTGATGCTATATTAAATAATACACTATTAAATAATAAAGAAGACAAAAACTTATTAAAAAATGATATAATTGGTAATTTCAGTCTTGATGAAACAAGTGATTCAACTAAAGCAATTGAAACAAGTATAAATAAAATACCTAATAATCGCGTATTAGATGATATTCCTGCATTTCCATCACTACAAACTTTAGATAGAGACTTACCAACATCAGAAGTTAAAACGTTTAAAAATCAAATGGGAACACAAGGTTTAGATAACGAAATAACTGGTTATTTAAGTAATAGTGGAATTTATGGTGAAGCTTCACCCTTTTAGTTTCTTATTTCCTGTTTTTTTTAATATTATTTATACCTTTAGAACCATTTTTCTTAACTTTCCCCCACATACTTGATAATTTATCTAGTAATTTATCTACCAAACATTTTCTGTTAATTAATTTAACTATTAATAATGCTAAAAATATTAACCATATGAACGATACTACTGATAATACATTTCTAATAAAAGATTCCATAGGTAAATCAGATTCAACTGTAACTATTTCTTCAGTTAAAGCACTATGTTTTCTAACTTTTCTACATTTTACAAAATGTAATTTAGCATCATCTTTCATATAAACTACTTGTCTATCTGTTGTCGTTCTGTTATAATATAATATAATATCTTCATCTATTAAATATTCTCTTTCTCTATAATTTAATAATTTCTTAACATTTATATAATATTCATAGTATATTGGAACTATATTATTAAATATTATATAATGATGTTTTGTTTTTTCATTTGTATCTGAACTATCAAACTCTTCTTTATAATTATAAAAACTTGTTATTTCAGGTAATAATTGTTTCAAAGTAAAATTACTTGGCAAATCAAGGCTAACTTTTTCTTTTGATTCTTTATTTGGAATATTAATAGATATTTCTCTAAAAAAATCATCATTGTTTTTATTAATATCATCTGTTACTTCGAATAATACTGAAAGAAATACTAAATCTTTCATTTGTCTATGTTCATGTATTAAAATCATTTCAACATCATATTTTATATTATCTATTTTATGATAAGATGGATAACACAATGTTATCTGTTTTAAATCATACATAGACTCTTTAAATGTAATGCTATTATTACCTTCATATATTATTTTAACAATGTCATTCATATTAGATACTTTGTAACTACCATTATTATTATAATCAAATATAAGATCACATAATAAATTACAATCTTCTGTAATACTTGAATCTAACTCTATTCCTATTGTCATTATAATAAATAAAGATTTTATTAAAATAATTTTTTATAAAATATATTGTTATATATTATTATTATTATGAATAAAAATATAAATACACTTACAAGGTTAAATAAATATGATTCCTTATTTATTGAGAATAATATTTTTATAAAAAAAGATAAAAGATATTTAAAATGTTACCGCCCAGTATATGAGCAGATAGATACAATTATTGAAATTATTAAATCTACATTTAATAATGAATTATTATTAATACATCTTAGTAAAATAAATAATATAGACACTGAAGCTAGACTATTACGTTTACGTAAAGCATATTCTGGTGTTTCAAATATGTTATATTATTATAATAAATATACAAATTATGGTAATAAAATTACGAATTTAATTAAATATTTAGATGCTCAAATATCAAATATTGATAATATCAATATTGAAAAACTACAATTATCACAAACTATACCGAATAGTATAGAATATTTTTCAGATTCATCAGATTCATCAGATTCATCAGAGACATTAGATACTGATAGTATATGTGATGATGAAGAATTAAATAGAAGTATGTATGAAAATATAAAAAATTCTATTTATCAAAGTTCAAATAATATTAAAATAATTATTATACAAGTAGTTTCATCCTTTATAAATGCAGTAAAATCTTTATTTTATTTTTATTAATAATCTAATCCAACAATAATTGCAGGTTTGTGAGATACATATTGGTCTGGATAATATTTTGGTTTACATTTGTTTGATTTCTCAGCTAATTCATCAGAACATCGTTTTACTCTATAAGAAGCATTTAATTCTGGAACATTAACTATATCATCGTGTTGTAATTCCTCACAACCATCTTCTCCTTGACAATTTATACCTTTATATTTTATTTCAAATTTTAATGGTGTTTTATAGTCATCGGTTGTATAATATAACATTTTGCTAAAATCTGTGCTTTTTCTTCTTTGATACAAAGGTAATTTTGTTTTATTTGTTTCATTAATAAAGCCATTATTATCTCTAATCTTTTCTAAACTACCCATTTGATAAAATCCACCAACAAAATCTCTAGAAGGTATATTAACAGGCATACATCCTTCTCTTTCTCTAACTTCTTGAGGTGTTCTTGGATTTAAACATCTACCATATATTCTTTTACTAAGATAATCTTGTGTAGATAATATTTTATCACATACTTCAATACCTTTATCTACAATATTATTAGATAATCCTAAATTTACATCTAAATCAGCAAATGCTTCATTAATATTCATGTTTTCTGATAACATTAATTCTATATCTACATCAACAAATGGTTCAATGTTTTTATTAAAATGTAATAGTAGCAATAATATTGCTAAAACTGTTACAATACATATAATACTTTCTTTCATTATATATATTGTAAATATATTTTAAAAAAATAGTAGTAAAATAATTATAAATTAATTATAGGTGATATCCTAATTTTATTTATTAATTTAGTAATAGGTTTCATATCAACTAATGTAGGACCTTTTTTAAGTTTGTTATTTAAAGTGTCATGTGCCATTTCAGCAATCATATTTTTGAGTGTTTTATTCTCTTTAAAATATGGATTATATGTAAGAGTTTTATTTCTATAATTCCAATTAGGACCTGGCTTAATATTATTTATACTTTTTAATTTTCTATATACAGCTTTTTTATTTTTAAGTTCAAAATGTTCTCTTAAAGAATATTTTTTTATATAAAATATGATAATAACTAATATAAGTATAAATATATACAAATACATTTATATTTTAACAATATAATTATTTAAATTTTTATAAAGAATTTAAGAAGTTATTAATAACTTCTTCGTGGTGCAACACCATGACATAAAGGATTACTTGGGTCTTCATCACAATTAACACTTATACCTTGAAATGTTTCTTTAAATGGACTATAATTTTCAAATCCATCACAAGGAATACAACCACCTCTTAATAAATCATTTTCATCTTTACAACATCTATTTTGGAAAGTTTCCAAAGAAGGACATTTACCAGCTTCTACAAGTTCTTTTCTTTCTTCAACACTTAATTTAGTGGGGTCACAAGTTGAACCTACAAAATTTTCGCATTCTTTAGCAATGGTTGATGAAAGCATAACACGTTTTTCATCTTCTGTACATATACGGAAATCTTCTTTAACATCATAAATATCATTCATCATTTTTTTTACAGTTTCTTTATTTATAAATAATTCTTTTAATACACAATAATTAAATGCTTTACAACTAAGCAATAAAACTAATAATAATAATACTATTATTAATAATCCTTGATTCATATATAAATATATGTAGATAAAAATATAAATTATAAATTATTTAAATTTCATCTTTAAAATAATGTTTAAATTGTTCTAATATATGTTTACCACTCTTAAGAACAGGTCCTATATTATCTAATGTTTCTATAAGTTGTTTTTGTTGTCCTAATAAAGACTTAGTATCATTTGACATTTTAGCTAACTGTTTAGGTGTTAGACTTTTATATGCTTCTAGAAATGATGATCCTAAATCAATATAACTTTCATTTACTTCATCATCATCGTCAAACGTTTCTATTTTTTTTCTTTTTCTTCTAGACTTATTTTTAAATCCTTCAAGTGTTGTGAATTTATTTAAAATAAATTCAAGAGTTAAAACTAAAAGAACTGAAACAAACATAGAACTTAAATGTGTTTTAGTTAGCATATATAATCCTAAATAAATACCAACAAGAACTAATGTTAAGTTATATTTATTATTTGAACTTAAGTGTGCTAAATATACAATAGATAGAGAAGTTACAAGCATAAGATTCATTTGATTTAATGTTTTTTTATTCATATATATATATTAAATATATTTTTTGATTACAATATATAAAAATAATTACAAATTAAAAACTTTTATCTAGAACATAATATAACAAACCAACTAATATAGATTTAACTATAATACCAAATAGATTCATATTACCAACATCATTTGCTAATTTAGGTATAAAACTTAATAATGAACGATTAAAAGCTGGTAATGAAAATACTATACTTAATAATATAATTATTAAAGGTCTTTTTAATTCCATTACTATGAGTGTATTTAAATCACTATCTTCTGTTAATTGTAAAGCATTGTCTAATTTATCATTTTGCGACAATTCTACATCATCTTCATTAGATAATATATCAGAAATCAATTCCATACTATCTTCTTGAAGTGTATTTTGTTGAGGTGGAATATATTGTTGTTCTTGTTGGGGCATCGCTTGTTCTTGATATTGTGGCGGAATTCTTTGTTCTTGTTGAGGCATTGCTTGATATTGTGGCGGAGTTCTTTGTTCTTGTTGAGGCATTGCTTGATATTGTGGAGGAATTCTTTGTTCTTGATGAGACATAGCTTGTTCTTGTGGAGGAATTCTTTGTTCTGAAGTATCTGATTCTAATTCTTTAAGTATTTCATTTATTAGTTGTGTGTTTTCATTTGTTTCATCACTATCATTTGAAGGTAGATTGTGTATAGGTGTTGATTTTACTGAACTCATAATATACTTTCAAATAATAATAAATAAATAAAAATAGAACGAGCAAAATATAATTATTTACAAGATGTAGCAACAGGTTCATATGTATAACATTTTTCATCAAATCTAAATATTTTATCTTTAATACTACTTAATTCAGGTCCTTTAATTATTACACAATCTTTTCCTCTACAAACTTTTCTAAATAATGATGCTAAACCTAATCCTAATATAATAGATATTACATTAATACCCATTTTCGAACTCATTATTCTTGTTATTATATCTAATTCTGGCATGCTATATTTTAAACTAAGATTTAAATATCTAAATTAGATTCACTAATTTTATTTAAATCTTCTGGACAATTCACAATATTTGCTTTATATTTATAACAATTATCTGAGTTATCAACATAAATAATATCATTAACGTTATCTGGTGTTGGATGTTTAATAACAATATGTGGCTCTGGTGTTAAAATATAACAAAAAAATAATCCAACATATAAACTTATAATAAAAAGTGTCCAATTAATTTTATTAAATAATTTCATATACTTTAATAAAATATTAAAAATATAGAATATATATATAAATGTTATTAATAAATGATAATGAATTATTAGAAGGTATATCTGGTGCTACAGGTTTTATATTGTTTAGAGTGTTTTTTTTAAAGTATGTATCATTAAATCCTCATTTTGAATTATTTATTGCATGGATATTAGTATGGTATTTCAGAAAGATAGTGAATAATATATATGTTCAGAAATATAAAAAAAAAGGAAAACATTTAATAAGTATTAATTTATAGAACTTGTTTTAGATAATGTTTTTGATTTTCTTTTTTTAGATAATGTTTTTGATTTTCTTTTTTTAGATTGGATTTTTGTTTTAGGTAATTTACCTATATTATTTAAAATAAATATAGGACACATTCTATTTTCTAATTCATTTTTTAATTGTGCTTTTATAGTGTTAATTTCTTTTTTTTTATTAAAATATTGGTCTGTTTGAGATTTCATCAAAGTAGAATCTGTATTTTTCATTGTTAAGAACAATTCTCTTAATTCGTCTTTTAATAATAAAATCTTTTCTTTATATTCCGAGATTTTATCTTCATAACTTTTATATTTTTCTTGTTTTATTAAAATAATATTGTCTAATTCCTGTGTTTTTTTTAAATAATTTGCTTTAAGTTGTTCATATTCTGATCTTTCTGAATCATCTACTTTCTCTTTATAAAATAATACACTTTGTAATGTTATTAATTTATTATA
>CETM01202948.1_pt1 | contig 10074 bp, 7 predicted proteins | sample 361451 | NCBI WGS metagenome assembly CETM01 (sample SAMEA2622690, study PRJEB7988) | marine metagenome | isolation source: saline water (ENVO:00002010), including
TTACTTTCAACAATATTATTAGCAAAAAAAGTGATCAATGAAATGAACGTCTACTTTGATAAACTTAAATAATGATAGTGAATACTGTTAGATATATAATATTAAGCAACTATACGAATATATTCTTCTTCAGCCTCACGACTAGTTCCAACTAACAACCGACGCACTCCGTCTTTATCTTCTTCTATGAAACCTGCAGCCTCAATTTTTTCTCCCTTTTTTGCCTGTCCAATATATGTTGCGGTATAAGAAATGACTTCCTTAATGCTATCGTGTTTTATTGAATATCTTGCCGGAAAATCATAAGCATATTTATCATCCTTTACGATTGATAAAATTTTATCTTTACCAACTTTTTTATATGGTCCGCTTTCCTTATATTTCTCAATCTCATTTGGAATTGCGCTAATATCAACCTTGCTATTTCCAAACATAAATTTATTAAATTTTCTTATCTCATGAAAATAAAAATCATCAAAACTTAATGCGCAATTACGCCGCTCATATGCATCTTGCCACATTATCTGATTTAATGAATTAAGCTCACCAATAGCTAATGAGTTTTTTATTTGGCTTCGTATTTTCAGAAATGCTTCACGCCCATAAATAACAATATCAATATCTGAACACTCATTATGCGCCCCTAACATTATCGACCCTGTAATTCCTATATTACCTGCTTTACATCCGATGCCTTGTAAGTATTTTATCGCACCTATAGCATCTCTTTCTTTATTTTCCGGCGTCCTTGTGTTTAATAATTGATTAACTGTCTCCTCCGGATAATATATTTTTTTTATCATATTAATTGGAATGCCATGTAATCCAATATCAGTGTAAGAACTATTGAACTGAAATTCAGGATAATACTCACTAATAATTTTTTCTGCTTTTTTGGTAGTCAGTTTATGCATGCCTGTATTATCTTTGATGTAGCGCAGAAAAGTTAATACGTGATTATCCTCCTGATATTCATATACTACAGCGAAGAATAATTTATCATCAATTGAAATAAAGTCTTTTGGTCTGATGCGCATCAAGTAATTAGAAAATAATTATCCTGTCCAACCCAACCCTGACGAAATACAATTTATTGAAAGTAATAAAGGAATCAAATCATCAATATTGTCACCATTCTCATTACGCTGACGAAACTCTTTAATTAATTTGATTTGCTCTAAGCCTGCCTGATGAAGCACTGGCGAACGACGATTTAATTTTCGACTAAATTTTTTGAAACGCTGGCATAGTTTTTCTTCGCCAGTTATATTTAGTATCACTTCTTTTGTTAAGTTATATTCGGCAGAAATCATATTAAAGATAACCTCTCTCTCTGTTTTGTTTTCAACAAGAGTTGAATATGCTTTACAAATATCAAAATCAATAAGCGCTAAGGTTTTTTCAGTTTCATCAATAATCAAACGAAATAAACGTGAATCGGTAAACATCTTTTTGATTAACTTTTCTCCCTTGTCTGCATGCTTATCAGTAAATTCTTTTATGGCCGTGCCAACACCATACCATCCGGGTACGAGATGTCTGTTTTGTGTCCATGCGAACACCCATGGGATAGCTCTCAAGTCTTTCAATGAGTTTTCTCCAGTTCTTCTTGCAGGTCTTGAGCCAATATTCATCTTTGCAAGCTCTTCAACCGGGCTGGCAGCGCTGTAATACTCAACCAAACCTTTAGAGTCAGCTAATTCCCGATATTTTTTTAATGCTAAACTCGATAGTAGTTCCATAGCATTATCAAAGTCTGGATTTGGTTTTAACTGGTCCTCATTTAATGATCTCAGAGTATGCTGAAATACACTTGCCGCAAGCAATTCCATTTGATACTGCGCAGTACCTTCATTTGCATACTTAGATGAAACTACTTCACCTTGTTCGGTGATACGCATTTGTCCGTGTATAGAACCGGCGGGTTGTGCTGCAATTGCAATGCCAGTTGGCGCTCCGCCCCGACTAACCGAACCTCCGCGACCATGAAAAAAAGAAATAGGAATGCCTGCTTCATCACCAACTTTGGTTAGGCTTACCTGTGCTTTGTTTAATTCCCAATTAGCAGTTAAATAGCCGCCGTCTTTATTTGAATCAGAATAACCAATCATGACTTCTTGAATACCTGTTTTTTTCTTAGTTGTCCTTTTAATAATTGGAATTGCCAGCAACTCCCTCATAATATCTGGAGCCTGTTTCAAATCCTCGATTGTTTCAAATAAGGGAACAATAGGCAGACGACAAAATTCACCGTCATTATCTTCAGAAAAAATACCTGATATTTTTGCTAACAAATAAACACTTAATATATCGTTAACAGACTGGGTCATGCTTAAAATAAAGTGGCCAAATGCCTCACTATCAAGTTCGTTCATCATCTGTGCAACCATCTGGAAAAGACCTAGTGTGGATGATGATAATTCATCAAGATTTGAAAATGTTGGTAGTGCGTCTAATGGTTTATCAAGTTCTTCTAACAGCCATACCTTCCATTCTTTACTATTTGATAGTGGTGGTTCTACCCCGCTTTTCATTGCTGTAAAAATAGCGGATAAAGTATGGTTAATTGCATCTGAATTCTCTCGAAGGTCAAGACGTACAGTACAAAACCGGAAGGACTCAGCTTCTTGTAATAATGGACTCGCCAATAAATCAGACAATTGCTTACAATCTGAATCAGATAACCCTTCTGAAAGTTGCCTAAGATCAGAAATAAAATCGTCTGCATCAATATAACGTATAGCGCTATAGTGGCCCTCTTCTTCATTTTCTAATGTGCCGCGTAATTTGATTAATACGCAACTTAAAAATTGACGAAAAATTTCTCCCGGGTTTCTTGTAGCGATTGATTCAAGTTCATCAATATCCTTAAGTATGCCTTTAAGATATTTCTCGAATTTTTTTGATAATTTTATACTCTCTCTAGAAACACTCAGTTTCTCAATTAAATTTTCTACCGATTCAATATAATAATCTAAAATTATTTGACGATTTTTTAATAAACTATCTTTTGTAATATCATTGGTAACAAAAGGATTACCATCACGGTCTCCACCGATCCATGAACCAAACCTAAAAAATGGTGGTATTATAAAATTTTCATTGGGGTAACTAAGGTTTAAAGCCCATTTTAATCTTTCATGTGTTTCTGAAACACGTTTGAATAATGATTGCTCAAAAAAATGTAGCCCCCAAATAATTTCTTGTTCAACAGTAGGTTTTTCTAATCTTAATTCGCCTGTTAACCAAAGGAGATCAATTTCATCGCGTAACGAGGATATAAGTTTCTCTCTTTCACGCTGTGTCCAACGTGATGCCTCAATTCGATATAGTAGTACATAAATACGGCGATGGATTTCTAGAACTGTAACCCTTTTTGCTTCTGTCGGATGTGCGGTTATTGTTGGGCAAATATCAGCGTTATCTAACAAATTCTGGATTTCATCGGTGCTAATATTTAATTCTGAAGCTTGTTTAAAAACACTAGCAAATGTGCCGGGAACGTTTGCTAGTCCATATTCTTTTTCTGCTAAACGACGACGTCGCATTGCCGTGTTTTCTTCAGCTACATTTAACAGTTGGAACCATATACCCCATGCCTGAAGAGTATCGACAAGCATCACGGTGTCATCTTGAGGTAGAGTCAACTCCCCTTTAAAGTATGGAAGGATATCGCTATTGCGATGTTCGATTACTTTAGTCAGTTGTTCGGTTAAGAGTCCTACAACTTCTTTCGCATAGGTTGCTGAAATTGTATCTAGGGAGTTCTCATTAAAACCGGCATCAGCCGATGTCATAAACAACCTTTAATAATTATGATTTTAAGCGACGCGATCACCAGGTTCTTTTCCATCAAAAAATGCTTCAACATTCTCTAACGAACGCAATCCCATAGCAACCCGTGTTTCAGTTGTTGCACTACCTAAATGCGGTATCAGCACAACATTCTGCATATTTAACAACTCTTCAGTAACAACAGGCTCTTTTGCATATACATCTAATCCAGCACCGGCAATTACGTTATCTTTTAATGCTTGAACCAGCGCGTTTTCATCAACAACATCACCACGAGCAGTATTTATCAAAAATGCTGATTTTTTCATTAACGAAAAACGTTCTTTGTTCATTAAATTCGTGTTATCGCCACCACCCGGACAATGTAATGTTACATAGTCTGAATCTTTAAGCACATCTTCCAGAGTATCAAACTTTTTTGCACTAAATTTCTTAATAATCTCATCTGAAGGTGGATACGGATCATAAAAACTTACCTCCATACCAAAACCGAAATGAGCTTTTTGGGCAACAGCCTGAGCTATTCGGCCAAAACCGATAAAACCAAGTTTTTTTCCGGTAACCTTGGTTGATAACATATGCGTTGGACACCAACCCGTCCAAGCTTTACTTCGAACAAGTCGTTCGCCTTCGCCGATGCGTCGGGAAACAGATAAAAGAAGAACCATTGCGATATCGGCTGTACAATCAGTCAAAACATCAGGGGTATTGGTCACTACAACACCAACTTCTTTTGCTGCATCTGTATCAATATTATTAAACCCAACACCAAAATTCGCCACAATCTTACATTTACGATTTTCTACATTAAAAATTTCAGAATTAATTTGAAAATCTGAAACAGTTGGACATAACGCATCCGCTTCACACATTGCTTGCTTAAGTTCTTCAACGGTCATTTTGTGATCGTCTTCATTAATTACAGCATCAAAAAGTTCTTTTGCTTTTGCCTCTGCTGCTGCTGGCCACTTTCGGGTTAGGATAACTTTTGGTTTGCTCACGTTAATTTCCGATTAACTAGCTTTATCTAAAACATCTTTGATGATAGGGGCAAATGACGAAGGATTAGGAACAACGCTCACTCCGCATTCTTCTAGTATCTCAACTTTTTCGGCAGCGCTTTCGCCAACCGCAGAAATAATCGCGCCAGCATGACCCATACGACGTCCTTTCGGTGCTGTTAAACCGGCAATATAACCAACAACCGGCTTTGACATATTTTCCTTTGCCCACATTGCAGCTTCAACTTCCTGTGGCCCACCTATCTCACCGATAATTACAACAGCTTTTGTTTCATCATCTTTTTCAAACATTTCTAAATGATCCTTAAATGAACTGCCATTAATCGGATCACCGCCAATACCTACACTTGTTGAAATACCGACACCAATTTCCTTCATTTGTGAAGCGGCTTCATAACCCAAAGTTCCTGAACGACCAATAACACCTACATTTCCCGGTATATAAATATGTCCTGGCATAATTCCCATCATGCTTTTACCTGGGCTAATTGTGCCTGCACAATTGGGGCCTGTTAAAACCATTTTTTCTTCTGCTTTGTAGCGACGCATGTAACGCTTAACACGAATCATATCTTGCGATGGAATACCATCAGTAATCGCAACACAAAACCTAATACCCGCATCAGCCGCTTCCATAATACTGTCTGCAGCAAATGGTGGTGGCACAAAAATAATGCTTGCCTCTGCACCTGTAGCATCAACGGCTTCTTTCATTGTATTGAATACCGGTTTTTCTAAGTGCTGCATTCCTCCTTTGCCTGGCGTAACACCTCCAACAATATTAGTTCCATACTTGATCATATCGGCCGAGTGAAAAGAACCAATCTGACCAGTAAATCCTTGTACCAAAACTTTGGTAGTTTTTTTCAAATGAATTGCCATTTTCTTCTCCTTATTTACCAGCCTTTTTCCATTCAGCCACAGCTTTATCAGCACCTTCTCTAAGTGTCTCAGCCATAATAAGTGGCAAACCACTATCTTCAAGCATCTTACGACCCTGTTCTACATTGGTACCAGATAATCTAACAACGACCGGAACTTTTAGATCAATTTTTTGAACAGCTTGAATAATACCTTCAGCTACCCAGTCACAGCGGTTAATACCAGCAAAAATATTTATCAAAATACACTTAACATTGTCATCAGAAAGCACAAGATTAAATGCCTTGCTTACTCGGTCTGGAGAAGCTCCGCCACCAATATCAAGAAAATTAGCTGGTTCACCTCCTGCATGCATAATCATATCCATCGTAGCCATAGCCAAACCTGCGCCATTGATTATACAACCGATATTCCCATCTAAACCTACATAACTCAGTCCACGATCAGCTGCATTCATTTCACGTACATCTTCTTGTGATTTGTCACGCAATTCAGAAATATTACTGTGACGAAAAAGTGCATTTTCATCGAAACCCATCTTGGCATCTACCGCCAATAAATTTCCCTCTTTTGTTACGACCAAAGGATTTATTTCAACCATATTTGCGTCTAGATCACGCATTGCACGATAACACCCAAGAATAGTTGTCACTGCTTGATTTACTTGTGTTTTATCCAAGCCTAATGCAAAAACAATTTCACGTGCCTGAAATGGTTGCATACCAACTGCAGCTTCAACTGCTACTTTGATTATTGAATCAGGTTTCTCAACAGCAAGTTGTTCAATTTCCATGCCACCTTCAGCTGAAGCAACAACTGTGACACTTTCTTTTGAACGGTCAAGAACGAAGGCAATATAAATTTCTCGTTCAATATTACACCCAGCTTCTACGTACAAGCGATGGCAAACTTTACCCTGAGGGCCAGTTTGATGAGTGACTAATTTTTTTCCAAGTAATTCTTCAGCTGCTTTTGCTACTTCATCTTCCGATTTACAAACTTTAATACCGCCAGCTTTGCCGCGCGCACCGGAATGAATTTGCGCTTTGACTACCCAAAGACTGCCACCTATCTCAGTAGCGCGATATGCTGCTTGCTCTGGACTATAAGCCAGCCCGCCAGCAGGTATTGGAATTCCATACTCAGAAAGTATTTCTTTAGATTGATACTCGTGAATATCCACTAGTTACATACTCCTTTATTTATTTACTATTGATTGAATTGATTAACTTGATTTTGCAGCAATCTGATCAGCTTGTGCAATAACATTACGAGCCATACGCTCCGATGCTATATCAATCATTTTACCATCAAGTTGTGCCGCACCTTTTCCAGCTTTAGCTGCTTCTTCCAACGCTTCCAACACACGACGAGCTCGATCAACTTCGGCTTCAGGTGGGGACATTACTTCATTAGCTAATGGTATTTGCTTGGGATGTATTGCCCATTTACCTTCATAACCTAGCGCGGCAACACGCTTTGCTGCTGCTACAAATGCTGCATCATCGCTAAAGTCCCCAAAAGGACCATCAATCGCACGTAAACCAAAAGCGCGACATGCTGTTAACATATTTACCTGCGCAGCATGCCATTGATCATTTAAAGCACCATCACAAATGTAATCAGGATTCAAACCACCAATAACTGTTGTTCGTGAACGCATGCTAGCCGCATAATCAGCAACACCAAAATGTAGCGCCTCTAACCGCGGGCTTGATTGAGCGATAGACATAACGTTTGCTCCGCCCAAAGCGGTCTCAATCAAACATTCTAATCCTATTTTTTTCTTTAACCCCATTGCTGCTTCAATCTGAGTAACAAGCATATCAACAGCATAAACATCAGCATCAGTACCTACTTTTGGAATTAATATCGTATCCAAATTATCACCTGCTTGTTCTAATATATCGACAACGTCTCTATACATATAGTGTGTATCTAAACCATTTATACGAACAGATACAGTTTTATTATTCCAGTCGATTGTATTTAGCCCTTCAATAATATTTTTCCTTGCTTGTTCTTTATCATCGGGAACAACTGCATCTTCGCAATCTAGAAAAACAAAATCAGCAGCACTCTTCGCTGCTTTCTCAAACATTTCCGGATTTGAACCAGGCACAGCCAGTTCACTTCGTTGTAAACGTGCATACGCTTGTTCATATTGCTTAAAACTCATTTATTTATCCTCAAAAAAAATTAAATAGATAGTTAAAGATTTGCTTCGCCGTCTTCCAAAAATAAATTTCTAAACACTTCTACATAGAATTTTATTAATTAGAAATGAAGGATATTTAGTATATCCATCATTTATTAATTAATTATTTTATTTTAGGTTTGGCTGTTGAACGCAAATACTCTTGCGCAGCTGCGACACCAGAACCCAATTCAATTGGGTACTTCAAATCTTTCATCGCCATTTCAGCGCCAGTAATTGGAGTTAATATCATCAATTCATTCATATCACCCAAATGACCGATACGAAAAGCTTGGCCTGCAATTTTTGCAAGACTGATTGATAAAGCTAGGTTGTAATAATTATAGGCATGGCGAACAACCTCATTACCATCAAAACCTTCCGGAACCTTAACAGCCGTCACTGTATCCGAATACCATTTTTCTTCTCTAGCAATCGGTGTCATACCCCATGCACTGACAGCGGCGCGCACGGCACTTGCCATACGGTTATGACGAACAAAAACATTTTCCAAACCTTCTTCCATCAACATATTGACAGATTCACGTAATCCACGAAGCAAATTCATTGGTGGTGTATATGGGAAATAACCAAGATCGTTAGTTTTAATTTGATCATTCCAATCAAAAAAGGTCTTAGGTAAATTGGAATTTTCTCTGCAAGCTAATGCTTTTTCACTTGCACATACAATACCTAAACCAGTTGGTAGCATAAAACCTTTTTGCGAACCTGATACACAAAGATCAACACCCCATTCATCCATGCGAAAATCAATCGAAGCAACTGAACTTACTCCATCAACAAATAGTAATGCTGGATGATTACAAGCATCAAGTGCTTTACGAACACCAGCGACATCAGAAGTAACTCCTGTTGCTGTCTCATTTTGTGTAGCAAACACAGCTTTAATTTCGTGATTCTTATCAGCCGCCAAAATTTCAGCATATTTTTCAACAGGTACTCCTTCCCCCCATTCTACTTCTAGCGCCTGAACCTCTAGACCCCAACGTTGGCAAAGATCAATCCATAAATTTGAAAAATGTCCAAAACCCGACATTAAAACTTTATCACCCGTATTTAGTGTATTAGACACAGCAGATTCCCACCCGCCAGTACCTGAAGCAGGAAAAATAAAAATGCGTCCATTTTTTGTTTTAAAAATCTTTTTCAGATCTTCGTAAAGTGGTTTTGTAAATTCGGGTAAATCCATAGCCCGCATATCTTCCTGTTCCACATACATCGCATTCTGAATACGTCGAGGAACATTCGTTGGGCCGGGAATGAATAAAAAGTTACGTCCGGGCATGATTGACAATCTCCAGGTTTCTTAAAATTAATATTAAAATTTTCTAACTGTGCAACACGAGAATATTTAATGACTCCGTTTAAATTGTTATTATTTCTCGTGCTAATTGTGCAGAGCAACAATCTGTTACGTAACACAACAACAATTTCAGGCCGCGTAGTGTACCTAAAAAGTGGTCTTTAAATCCATTTTGGTTTAGTTATTTTTTTAATATTTTCTAGTCTGAGCCGATTTTTATAAATTTATGCTTGATTTTCAGTACTTTATCTTTTTTTTAAATTTACCCCTATAAGACTTGATCCAAAGCAGTAATGAGATCTGGGACATCTTCAAGACCTACAGAAAGACGAATTAAATTGGGATGAATGCCAGCTTCTAACTGTTGTTTATCTGTCAATCTATGGTGTGTTGTTGTTGCAGGATGGGTGATTGTACTCTTTGTATCACCAAGATTTGCCGTAATTGAAAAAATATTTACCGAATCAATTAATTCCCATGCCTTTGATTTATCGCCCTTGACCTCGAAACTAACAACACCCCCAAATCCAGACTGTTGAACCTTTGCTAATTCGTGCTGGGAATGTGACTTCAAGCCCGGATAATATACTTTTTCAACAGATTTCTGAGCCTCTAACCACTCTGCAATTTGTAGGGCATTTTCACAATGCGCACGCATACGAACCGACAAAGTTTCTAAGCCTTTTAAAAAAACCCACGCATTAAATGGGCTCATCGTCGTACCGCCAGTACGTAAAAAGGTATAAATATCTTCTGACAATAATTCGTTGCTGCCGACAATCGCTCCGCCAATACAACGTCCTTGCCCATCTAAATATTTCGTAGCCGAATGGATAATAATGTCGGCACCTAGA
>CETM01038141.1_pt1 | contig 10071 bp, 6 predicted proteins | sample 361451 | NCBI WGS metagenome assembly CETM01 (sample SAMEA2622690, study PRJEB7988) | marine metagenome | isolation source: saline water (ENVO:00002010), including
TAGGTTCTTTATCTTCTGGTTTGAGTTTTGTAGCTTTGTTAAATCCTACCCATTCTGTATATTCTCCAAATCTTCCATTCTTTAGAATTACTGGTAATCCTGTAACTTTTTCATGAAAGAGAATGTTCTCCGCATTACTTCTCTCTATAAGCTCGATAGCTCTATTAAGACCTATGTCTAATATAAATTCGTCCTCATCAGGTGTGCCAAATATTTTTTTCTCCTCTTTCATAGTCCAAACACAAGGACCGTTGACAGTCATATCTGCGAAAATAGTTTCATTTAAATCAGGATGCAACCCAAGATCTTTAGGCAATTCCTGATAAGTTTCCCATTTAGTTTTTAAATCATAAGGTTTCTTAGTCCATTTACAATCAGAACAACCAACAAACCAACCGTAAGGACCAGATTTGAGGCTAATTGTTGGCTTTAAACATTTTGGACAGTCATCTACGATCTGACCAGTCTTATCTTTAGGGAAGATATAATTTTTTAATTCTTGATTTAAAAGATCTAAGACTTGTCTAGTTTTAAACTCTTCTTTATTACTGATTTCAGTGTCGTTAATCTTACGATTTAAGTAATTCTGTAATTCCATATAAAATTGATTTAAAACTGTCTCATACTCTTCATTACCTGAAGCTATTTCATCCAGGGTGGCTTCTAGGTTTGCGGTAAATTTCGTTTCTATAAAAAAATCTTCAAACACTTTTTGTAGATATGCTGTCAAAATTCTACCTAAATCTGACGGGATCATAGATTTTCCACCATATATATATTTTTTTGTTTTGAGACCTTCCAGAATTGTTGCATAAGTTGAAGGTCTTCCTATACCTTCTTCTTCCATTTTTTTTATTAATGATGCTTCTGAGTACCGATTTGGCGGAGGCGAAAACTTTTGTTCAGCTTGCTTGTCAATAATGTTTAATTCCGATCCTTCCTCAAGACCCTCAGGAAACTTAGCTATATTTTTTTCTTCAGAAGAAGAAAGAATTTCAAACCCAGCAAAAATATTTTTTCTTGAAGAAGCTGTAAATTCAAATTTACTATCTTCTGAAGAAATAGTTAAAGATTTTCTTTCATATTTAGAACTTTCCATTTGACTTGCAACTGTTCTATTCCAAATCAACCTATAAAGTCTTTCTTCGTTAGTTGTTAGATCTAGGTCTGAAGGCTTTACAGAAATTATCGATGGTCTAATGGCTTCATGAGCCTCCTGAGCAGTTGTCAATTTACCTTTATAAATCCTAACTTGTTTACTTAGAAATTTCTGATCAAAGTTACCTGTAATATAGTTTCTAATTTCTTCTAGAGGTGATCCAGGATATTCTGTATCTTCTGAACCACCTATAGCTATGTTATCTGTTCTAGGATAAGTAATATGCCCAGCAAGAAAAAGGCTCTGAGCAGTCTTCATGGTTTGTTTGGCAAGCATACCAAATTGACTATTAGCAGCAGCAATCAGAGAAGAAGTCCTGAATGGAGGTTGAGGATTGCTTGATTGGATTTTAGTATCTATTTTAGTCAGTAGAAAGTTAGATGCATCTAAATCGATTTGAGTTTGGTTAACCTCTTCTTCATTCTTTAATCCTTTGTTAATACTTATATCTGAGATTTTGTTCAATGAAGCTTCAAAGGAAGAACCTTGATAATCAAATTTAACAAAGAAAGGCCAATATTCATCTGGTATGTGCTGATCCCTTTCATTCTCCTTTTCACAAATAATTCTTAAAGTAGGAGATTGAACCCTGCCGGCTGATTTAGCTCTGGAGACATGTCTCCAAAGAAGAGGTGACACTTTAAACCCTATAAGGTGATCAAGTATTCTTCTAGCTAGGTAAGCATTGACCAAATGATAATCAATACCTCTAGGAGACTTAACTGCTTGCTCAACAGCTGAAGATGTAATTTCATTAAAAGTTATCCTGTGCACTTCCAAGCCTTCTAGTAATTTCTTTTCTTCGAAATCGTTATGTATATGCCAAGCAATCGCTTCTCCTTCTCTATCAGGATCAGTGGCCAAATAAAGAGCATCAGACTCCTTGCAGAGTTTCCTTAGTTCCCTCATAACCTTTTTTCCTTTGCTTGAAAATTCCCATTTTAAATTTTTCCAATCGCTAGGATCTACGGCATCTTCTTTTTCAGTAAGGTCCCTAACATGCCCAACGCAAGCTTCTACGATCCAATTTTTGTCTGGAAAACTTTTATTTAGGAAACTTTTAATTTTCTCTGCTTTAGCTCCAGATTCAACAATAACAAGTGAATTCATATTTATCTCAAAGTGAAATTTCTTTTACAGTATAAAGTTCAGAAATAGGTGATCTGTCAAGTACAAAAATAAAAAAATTAAAAATTAATGATTAAGAATATCATCAATCAACTTAGGTCCTTCGTAAATAAATCCAGTATATATTTGGACTAAATCTGCTCCTGCATTTATTTTTTTTTGGTAATCTTCTTTGGACATTACTCCACCAGAAGCAATTATAGGAAATTCTTTTCCAAGGAATTTTCTAGCTTTTCTTAAAGTTTCTGTAGAGGGCTCCATTAATGGTTGTCCGCTTAATCCTCCGGAACCTAATATGTGATTATGGTTAACAGTAGTATTTGTACAAATCAATCCATCAACAGAAAACTTCAATAAAATTTCACAAATATTTTCAATACTCTTTTCATCATTATCAGGACTAATCTTTAATAATAATGGTTTATATTCAGTTTCCTTAGCTAACTGGAGTTGCCTTTCTTTTAATGTTTTAAGTAGATTAGCTAATTCATCTTTAACTTCAAATTCTCTTAAATCTTGAGTATTTGGGGAAGAAATATTAATTGCTACATAATCTGCATACTTAAATACTTTATCTAAGCAATATATGTAGTCTGCATGTGCTAAATTGTTTGGTGTATCAGCATTTTTACCAATACTCACGCCAATAGGTATATCAGATCTTCTTTTCTTTAAATTATTAACTAAATGATCAACTCCTTTATTATTAAAACCCATTCTGTTGATTATGGCTTTGGAAGATTTATCTCTAAATAATCTAGGTTTCTTATTTCCGTACTGAGGTTTAGGTGTAACAGTACCAATTTCTAGAAACCCAAATCCAAGTTCAGCTAAACTCTCTATGTAATCCCCATTCTTATCTAAACCAGCTGCCAGACCCAAAGTATTGTTAAAGTAACAATCAAATACATTAAGATCCTTAGACTTACCAGACTGTCTTAAACTAAAACCAAAGAAAGTAACAATTTTTATGCCTATCTTCGCTAAAGAATGAGAAAATTCGGGAGGAAGGTAATGAAAAATTTTTGTTAAAAGGGTAAGTAATTTTAAAATATTTGTCCTCTGGTTAAATTTATGAAGTTTATATGTTGATTTTATATTTTAGCAAATTTGTAATATTAAATTTTTAAAGTTGACAAAGTGTCTCATATTTAATGTAATACGTAGAGATTTCAAAGAGAAAAGTTTTTTATTAATTAACAGGTTTTATTTGACATTTATATGTAATTTGTCATCTAATATACGACCGGTCAAAGGATTTAAGAAATATTATGAGACAACTAATACAAAAAATTATTACGACTTTAGGAACTATATCCTTCCTATTGTTTCCTCAGACGGCTATAAGTGCTGATGAAGAAGCAGCAGCAGGAAGCTCTGGTTCTACTGGTGCTGGAGCAGCTGCAGGAGAAGCAGCAGCAGGAGCAGCAGTCGGTGGAGTAACTGCAGGCACTATAGCAGCAGTAGTGGCTATTGCAGCAGCTGCAGCAGCAATTTCAGATAGTGGTTCTGGTGGAGGTGCAATTACGCCTACGCCAACACCTACACCTACGCCTACGCCTACTCCAACGCCTACGCCTACTCCGACGCCTACGCCTACACCTACACCTACGCCTACAATTGAGGAGTATGTAACTGAGGTTGATATTACTGTTCCAGGTACGCCTGAATCTACAACTACAGGTCCTACAGCAACTAGAACAACAGGAGCAACTGCTACTAGAACTACTGGGGCTGTGGCAACTAGAACAACAGGAGCAACTGCTACTAGAACTACTGGTGCTACTGCAACTAGAACAACTGGTGCTACTGCTACTAGAACTACTTCAGCCACTTCAACTGATTCTAAAAACGGAGCCGCAGGAGCTTCTATAGGAACTGTAGGTAGTGAAAGTGTTTACTACGTAGTAGAAGAGTATGATGTAACAGAAGAGTACACTACAGGAGCAACTGAAGTTTATGACGTAGTGGAAGAATATGATGTAACAGAAGAATATGCTACAGGAGCTACAGAAATTTACACTACAACTGTAACAGTTCCTGCAGTTGCAACTTCAACTGTTACAGCGACTGCGACTGCTACCAGAGAAGTTGAATAGTTAAGGAAATATTTATATCGAAAAAACCCTCTTATGAGGGTTTTTTTGTGACCTCTAGAATTATTTTTGGTAACTTAGGTGAAATATATTGCTCACTCTTCCAAACAAAACCTTCTTCATCTAACCAAAATTTATTTACTTCACTCCAGCCAATAAAATCATTTCTAATTTCTTCTTCAATTAATATCAACGTTCTTTCACCAGCCAATAATTCCACTTTTACATTACCTTTCTTTTTTATCTTTGCCTTAACTTCTAGGTTTGTGAGATAAGGAGAATCATAGGAATAATAGCTATTTTTTGTTCCTTCTATTTGATTTAAAAGACTCTTTTTTCTATAAGGGCCATTAAATTCAATTAAATTATTATTAAGTCCTGCTGTCCTTATAATCCTTCCGTTTCTTGTAACAAGATATACATCATCAGCACTTACCCATGTGAGGTTATTTGAATTTATACTTTCTAATATTATCAATCCACTTGGTCCTTTTCCTATCTTCATTGAAGAAGATGCGTAAGGTATATTTTTAACTAACTCTTTTGTTATTAATTGATCCTCAAACCCAACTATTGCATTCTTTATGGCTTTAAAGGCCTCTGAGTAACCCGGAGCAATTCTAGAATAACCTGCAGTAGAGCAAGAAACTATAATTAAAGAAAATGAAAGTATTATAATTGCTTTGCTCATATTAATTTAGTAAATACAACCAATCCCTGTTAATAGAATCTTTACTAGTATCTCCTAGAATGCTAAACAAAGAATGATGCTGATTTAACATAGATGCTCCATCTTTAGTCAAAGGATGAAGACCGAAGGAAATATGTCCCGTTCTATAATCAGTATAAAAAAGTTTAGTGGGTACTGAAATATAAAATCCTTTATCAAAGCTCCCTTCACCAAACTCTTCAGCAGACAGGTTAGTCTTGCTGGCAAAAACTCCTAAAGTAAATCCAGTTTTAAACCTCCTTGATAAATCAAGAGTTATTCCTTTGTCTCCTGCTAAATATTTACCAATTAATATCTGAGATTTAACATCAGATGGTAAATCAAAATAAATACCTGCGTGACCGGTAGTAGTTTCGTAATCCCTAAGATTGAACCTTTGATCATAATCTCTTTGTCTTACTCTGTGAGCAGAGAATCCAAAAGCTACTTTCCTATTAAAAGGTCTATACAATATCTCTCCACCCACTCCTGCAAACATTTCTTCCAATAAGCCAAAGTCAGCCCTAAAAAATACATCCTTCCAAGGAGAAGAGAAATATTCCAACTGCATTCTTTGAATATTATTTTTACCTTCTTCTAAGTAATTCTGTATGTCGCTTCTTACACGAGGTATGGTACTCTGACTCGGGTTATTAAAATCATTAAAAGTATCGTATATATTTATACCAAATGTAGTATACAAAGCTAAATTTCTTCTAAATTTTATACTTGTATCTGTTCTCCAGTAAAGTTGCCCTAAATAAAAACCTTCTGGACCTCCTATTTGATGCTTTAAAGAAGGAGACATGCTCCATTCAAACTCAGGGAAATTTACTTTGGGCTGGTACTCCGCAGTCTTATAGATAGGATTACTACTATCAGAGAACATTTTAGATTTATTTAAAAGTTCATTAGAACTTCCAGTCTTATTATTTGCTGAATCAAATTCCTTTCTATCTAGAGAAAATATTGCTACCTCGAAGTCACCATTCATTGAATGAATGTTCATTCTATCAATGCTCTCAGGAGACAAAGCAGAGACAATTCTAGCGGTTCTTCCGGCAGCTCTTGTCATTGAATAGAACCTAGAAGATGCAACAGCCACACTAACTTCATTTTCACTTAGTTCGGCAGCTTGGATATATATTGACTCGTCTCGTAAGCTTTTATTAAGTGAGTTATAAAATATCTGCTTGTTCTTTTCTGCCCTCTTTAGCTGGTTTTGACTTAATCTTATTACATTTTTCGGTCTAGGCTTTTTGATAGTATCTTTAAAGAAGTTTCCTGTTAAATTAAAAGACAGTCTGAATTCCTCTCCTCTTTCAAAACCAGCAGAAAAATTAAGAGAGTCAGAAGGGAAATAACTTAAACCAAAATTTAATCTACTTCTTACCCTTGGAACGAAGCCATATGTTTCAGGATTTGTGGTGTCATACTCCAATGTAAATTTTAAACCTTGTTTATGTAAATAATACTCTAACCCTCCTATTATTGAGGTTTTCCCTGAAAACCAAGAAGAATAAGAAAATACTCCACCTTCACCAGCTTCATTAGTTCTTGTCAAGAAACTCTTATCAATTGCCTCTAAAGGGTTAGAAATGCTATTTGAAGTTCCCAATAGACCCCAACCAAGCCCTAAAGTAATATCAAGATTTCTATACCTCTTTGTAGCTACTAAGTACTCAGAAGAAAACCTTCCTGTACCGGCTAAATCCCTAAGACCTAAGGCTACAGCAGGAAAATTTTCACTTTCTTTTTTTAAACGTATCTTTACATCAAATCCTTTATCTTTGAGAGATTGATTTCCGCTATAATTACTTGGACCATACTTTCTATTCTTAATTTCTGTGTATCTATAAGTTGCCTCTAACCACTTAAAGGGGCTTGCACTTAATGCAGTGTATTCATTTGGGAAAGAGCTCGAAAAATTAAGTCTTAAAGAAGCTTCTTCCATGAACCTTGCTGAAGGCATCTCCAAAAGACCAGTATTACCATAGTTAGAAGAATCTGGAGAAACGCTGTAACGATAATATTCTTCTATATTACTAAATAAAGCTTGGCTAAAGCTTAAATAAATAAAGCATGCTAATGCATATGAGCTAATAAGCCTTATCACACTTTTTAATCGTTGCTTATTGCAGCTATAGCTGCTGCTGAAGTTGCAAGATCTGCCAGTATAGGTGTAATTATCGAAGTTAATTTTATTGCATCAAATGGTCTGGCGTCTCTTGGAACTACAATAGTGCTTCCAGGTAGCAAATTTTCTCTAGAAGAAAAAAGAGATCTTTTTATTAATCTTGACTTTCCATCAGGGTAAATTATAAAAATTCTATTTCTATCAGCTGCATTATTTAGCCCACCTGCCAATTCTAGGTAGTTAGCTACATTAAATTTAGGCTGAAAAGTAATAGTTGAAGTATTCAAGACTTCTCCTACTACTGAAATTGAATTAGGTCTTCTCGGTATATGTAAAGAATCGCCTTCCTCAACAGGAAAGTTATTCGCAACATTGGTCTTTAAATCAAGATAATCAACATTTACAACCATTCTTCCAAGAGGTTCTGTAGCTCTTAGCTTTGTTATCAGTGCTGAAATGGGAGATAGTGTAAATTCTGTTATGTCATCAATGGAACCCTGCGTAATTATGTCAATAATAGTATTTTCTAATTCGTCTGCAGACCTATCAAATGCCTCCTTTTGCATTAAAGCCGCATTTTTTCTAAGAAACACTGATCCTTCAGAATAACTTTCGTCTGTATAACCTCCTGCACGATTTATTATGTCTAATATAGTGTCACCTTTTTGGATAGAATATTCTCCTGGTCTATTTATTTCCCCTGTGACAATTATTGTTCTTGGCTCTATTCCTGATTTCCCCGATATATTAATAACGTCTGAGTTTTCAAGGACTGTATCAAGACCTGAATCGCCTTCTAAATAGGCCACTTCTCTCGTAAAAGTTTCTTTATTCACAGAACTTCTTTCGATAGGGGTATTCGGAGGGACATCTTCATTAAAACCTCCTGCTAAATAGACTGCATCTCTAACAGTTTCATTCTGTTTAAATTCATAAAGACCAGGTCTTTTAAATGAACCTCCAATTTTTACTTTATTCTCTATGAAAGGTATAAAAATAACATCTCCATCCTGGAGCCTAATATCAGAATCTAGTTGGCCTTTCATAAGAAAGTCATAAAAATCGTAGCTAGCAATTAACTCGTCGTTTCGTTTAACTTGAATATTCCTTAAAGAGCCGTTTTTATTTACTCCTCCACTCACAAACAGTGCATTAGTCACTGTACTCAACCCACTCATCATATACTGTCCTGGTTTATAAGCTTCTCCCAAAATATAAACCGAAATAGATCTAAGCTCTTTTAAAGAAATTGCAATCTGGGTACCTAACAATTCCGCTTCAACTCTAGTCCTTAATAATTCACTTGCTTCTGCAAAACTTAAGCCTAAAAGGTTTACTGGTCCTATAAGTGGAATAAATATCTCGCCTTTCCTAGAAATAAACGCCGTAGTATTTATATCTTGATTACCATAGAGATTAATTTCAAGACTATCCCCAGGCCCAAGTACGTAATCTGCAGATATTGCAATACTGTCTGTGGGAGCAAATGTTGAAGGAGAAAATTCAAAAAAATCGTAACCATATATGCATTCTTTGCACACATCTTCTTCTGTAGCACCTTCTAGTTCAGGCCTTTGTATGAGCGTATTAGGTTTTTCAAAAACTTCATCTATTTCTTCCTGGGTTCTTGATATAGCTTCCATCTTCTCTAATATCGAACCCCTTTGATCGGGCGGAAGAGCTTCAATAAGTTTTTTTTGTTCATCTGATATATCTGAAAACCCTTTTAAAGGAAATAGAAATAATAGTGCAAAAAGGAATGTATATTTATTTTTTAATTTAAACATGACTTTATTTTAACTTCTTATGAGTAAATATCTATTATTGATTATTCTTAAGCAATCCTAGACTCCAACCTAGCTTTTCTCTACAAGCAGAATAAAAGTCATGATTTGTGGGATGTATTAAAGATAACTTTGGAGAAGCCTTACTAACACTTATTATATCTCCTGCTTTAAGAGAGTATGTATTATGGCTGTCTAGACTTAATTTTGCATTGCCTTTTTTACAAATTCTTATTTGAATCTTAGCTTCTTCATCAATAATCAAAGGCCTAGTATTGAGGCTATGAGGAAACATGGGTAAAAGTGTTATAGCTTGTGTCTCAGGATGGACTATTGGGCCGTTTCCAGATAATGAGTAAGCCGTTGAACCGGTTGGTGTACTTACAATAATTCCATCTGCTCTTTGTCGGTAGACAAACTTATCATCTATAAAAAGTTCATATTCTATTAATTTTGCTATTGTACTTGAATGAACAACAATCTCGTTTAGAGCGATATTTGATTGGGTTCTTTTATTAATACTAGATTGTAAGAAAAATCTCTTATCTTCTACAAATTTTCCTTCAACAACCTCTCTTAATGATGTTGTTAAGTCTTCTGGTGGAATGTCTGTAAGGAAACCTAAACTACCAAGATTTATACCTAATATTGGAATACCCTTGTAACCAAAACTTCTAGCTGAACTTAATAAAGTACCGTCTCCTCCTATTGCAATAACTAAATCCGCATTTTTTTGAACATATTTATCAGAATAAACCTTTATTTTCTTTGTGTAAGGAATTTTAGAAGATTTAGGAATAATTGTGTTTATACGTAGTCCATCCAGAACTTCTTCTACATGAAGGGCTATTTGTGAAACCCTTTTGCTATTTATAGACGAGTATATGGCTATTGACTTAAATCTACTCTTCATAAAATTACCACTTCTTGACCCAGTAAATAAATATTGTATCAACTGCAGCTATTAATACCTTAAAGATGTATTTTGTCAAAGCTAACATAAGTGCGGTGCTCCAATCCATGCCGGTCGCAAATACCCAAGTAAATTGATAAATTAA
>CETM01083430.1_pt1 | contig 10071 bp, 9 predicted proteins | sample 361451 | NCBI WGS metagenome assembly CETM01 (sample SAMEA2622690, study PRJEB7988) | marine metagenome | isolation source: saline water (ENVO:00002010), including
TTGCGCACGAAAAGATCCGCATGTCGCGCGTAACGTGCGCATTTTGCGCACGGTCCGATCTGCATGTCGCGCATAATGCGCGACTTACGCACGGTCCGATCCGCATGTCGCGCACAATGCGCGACCTACGCAAAATCACAGCTTAAACAATCGCGGCCGCGATATTTTGATTTGTACAGCTGTTCGTCGGCGCGGTTGTAAATGGCACGAAAATCATCGCCCACGACGTTGAATGTGGCACCAACACTCACCGTGGTGGTTATTTCTGTTTTGCAGAGCTTAAACGGCTTTTGTTTAACCAGCTGACGGAGACGATTAAGCGTAGCATGAGCACGGCTGGTGTTACTCTCGTTCAAAATAACCACGAACTCCTCCCCACCCAGCCGCGCAATAATGTCCGTTTTACGCAAGCCCTCTTTTACACGCTGCGCCAGCTGCATTAACACTTCATCACCCGCCTCATGGCCGTAACTATCATTAACACGCTTAAAATAATCAATATCGATAAGCGCAAATACAAACTCACCAGGTTGCATGATAAACAGCTGCTTCGTTACGTAACGGGTAATAAACGAACGGTTCGCTAAACCTGTTAACTCATCGGTTTGAGCAAAAATCTCCAATTCCGACTTTTCCGCGTGCAACGACTTCACGAGCTTATGTTCATTCAACAGCATTTGTATCGACTTAGTCAGGATCTGAAACGTTTCTAACTCGAGCGAACTAAACTCATTTTCGCGAGCCGATGGGCTCGAAAAACTCAAGGTGCCCCATAAATGACCATTTAAATACAAGGGTGCACCAATGTAAGTTTCAAAATTAAACTGCTGATAGCTCGGGTGGTTACGATACACTGGGCACTCAGAGGCTTTTACCGTGTAGGTAGTTGCCTTGTTATTTAGCGTCACTGAACAATAGGTTTGCCCCAAGCTTAATTCTGTTTCGGGGTCAATCGGAGCTAAACGAGAGTGGACCCATTTAATGATATAGCAGTCGTCGATCGCCTTGCTGACCAAACCAACATCCAGCCCCAAATAGTCGCAACCTTCTTGCAGTACCATATTGATCGCCTCGCTGCGATCGGGCCCTCGGTTTTCGTGGGTTGCTGCGGTATACACTCGCTTCAATAAATGCAGCACCGCATTATTAGCCGTCTCGTCAGAGATGAGTACAAAAAAACCGTTGACCACACCCGCGTCGTGATCAATATCAGGAATATATCGGGCACTCCAATAGCGTACACGCCCATCACGCAAACGAATGTGCTTAGAAAAATGGCATTTATCGCCGGCTAAGGCTCGATTCTGAAATTCAAATACATCGCCAAGTGAGTCCTCACTAAAAATATCAGCGACGTGTTTTCCTTCGATAGGCTCTTCGAGGTCTAAAAACTTTTCATAAGCGGGGTTGATATAGCGATAAATTTTGTCTTTATCAATGTAAGCGACAAATTCGTCAGCAATATCCAATAATTTTTTCTCGTAACTCATCCAACTCCAACGTCCAGTCCGTTGCTATTTCCCGAGGTCAGCAGATACATCTATCAACATATCGCTAATTCCCAAATCCTTTTGGGATCGAGAAGTATACAAGCAAAATCTAAAGTTGCCAAAAAATGATTGACCTATGTCAACAACGTAACTTTTATCAAAGCTTACAGGCGAGCACAACAACCAATCTGTCTTTTTAATTTATTAAAAAGTTCATAAAAAACTGTTGAACTATCTTTACATAAAATTTACATTAGCCAAAAATATTAGATAACAACTTATTAATAAACACCTATTGCTAGTTTCTTTAACCCCGAGGGATTAATTATGAACAAATGGATCTTGGCGCCTACGCTTGCCGCAATTCTTGCAACTTCCGGCTGTATGTCTAACGGGTCAGGTAACGAACAGGCAGCAACAATGAACCGTGTTGATGCTATCGCTACTTTATCTGAAAACATTGAGAAAGTTGGCTTCAATCGGGTCGAGGTCAGTCCTGGTGTCGATGAAGTCCTAAACATTTGCGCGTCAATTTTAGAGCGCCAATACAGTGTGATGGATGAATACCGCACACAGGCAGAAAATCACGCTGATGTACAAGCCTTTTTGTATGCTCACCAAGGCAAAACCCCCGAACAGCTACAATTAGCTATCACCGAGTTCGATGCGGGAGCGACTTCAGAGGAAGACAAAATTGGTCCTAAAATTGTGGCATATCAAGCCTCGATTGATGAGGTCACTCAGCGTAATACCCAATTAGGTATCGAGCTTACTGCACAGCTAATCAAATTGGGTTATCTAACCAGTCAGTACGGTGGTGAAATTGCTAAAGCGACCGCGGCCAATTGGCTTGGCGGTATGATGAAAGCAGACGACGAGCGCACCGCTGACAATGATGTTGCCTTGGCGATATTGCGTGCTAAAGACCAGTTAGAGCTGGCTTCGGATGCAAACGAATTAATTTCGTTAGAGCAAGAAACCATCGAGGCTATCGATGGCTTGCAAGAAGAACTCGAAGCCAAAGGCTAAACGTGCGTATCTCTGCGTTAACGCTAGCAGTGGTGTCACTGTTAGCGTTCAGTACGCCACTGCATGCGCAAGATCAACCGCAGTGGGTCACTGAGCTGCCTTCTTCTGATCGTGACACTTATCGGGCTGTGGCGACCGCTGAAACTCATGCGCAAGCAACACGAACCGCGCTCGCTGCAATTGCAGAGCAGGTTGCCGTGTCCGTGCGCAGCGAGTCACTGAGTGTATACGACAAGCAAACCAGCGCACAGGGCACGGATACGCAAAGCCAATTCAGCCTGACGGTGGCTGGGCAATCAGTGCCGCTGCAGTTCAGTAATATAGCGCCCGAACAAAGCTACCGCCACGCCGACGGCACAGTCAGTGTTAAAGTGGCAGTTAAAAAAGCCGCTGTTCACGATTTCCTGAAGAACCAAATTGATCAATACAGCGAATTACGATTCCCGACACAAGCCGATTCGCAACAACAGTTATTATGGTTGCTTCGCTACAAGCAGCCGTTGCAGACGGCCAACGCTTACGCCCTTGCGTTAGCACAGCTCGACCCCTCGCAAACAGATAACCCATTTAACCAGCAGCTGGTTGAGTTAACACGCGTTGAACAATCACTGGGACTGCGAGTGATAGCGAGCCGAGATTTAAACGTCATAGCGGGCGTGATTCAGCGAAACACCCCATCGCAGAGTCAACCTGACTTATGGCTGCAACTTGAGCAACAGACACAACAACGGCAAAGCAATACGGGTTATTTACACCGCCAACAGTTAATTGCTTCGGTTACCGAGCCACAGTCGCCCTTTCGTCAGTTACACCAACAAATTATCGAAGTCATCGGCACCGGAGCGACTCCCGAAGACGCGGCTACCGATGCTCAGAATCAACTTAAAGCAATGGTCGCACAGCCCGTTTCAAACTGGTTGTTCGACGCCAGTATAGAATAGGAAAACCTCATGAAGAACACGTTAAAAATTGCCTTATCCCTTGCAGCTGTCGCGGTGTTATCGGCCTGCCAAACTACCCAACCCGCGCAACAAACGCAAACAGGTCAAGTCAGTAATCGTGCTTCCAACGCGATCATCGCAAAAAGTGCTTATCGGTTTGAAGATGACGACATCAAAGTACCCGCTTACTTTGATACTCAAGGATTAGCGAACTGTACGTTTGATCGCAGCAACGAAAACGACAATTGCCCGCTAAAAAAACCCATCGTACGCATGTACTTTAGCGGCACCGATGTTGGCGGCGAAGGTCAAGGCGTTGATGCCCTGCGCGAATACGATGACAGTCAGCTACTCAAAATGCTCGAAAACCAATTCGCAGGCATCAACCGCTTCCGCATCGTGACTCGAGATGACAGCGTTATAAGCGAAGAAAAACAACTTCAACTTGAGCAGCAAGGCGCTACGTCGGTGGCGAACAGAGCTGCTGAACGTCGTGTTTTACAACCTGACTATGTGGTTAAACTCGATACCCTTCGTACGGTAAAAAATGAGGGCAGCATCACAGGTTGGATGGACTACACGCTCGAATTAACGGCAGCAACCATCGACCCCTACACACGTGAAATGTTGTCTTACCCGAACCTTGGCAAAATCCGCGTTAAATCCGAGGATGTGCGTGACCGCAGCGAGCTCAAGTATGTCATGGCAAACAACCGCTATGTCAGTGGTTACCGCTACTTCGATAGCGCACATGTCAACGCGGTGATCAACGATATGGCATCTCGCGGCATCGATATCTTGCTCACACGTATGCTGTCAGAAATGCCGGCAACCGCCCAAGTACTCGGGATCAAGGGCAATCAAATCAGCCTCGATCGCGGTCAAAACGCGGGTGTGCTCCCTAATGAAACCATGATCATCTTTCAATACAGCGCCGGGTTTGTTGAGCCTATCGGGGTTGCCAACGTTAACCCATCACGCAACAGTGCAATGGGTGAAATGACATTATGGAAGGACTCCTCGCTCGCCGACACGATTTCTGCGCAGGCAGAAGCCGGCATTTATCGCCCCACCAATAGTGCTAAGATTTTTGCTGTATCGGTCGGTACGCCAGCGAACTTCTTGGAGAACCGTACATGATTAAAGCAACCGGAGTTAAATCCGCGTTGCTGACACTCGCCGTTGGCTTGCCGGCGGTGAGTGTACAGGCGCAAGATCTAAATGTGCTGCTCAACGGTGCCATTGAGGCAGAGCACTGTGCCTACGGGCGCGGTGCGAGTGCCATTGAGCAAGCAAAAACCGAAGCGCTGGCTGAAATTGCTCGCGCAGTTCAGTCAGGTAAGGTGCTTAGCATTGCTAATACCTATGAACAAATGGATACGGCAAGCTCAACTTGGCTTCAACAGTTAAGCGACATGGCACAAGCAGGCTATGATATGCGCGGTCTGCGAACCAATACCTCAAAACCCCGCTTAGAAGGTTCAGATACGTGTGTAACCGTGAGCCTCAACAAGCAACCACTGGGCACCGCAAGCACCGACAGCGGTAGCTGGGATGATGCGCAAACCACCGTCTCAGTGACTGTCGTTGGTGAGGGCTGGCGCGATGATAAACAAGGTATGAGCGCACGCGAAGTCGCTGAGCTAGATGCACTGCGTCGTGCCATCTCACAGGTTGTCGGCGTATGGCTTACAGAGCAACGCACACAGTACTCAAATACCGTGAGTCACACGAACAATACCAGTGACAACTTCGCCATGAATGATTTTGTAGCCCGTCAGTTGCAAACAAAATCCGCCGGAATGGTAAAACAATGGCAGTTAATCGATTCAAAACAACTCGCCAATAACGGCATAGAGGTCACCATCCGTGCCGATGTCGAAAAACAAAAAGTTGAACTCGCCACGTCCCATATCATGCAGCAAATCGGCTCTCCGCGTGTCGCTGTAGAAGCCCCGGCGCCACTCGACAGTGAACTCAAGCGCTGGTTGTCGCAGCAAGGAGTGGAGTTGAGCGACAATGCCAACCTCATACTGCGTGCCAAGCCTCGCTTGATAGAGCGTGCCGGAACAGCGCGTCTTGATCTGCGTGTGCAAGTAACCGACCAAGCAGGAAATGTTTACGGTGAGTGGCAAAATGACCCCGCTTTATTGTCACTGCCAAACGGACCGAACGCTTTGTACGACCTCATCGATGTTCATCTCGCTTTAGAGCCACAACAACAAGCTCTGAGCAAACAACTAGGTGATGCATTCATGCGTGTCGTACAAGAAGGCGGACTCGTACATGATGTGTACATCAACAGTCGCTATTTAGCTCAGCCCGAACGTTTATCTGGCGTGCTATCAACACTTGGAGGCGCGCAGGATGTCAGCATCTCCAACAACGGTGAATTCTATAAAGCGCAACTGCGTTTTAGCGGTAAAACGGGTGACCTGGTTGCTGCCTTACAGCAATCTTTGCAGCCCATCACCGCGACAGAATTGCCCAAGGCGGTTATCGCCAATGAATTCACCATACGATTTAATTAGTAAGACCATAAAGGACAATATATGAAACGCACCTTACTTGGCCTCGCGATTATCGCAGGCATCAGCGGCGCCGCCCAAGCACAAGATTTTGACTTAACCGACTTAACGCCAGCACGCCCTGGGCAAGAAGTTGAGAGCACATCAACAGTCACCGAAGGCAATGTCGTGGTGGGGAGTGACGAAAAAGAAGCCGTTGCTGTCGCACACCAACAATTAGTCGATAATAGCGAAGATGGTATCCGTCTAATCCAAGTCGGTAGTGGCACAGGCATTTTGTCGATTGGTAGCGCGTTTTACCAAACGTACGACAATATGAACGCCACCTTGTTGTCTAAGCGAGCAGCATACAACCAAGCGGCACTCATTGCGAAACGTCAGCTCGTATCTAACGGTAAAGGCGTCGACGTAACCTGTAATAACTTAGCTGAACTGACCATGGACGCTATCGATACCGGCACCGATTCAGTGGCGAACGAAACATCCGCGATGAAAGAACGATGTGTCGAATCAGTCAACGGTTCATTGGCAGGCTACGTGACATATGACGTATACGATGATGTCGAGAGCAACCAAGTACGCATTAGCTTAATTTCAACACCCAAAACGCGTTCGCAAGTGCGTGAAAATGCAGGCGCAGCGATTGTGACCAGTGATCCTAACGAACTGTTCAAGCAGATCGTTACCGATATTAACACCGGTGTGTTGCCCCCCATGGGCGCAAAGATCCTGACGCACGCTGACACGGGCGAAGTCATTTTGATGGGCTACGGCTCAGCGATCGTCCGCAACAACGATAATCCTCGTGTCGCAAAACGTCTTAAAGATGTTGCTAAGCGTCAATCGGAAACCCGCGCACGTGCGGCCTTACTCGGCACCATGAAAGGTGAAGAAGTCTATTGGCAAGGTGGCTTTAACGAGGAACAGCTCGAAAGCACTCAACAATTTGAGTATACCGATCCCAACTTAGACGATCCAACACGTGTGAAAAAGCTCGACAATGATCGCACACAATTCATGAACCAATTAAAAGCAAGTGATGAATACCAAGCGATTGCTCGAGGTACTCTCCCTGCCGGCGTGCAAACACGTAACTTTGTCAGCGCCGACGGTCATTGGCAATACACCGTTGCGGTGCACTCACCCACCTTTGAAGCGATCGCAAAAGAAGCACAACGCGAAATGCAAGGACGCGGTAGTGCGCAGAAGGACAGTTCAGGTCGCGCTATCAACGTTTATGGTGGTGATAACGACAAAGCAGCCAACCCACAAGGCGCGTCAGGTAAAGTTTCTGACGACGATAACTTGTAATGGCGAATTGTTTGATAAAACCAGCGATATTTGCGGTTTGCGGGTGGGTTGCGCTTAGCAGCTCATCCGCCACTGCCAATGAGCTAACCCTATTAAACCGTTATCAACAACAAACGACATCGGATGGCGTGGCAGTCAAGGCTGAACAAGATCTTCCGGCACAAGTTGACCAAAAAGCCTGCCGTTTGCTGTTAAGTAAACCTCAACGCCTTCAGTTAAAAGCCGAACTCAGCGAGACGCTGGGCTTTGAAATTGCCGACAATGTAAGTTTTTTTGCCGGTCGTATCGATAACGAAAAGCTCTGGACAGCCGATGGCTGGCAACATTGCAGTGGCAACGTGGTAGTTGAAAATAAGGCACTTAACTTAGCTGCACTCGCCGTGCGCGCCGCCTGGCAAATGCAAGGTCAATTGGATCAGACGCAATTAAAGCAGCTATTACAATTAAGTTTAAGTGAGTCATACAGCAGTGCCGATGCCGTGGCTCTGATTGCACACCTCGCCCCCGAGCCGCGTCAGTTTGCTTATCTACAACAGAACTTACAGCCCGAGCAGCTTACCTTGGATACCGCCAAATACAGTGCCGCACGATTATATTTTAATCAGCAAGACTACGGGCAAAGTATCACTATCGCATCGACCTGCGAAAGTATCGACTGTCAGCGGTTACGCGTGCAAGCAGAGCAAAAGAAGGAACAACAAGATGCCGATAAAGCGTTCGACTTGGACAGCTATTTTAATCCTTAACCCACTTGCACTGTCCGCGTTAGCACAAGACACGGCGGCTGAGGAGGATGCATTCGCACAATTTGCCGCACAGCAGCAAGCCGAGTTCGAGCAATTTGAGCGTGAGCATTGGCAAGCCTTTGAACAGTTCGTCAACGAGTGGCGTGAGGCTGAGGCAGCCTACAAAGAGCAACTTGCGGAAGTTTGGGAAGATCCCGAACTCAGCGATAGAACGCGTTATATTCAGTACAGCGACGACGTCTCAGAACGCACAGTCGTCGATTATGAAGCCAACACGGTAACCGTCGAGGTGCAAGGTCGCCTAACTCAGGCACAACTTCGCCAAAAACTGCAACAGCAGCTCACTAAACTCGCGCGTACCACCGTGAGCAGCGCGCTTAAGTCAGACCCGGTGATTAAACAGTTACCAAAGCCCGTACAACAACAGATCACAGTCGAAAACAGTACGCCAATCATCGAAACCGAAGCCGAAGCGAGTCGCGAAGAACGCGCTCAAGACCAACTCGAGACCACGGCTAGCACCAGCAAAATCACTGTTCAGTTGCCACCCACGAGTCAACAAGCACGCATCAAGCGCGTATTGCCAACAGTCGAGGTCTACGCACAAAAGCATGGCTTATCACCTGCGTTAATTTTGGCGATTATTCATACCGAATCGAGCTTTAATCCAATGGCCCGCTCGCATATTCCGGCGTTTGGTCTGATGCAAATTGTGCCAACCTCAGCAGGTAAGGATATCAGTGACTTTTTATACGGCGAGCAGCAGCTGTTCAGCCCTGCCTATTTGTTTGATCCCGATAATAATATCCAAGCGGGTAGTGTGTATTATTATTTGCTCAGTCGCCGTTATTTTAAAGCCGTGCGCAACTACGAAGTGCGAGAACTCTTATCTATTGCCGCCTACAATACAGGCCCGGGCAACGTCGCCCGCACTTTTGGCAGCGACTATTCTCTTGCTGAGGCGAGTGCAGCCGCTAATCAAATGACGCGCGAGCAAGCTTATCAACATTTAATGACATACTTGCCCGCACAAGAAACTAAAAATTATCTGCGTAAAATTACGCAGCGCCAAACCAATTACCAACAAATGATGGAAGCCTTCTAATGAAAAAGACTCTACTTGTACTTAGCGTAACAGGACTATTAGCAGCCTGTTCATCACAACCGCAACAACCCACCGAGCAGCAAATGCAGCAACAAGCACAACAGCAAACCAATCGCGATGTGCAAAAAGTTACAGGCAACGTCAATGACACTGCGCCAGGCTGGGTTTTCAACCCTCAATCGGATAAAGGGCTCGCCGCCTCGTCATGTGTTGATTGGTCGGGCAATATGGCCGTTGATAAACCGCAAGCGATCGCCGCTGCACGTGCCGATCTGACACAACAGATTCAAGTTAAAGCCAGCGTATTGGATAAGCTCTACAACCGTAAAGTGCAAGCCGAAGATGGCAGTTCAGTGGGCGCTACGTTTGAGCAGGTCTCAAAACAAGTCGCCAGCGAGACGCTTGTTGGGAGCACACCCGAAGAGATGTCAATGGCGCGCATTGATGGCAAAAAATACCTCTGTGCCTTAGTCGTACTCGACGAAACACGCGATACCTTTGATGCAATTATCGACGCCTCAAAACGCACCATCGATCCCCAATCAAAAGAAGCACTCTACGAAGAGTTCCGCGCCCAAAAAGCAATGAAAGAACTCGAAGCAGAACTGTAGAACTGTAGGTCGCGCCTTCGGCGCGACAGCCCATCTTCGGCGCGACAACCCAAACTTTCTTTTTTCGCAAAAAAATGCACAATACAGGGCATCTGCTCAAAATAACGGAAGCCCTCATGGCAAAGCAAGAAAGCATCGTGCTCGAAGCACCCAGCGAATCCAATAAAGTATTGCTACATTCATGCTGCGCACCTTGCGCCGGCGACGTCATGCAACGCATGGTTGATGCCGGTATCGACATCACGATCTTCTTCTACAACCCCAATATTCATCCAGAGAAAGAATATTTAATTCGTAAAGAAGAAAACAT
>CETM01069288.1_pt1 | contig 10067 bp, 6 predicted proteins | sample 361451 | NCBI WGS metagenome assembly CETM01 (sample SAMEA2622690, study PRJEB7988) | marine metagenome | isolation source: saline water (ENVO:00002010), including
TACCCATGTGAGGAGGTGACCCCAAGACTAAACCCCCTCCAAATAGGTCACTGTCATCGATATAGCAGACGATAGTGCACAAATCAGTGTACACTGGAGTTTCATCTCTCTAGCTCCGGAACCAGATACCCCTTACATAGCCAATTGATGAAACCTACTCCATTGAACCTTCTTAAATACCGGGGGCGGGACTCGAACCCGCACGTCCTTGCGAACAGCGGCTTTTGAGGCCGCCGCGTCTACCATTCCGCCACCCCGGCATCACTCTACCCCGAGACTTTTTGAAACCACCTATGCCTCGACACGTTTCTAATAGAGCAGTTCCTGCGGCTCGTAACCGTCGTCAGTGATTTACTGCGGTTCAAGGTCGTCTTGCACCTAGTGCGTGTCTAGACTCAAGAGCCATATGTAGTGGCATGAGTTCTCCCGATCTAGCTGATAACATCCCCTTCCGGTTCGATCTAGACGCCCAGCACCCTGACACGGCAACCGATTTTGGCCATCGTTAAGCGCTCGGGCGTCACATAACCTGCGTCGCCCCGCTCAATGTACGTTTAAACTGCGGAGCCATCGTGGCGAAACAGATTCGCGATCCTTTCGGCGCTCTCACCAACATCGACCTTCCGGAAGGGGTAACCTCTTTTTACAAGCTTTCACGTCTCGAAGAAGATGGGATAATCGATACCCTCGATCGCCTTCCCTTCTCAATTCGGATCCTGCTTGAAAATGCGCTGCGCCATGCAGGTGGCCCATACGTAAGCCAAGACCAGGTGCTATCAATCACCAACTGGAGTCCGGCAAACTCGGGTTCGGCTCTCCCTTTCATGCCTACTCGGGTAGTGCTGCAGGATTTCACCGGGGTACCAGCAGTGGTCGATCTAGCTGCAATGCGTGACGGCATCCGTGAACTGGGGGGAGATCCCTCGCGAATCAACCCGGTCGTACCAGCAGACCTGGTAATCGACCACTCCGTCCAAGTGGATCACTTCGGCTTCCAAGACGCCTTTCGGTTAAACGTTGAGAGAGAATTCGAACGAAACCGAGAACGTTATGCCCTCCTCCGATGGGCTCAGGAGGCATTTGACAACTTCTCCGTGGTACCGCCAGGAACCGGGATCGTGCACCAAGTGAACCTGGAGTACTTGGCGTCTGTGATTCACCGACGCGAACACGACGGATCTTTCTTAGCCTATCCCGATACACTAGTTGGTACGGACTCGCACACCACAATGGTCAACGGGTTGGGCGTAGTAGGGTGGGGAGTTGGAGGGATTGAGGCTGAAGCTGTTGTGTTGGGTCAGCCCTACTACATGCTGCTCCCCGAGGTAGTGGGGATGAAGCTGACCGGAACGCTTCCCGATGGTGCTACAGCGACCGACTTAGTGCTTTGCGTAACAGAGATGCTAAGGGAGCACGGCGTAGTGGGTCGATTCGTGGAATACTATGGTGCCGGTCTGAGTAACTTGACCCTGCCTGACATGGCAACCCTTGCAAATATGGCTCCGGAATACGGAGCTACCATCGGCTTCTTCCCTGTCGACGACTCGACCATCCAATACCTAAGGGGTACAGGACGGGATGAAGCGATGATAGCTCGGGTCGAGGCCATAACGAAAGAATTAGGGATCTTTCGGACGGACGACACTCCCGACCCAGAGTTCACCTCTGCGCTCGAATTAGACCTCTCTACTGTCGAGCCTAGTCTAGCTGGTCCAAAGCGTCCCCAAGACCGGATCTCTATGGTAGACATGGGTCGTCAATTCCAAAAGGATCTTCCAGGGCTAGTTCCCTCGGGACACGATCTCACGGGTGAACGCAAGGTAAAGGTCACAGGTGACGACAGTACGGTAGAGATTTCGGATGGGACCGTAGTAATTGCATCGATCACTAGCTGCACGAACACCTCAAACCCCTCCGTCATGGTGGGAGCTGGACTCCTCGCCAAAAAAGCCGTGGAAAAAGGCCTCACGGTTAAGCCTTGGGTTAAGACGGCAATGGCACCAGGGAGTCAGGTAGTCACTGACTACCTGACCGAGTCTGGCCTGCTGACCTATCTGGAAGAACTCCGTTTTCACATCGTTGGCTATGGTTGTATGACGTGCATAGGAAATTCAGGGCCATTACCTGAGCATATTCATGCAGCGGTCGAAGAGAACGGATTAGTCGTATCCTCTGTACTCTCAGGAAATCGGAATTTCGAAGCACGTATACACCCCCTCGTGCGGGCCAACTATCTCGCTTCTCCAGGCTTGGTAGTGGCCTACGCACTCGCAGGCCGTATAGATCTAGATTTAGAGAGCGAACCCCTAGGAACGGATAGCGACGGTCAACCGGTATACCTGAGAGACATCTGGCCCTCTCCCAGTGAAGTCAGCGAAACAGTAGCCAGCTCTCTAAAGGCTGAGATGTTTACCAGACGCTACTCCGTGGTCACCACAGGTGACGAGAACTGGCAATCACTGCCTCTTCCAGAAGAAAGTAGCCTGTATGACTGGGACACCAATTCCACATACGTCAGACGTCCCCCCTTCTTCGAGGGAATGTCGATGGATGTCCCCACCCTAGGGGACATCGAAGGAGCTCGTGTCCTGGCACTGATGGGTCAATCGGTCACCACCGATCACATTTCCCCCGCCGGTGCGATCCCAAAAGAAGAGCCAGCCGGTCTATATCTCCGCGATCACGGCGTGACCGTCAAAGACTTCAACACCTTCGGATCCCGTCGAGGAAACCACGAGATCATGATGCGCGGTACGTTTGGAAACGTGCGGATAAAGAACCTCCTGCTAGACGGCAAGGAAGGTGGCTACACGGAGCATCTCCCGTCCGGGGAAGTAATACCGATTTACGACGCGTCTATGCGTTACCAGGAGAAAGACACACCACTGATCGTACTTGCAGGAAAGGAATATGGTACGGGAAGCTCGCGAGATTGGGCAGCAAAAGGCACAATCCTTCTGGGCGTGAAGGCAGTTATCGCTGAGAGCTATGAGCGGATACACAGGAGCAATTTAGTCGGCATGGGCGTGCTCCCGCTGGAATTTCACAAGGGTGATACGCCATCGTCCTTGGGTCTCAACGGACGTGAGACATTCGATATCAGCGGCATCTCAGGAGGGTTGGAGCCAGGCTGCACAGTCCAAGTCAAAGCTACAGCAGACGACGGCAAGGTGACCGAGTTCAACGTTGCTGCACGACTCGATTCCGACGTCGACGTCGATTACTACATGAACGGAGGCATTCTGCAAACGGTCCTACGGAAGATGGCTCGGGGCGAGATGTAAGCTGGCGAACTCGTCTTTACGAGGAAGCGTCTTCTTGCATCGCCTTCGGTGGACCGAGCACTTCTTGTAGAACAATTGCCTGCCGCAAGGCAGAGGCACTATCGCTTAGGAGTTGCCTACGAACCGCCTTCGCTTCGGCAGAAAGTGCACGCGCGAATGGATCCAATCCGTCCTGCTCCGATGGTGCCCGTTCCGATGGATCTGTGCCGAATTCGGCGTGCGTTCGGTGTATCTGATGCGAGTCGAGCTGGCCTACTGATCCCCTTCTGGAAGCTCCGGAGCGTTTTGACTTTTCCAAATCCAAACGCATACGAAGGAGCTCTTTGTTTCGTTTTTCTAATTTCTTTCTTAGACGACGGTCTCCGTCGGGATCCTCCAGTCCTTTCGAAGCAGCGTCAGACGCTGCTTCGAGAATCTTCTCTAGCATGCTAGGGGGCGTGGGCACGAACGGCTCTGTTGAAGTCTCAGTCTCCTCAGCCGTGGCCAGTTCATCATACGACGGATCTGAATCGTAAGTCGGCAATTGATCCTCACGTCCCAGTGGCCATTCAAACTGAATGTCACCGGTGGGGGCCTCCTTAACAGGGCCCCCACCGCCACTAGCTTTTCGCCGCCGAAAAACCGATTCGATGATCGATGCGAAAGCGATCATCGCAAAGAAAATCAGCTCTTCCATAAGTCAGCAGGTTACTCGCTTAGCGGTTCATTTTGGTCTTCTTCCGGACCGGCGATCGCACTCCGCATGCTCGTATCCGCCTCCATGTTCCGGTACTTCACGAAGTCCATCACGCCCAAGTTACCCGAGCGAAAAGCATCGGCGAGTGCTAAAGGAACCTCGGCCTCAGCCTTAACCACTTCAGCTCTCATCTGTCCCACCAGAGCTTTCATTTCCTGTTCTTGGGCGACAGCCATCGCTCGCCGCTCCTCAGCGCGAGCCTGTGCCACCCTCTTGTCCGCCTCAGCCTGATCCGTCTGAAGCTCGGCGCCGATATTCTTCCCAACGTCTACATCGGCAATGTCGATCGAAAGGATCTCGAAGGCCGTTCCGGAATCGAGCCCCTTACCTAAAACCGTCTTTGAAATCCCATCAGGATTCTCTAAAACATCCTTGTGCGAATTCGCAGATCCGATCGTTGAGACAATACCCTCACCAACTCGGGCTAAGATCGTGTCCTCCCCCGCACCACCAACCAGCCGATTGATATTGGCACGAACAGTGACACGGGCGATGGCTATCAGCTGAATCCCATCCTTCGCCATTGCCGCGACCTTAGGGGTGTTGATCACCTTCGGGTTGACCGAAACCTGGACTGCTTCAAAGACATCTCTTCCCGCCAGATCAATCGCAGCAGCCTGATTGAATGGCAGGTCAATGCTTGCCTTGTCTGCTGAGATTAGGGCCCCAACGACACGAGAGACGTTGCCACCTGCCAGATAATGAGCTTCTAGCGCGTTGATATCGAGATCTAGTCCGGCTTTAGTAGCATTGATTAGTGGCCGCACCACAGCGGGAGGAGAGACCTTTCTCAAACGCATTCCCACCAGTGTGCCGATTCCCACGGTCACCCCCGCTGAAAGTGCTTCGACCCAGAGCCTCACCGGGATCGCCCAGGCAATCATGCCCACTAAGAAAATGGACCCGAAGAGAAGGAATAAGTTGACTATTAAAACACTGTCCATTGTTTGGATCTCTCTGGCGAAATTGTTTTCTGTAAACGGTGACGCTGTATTCCAATCGTTCCCACTGACTCGGTCGTTCTAGACCACCAAAAGCCTACGGCAGTTGCCCGAAACAGCGATCATCTTGACCTATATGATAACTAGCTCTCCTGAGCGGACGAACCTTCTTCAGACTTTGACTGTTCCATAACTCTAACCACGTGACGATAGCCTTCAGCGCTGACGACCTTTACCGTCGATCCTTCCGTAATCCACTCCGATTCTGAAACGACATCAATCCGCTCCTCTCCGAATTGAGCAGTCCCGGCCGGTCGCAAATCGGTGATGGCCTCTCCTATCATACCAATCAGATCGACGCGTGATTCAGCCGACTCATAGCCAGTCTCCCGATCAGTACTGTCCATCAGCAGTATACCGCTTCGAGCCAGCCTTGATGTTCCGGGCAGAGTTTTGATTACTACCCACGCCATTACGACAATGAGCACTACGGTCGTGCTCAGCACCATCCCAGCCCTTGTAAAGTCGGGCGATGTCGGTAGTCCTCCAAGCATACTCATGTAGAGACCGTAAAGAACGCCAATCCCTCCTAGCAGGCCAAAAAGACCGAAACCAGGAATTAAGAATACCTCCACCCCAATCAGGGCTAGACCCACAGCGAAGAAAAGGATGTCTTCGAGACCAGCGAGCCCAATGATCAGGTGGGAACCGAAAAAGAGCGACAAAGCCAGTAACCCAGCTCCTCCGGCCAACCCAAACGAAGGCGACTTGATCTCGGTGATTAGCCCCAAGAAGCCAAGCGAGAGCAGGAACGGAGCGACTACCGGATTGGAGAAGAACCGGACGACCCGCTCAGCCCAGTTCGTTTCCGCAGTTGTGACGGTCGCTCCTTCTACTTCCAGGTCATCCAGAAGCGCAGAAAGGTTGTCGACCTCAACAGCGTAATCGAGATCCGCCGCCTCCTCGGTAGTGAGTGTCAGAAGCTTTCCTGCTTCGGTAACCCCCTCAATCTCGATGTCTTCATCAACCATCGCAGCTGCTACTTCCGGGTCTAAATTCGCTTCTTCAGCTAGAGCCCGCATCTGGCTCCTCATCGCTGACACGATCTTTTCGGGAGCCTTTGTACCACTTCCGTCGACTGGAGTAGCAGCACCGATCACCGAACCCGGACGCATGTAGATCCGATCTGTGGCGAGTGCAATCAGCGCACCAGCAGAATATGCTCGACGGTTAACAAGCGTGTACACTGGAACTGGAGAATCAGAGAGCGCGTCGGCGATCCTCTCTGCAGCGTCCACCCTCCCCCCAGGCGTGTCCATATCAAGAACTACAGCAACGGCTCCAGACTCCGCAGCCTCTTCTAGGCTTCGTTCAATGAAAGGGGCTAAGCCAAGTTCAACTACTCCTGTAACAGGAACACGGATCACCACATCGTCGAATTGGCCGAACACCGGCGCAGGAAGCACGCTGCTAAAAGCTACGAATAGAGCGATGAACGGAATTCGGCGGATCATGGCAACGACCTCTCGGGGACTTTCCGGTAAAAACAAGGTACGAAGTCTAATACACCACAGAAAGCGAGTGGGTGCGCTCAACATACTGAATCAACCAACAACCTCCTCAAGTCGGCAAACCGAGCTTAGTATAACAAGATACTAGCAACCCCCTCCCGTATCACTGAACATCAGCACGCGGGTACGGGGCTTTCCCCGGTTGACCGCTGAGTCTTGCCTTGGGACCTTTCAAATCCTCGTAGACTCTGATTGATCATCCTAGTCTCCGAGTGAACAAGGTAGCGGTCAGCATCCACTTACTACGGGAAATTTTAGATGTCCGATTCGGTATTGGTTCATTACGAGGCTCGTGGAAAGGTAGCTCTCCTAACTCTCGACGATCCGCCAGCGAACACGTACACACACGAGATGATGCGCCAGTTGGACCAGAGCATCATAAAAGCGCGCTTCGACCAGTCAGTTGAGGTAATCGTGATCACCGGAGCGGGTGAAAAGTTCTTCTGTGCGGGTGCGAATATCGGCATGCTCTCAGAAGCAGATCCTGAATGGAAATATTGCTTCTGCCTGCACGCAAACGAGACACTAAACCGGCTTGAGCACACACCCAAGCTTGTGATCGCTGCGTTAAACGGTCACACAGTCGGCGGAGGGCTTGAGATCGCAATGGCCGCAGACATTCGGATAGCCCGTAAGGATGCTGGAAAAGTCGGCCTACCTGAGGTAGCCCTAGGAGTTCTTCCTGGCACTGGGGGTACCCAACGTCTTGTTCGTCTCGTGGGCAAACCGGTAGCGATCCAGATGATGGCAGAAGGAACAACCTTCGGGTTTGACGAAGCGCATCAGCACGGCCTCGTTAACGAGATCTACGATCATGAGGACCGCGAATCCTTTATAACCGCAGTGCTAGAATACGCGAGTCAATTCACGACGCCTAATAAGGCAACCAAGGCAGTCGGACTTATCAAGCGTTCGGTGCAGACAGGTGCAGAACTTCCTTTTGAACTAGCTCTGGCGCTAGAAAGGGAGCTACAGGCTCAGCTCTTTTCTAGCAGTGACGCAAAAGAGGGCCTAAACGCTTATGTGGAGAAGCGAGCTGCCGAGTTCACTGGAGACTGAAGCTGACTGGGTGCAGAACTTATAGAGGCGGGGAGTCCGGAACGCGCTCCGGGGCCCCGTTTCACATTCATGAGTAAGTCCCTAGGAGAGGAAATGTCTGAACAGACGATCCGGGATAAGATGTGGATTGGAAACGAGTGGACGGACGCAACGGATGGGAGCACATTCGCTTCCATAAACCCGGCGACTCACGATACCATCGCTGAAATTGCGTCCGGGCAGGCTGAAGACATAGACCGCGCAGTCGAAGCAGCCAAGGAAGCACTGATAAATCCAGAATGGCGGGACATGAACCCGCACAAGCGTTCTCGTCTCCTGTGGAAGCTCGCCGATGCAGTGCAAACCAACGCGGACGAGCTCGGCGCTCTTGAGACCGCCGACAACGGCAAACCTTATTTTGAGTCTCGCAAGGTCGACCTGCCAAGCGTGATTGAGAATCTTCGTTATTTCGCTGGCCTCGCCAACAAGATTGAAGGTGCCACGATACCGGTTGCCGGTCCGTTCTTAAACTACACGCTGCGCGAACCGGTCGGTGTAGTCGGTTGTATAACGCCATGGAATTTCCCTCTCTCCCTCGCGACCTGGAAGGTGGCCCCTGCGCTGGCGTGTGGGAATGCGGTAATTCTGAAACCAGCGGAACAAACACCCTTATCGTCACTGCGCCTAGCAGAGCTAGCCGCTGACGTCGGGTTCCCGTCCGGCGTCCTCAACGTCGTACCGGGCTTCGGAGACACAGCGGGCGCAGCCTTGGTCGCTCATCCGGGCGTTGATGCGGTCGCCTTTACCGGCTCTACGGATGTGGGGAAAATGGTGATGCGGAGTTGTGCTGACACGCTCAAGAAGGTGTCTCTGGAACTCGGAGGCAAATCCCCAAATATCGTACTTGCCGATGCAGACGTAAGATCAGCAGTGCGGGGAGCAATTACGGGGATCTTCTACGGGAAAGGCGAAGTGTGTGCTGCCGGCTCTCGAGTCCTCGTCGAGCGAGAGATCTACGACGACTTTCTCGAAGAATTCACTGCACGTGCCGAAAAGATGACGATCGGTGATCCTATGGATCCTAGTACCCGACTCGGTGCCATTGTCAGCGAAGAACAGCTAGAACGGGTGCTGGGCTATGTCGAATCGGGGAAAAACGACGGGGCGCGACTAGTCGCAGGTGGAGAGCAGGCCACCGTCAACGGGAAAGGAAACTTCGTAACCGCCACCGTGTTCGCCGACGTTGACCCGAGCATGACGATCGCTCAAGAGGAGATCTTTGGGCCCGTCGCAGCTGTGATCCCCGTCGAGGATGTCGACCATGCAATCGAAGTCGCCAACGACACTATGTACGGATTAGCCTCTGGAGTCTGGACTAGGGATATCGGTAAAGCACACAAAGTGGCTCGAGAGCTCCAAGCTGGCACAGTGTGGATCAATACATATAACCAGTATGATTCTGCATCGCCGTTCGGTGGCTACAAGGCCAGTGGCTTCGGTCGAGACCTTGGCCATGAGGCGGCCCTCGAAAAATACACGCAGACTAAGAGCGTCTGGGTGGCGGTTGACGGCTAGCGTGCCACCAACCGACCCCAGTTAACCCACACAGGACGATATGACACGGGAAGCATGGATCATCGACGGTGTCCGAACTCCGATTGGTAGGCACGGAGGAGGACTGGCACCCGTTCGCCCAGATGACCTAGCAGCAATAACGATCGAAGAGCTCGTTAAACGCAATGATATAGACCCAAGCACTGTGGACGACGTGCTCTTAGGGTGCATTAATCAGGCGGGTGAAGACAACCGTAATGTCGCTCGGATGGCTCTGCTTCGGGCGGGACTTCCAGTCGAGGTGCCGGGCCAAACCGTAAATCGCCTCTGCGGATCAGGAATGCAGGCTCTTCTCTCATGCTTCCATGCAATTCAAGCCGGAGAAGGCGACGTATTCATCGCGGGAGGTGTTGAGAGCATGAGCCGCTCTCCATTCGTGATGCTAAAGCCAGAGGTCGGTTACGCGCGAGGCCATCCTAAAACCGCTGACACGGTTCTGGGCTGGCGCTTTCCAAATCCTGCCTTCGCACCGGAGTGGACGATCGGTCTAGGTGAGACCGCAGAAGTGATCGCAGAAGAGTTCGGGGTCTCACGTGAAGCGCAGGATGCCTTTGCAGCCGAAAGTCAGCAGCGAGCAGAGAGAGCCATGGATGCAGGCGTGTTCGTTGATGAACTAGTCCCTGTCTCCGTGCCACAACGCAAAGGTGATCCAATTCTCGTGGATACGGATGAGCACCCGCGTGCAGACACAACAGCAGAAGCCTTAGCAAGACTCCGTCCAGTTTTCAGGGAGAATGGCAGCGTTACAGCAGGAAACTCCTCTGGAATTAACGACGGAGCAGCCGCGCTTCTTATAGTTTCAGCTGAACGTGGAAAGGAGCTCAACCTCGAACCTATGGCTCGGATCGCCGGAGGAGCAGTAGCAGGAGTCGAGCCACACAGA
>CETM01204690.1_pt1 | contig 10065 bp, 6 predicted proteins | sample 361451 | NCBI WGS metagenome assembly CETM01 (sample SAMEA2622690, study PRJEB7988) | marine metagenome | isolation source: saline water (ENVO:00002010), including
ATTTGACATGCTTGGACCCCAGTGCTGAAATGCTTAAAGTTTGCAAAAAAAGAGTTGATAAAATCCGAGCAGAGCGTGGAGAAAAGCCAGCGGAATATGTTCAAGCAATCGCAGAAGAAATTCCACTCCCCGACAACACCTTCGATAGAGTATTCTGTCTGTTTTCATTCAGAGATTTCAAAGATAAAAAACAAGGATTAACAGAGATGTTCAGAGTTCTGAAACCTGGCGGCCAATTGGTAATTTGTGATGCAGGCAAAGCAAATTGGTTGCATGGATTATTTGGCCGACTTTACATGGCTACTTTTGTTCAATTGGTTGCTAGAATTGTGACAAAGGACCCTAACCATCCTTGGAAGTGGTTAGCTCGAACATATACTCATTATGGAACCCATTCATATTACAAGAAAATGATGAAAGAAGTGGGTTATTCGAACGTCAAAGCAAGACTGTTATTCCCTGGAATGTCCAGCAGGTTCAAAGCGAATAAACCAGAGTGAATTCGCTTCAGGAAATACAATAAATTTTAGACAATTTAGCGATGACATAGAAGTCCAAATGGTGAAATCATGGCTACTGTGAAAATGAAGAGTTCTATTTACAAAAAATTGAAGGATTTTTACTCTTCTAATTCAAACCTCTACCGAGAAATCGCAAATGATGAACGAGTTCCGAGTGGAACTTTCATCGAGCCAATGAAATATGTCAAGCAATATATCGACAAATTCTATTTCGAAGAAGAATCTACAAATTTTGCCAAGAACCTAGATTCAAGAATTCACCGATGGGTTCCTTATTTGGAAGGTTTTTCCGGAGAATTTGTTGAAGAATTATTCCAAGAACTAAACATAGGCCCACAACATAGGATTCTTGACCCATTTGCAGGTTGTGGAACTACCAATTTGACTTGCAAATTGAACAAAATCCCATCAGTCGGTATTGAACTCAACCCTACAATGCATTCGATTTTGCAAACCAAACTAGATTGGGATGTTGACTTGCAAGAGTTACGCAAAGTTATCGAAAGTTTTGCAATTCCCAAGAAAATCACATTGGAGCCACCTGAATTTTTGGATAACGAAAGGCAATTTCTGCCGGGGATTTTGCGAAACCTATGTGGGATTAAGCAATTCATTAAAGGGATTAAATCCGATAAAGTAAGATCTCTAATGCTAACTGCATTTGCAAGTATATTACTAGATTCAAGCAATCTAAAACGCTCACCTTCGGTTGGTTATACCAAGAAAAATTACCTGCATGACGATTACCCTGTAGAACAGTTCGAAATTAAAATCGAGCAAATTTATGAAGACCTGAAATCTGTTCAAGCAGAGTTAGGCCATGAAACAGAATATAAGGTACATTTAGGAAATTCATCAGTCAAGATTCTTGATGCAGATTCTATCGATTATACAATTACTTCACCACCATACCTGAATTTCTTCGACTACCCGGGCAATTACAAACTAGAAATGGGATGGCTAGAACATGTTAGTTCAACTAAAGATTTGAAACGAATCAAAGATGAAATGGTTCCATGTGACAACATTTCTCGAGGGCTGGTCAAAGATTATCTAGAAAAAGATAGAATTTACGACGATGAATGGCTTGAATACATCGAGCGTACAATACAAGAAAATACAGATGTTAGGCCAAGAATAAGGCGTAGAGACTTCCCAGGAATTGTCAAGAAATATTTTGATGATATGGCGATGATTATTCAGCATGTAGCACATGCAACAAAGCCTGATGGAATGCTGATGTTAGTCGTAGGTGACTCATTATTGACCGATGTTTATGTTCCAACAGATCTGCTACTTGTTCGTATAGCTGAACAGGAAGGTTTTGAGTTGGAGAAAATCAAAATCACACGTTCACGACGCTCAGGAATCCGTCGCTCTTTCAGATTGAGAGAGACAGTCGCCTACCTAAGGAAAATTTCCAACTAATTGGAAACGATAAAATGTGTAAATCTGCATTTTTGATGAAATAATCAAGCGATACGCTCGACTGTCTCTGGAGTGATTCCTTCGTCTGGAGTAACTCTGAAAACCATGATTGAGAGGTTCTCAGGTGCATTTCTGAACTTAGATACTGTCATTGATGTCTCGAAATCGGAACCGATTGTACGTACTCTGAAATCACAAACCATGTCAGCAATCGCAGCCATTTCTTGCTTGATTGCAGGAGAAATTGTATCCTTTGAAACTGTGACGAAAAGGATGCCACGGTGTATTTGGGTGTGCGCCTGCATCATTCTAAGCATAGCGACTACACGGCTTTGGTCCTCTCTTTGCATGAAGAAATCAAGAGAGTCAATTACCGCTCTGAAATATGGCCCCATAGCCATGATTTCGTTTGTCATCTCTGTTAGGAAATCCTGAGTATCATCATCTACGAATCTTGTTTGAGCAAGCCTTTGGATATCAGGCAATTTGAATCCTTCAAGACGGTAGCGGCTGGCCAGTAATTCTTTTTCCAATACCTTCGCATTGTATTCTTCACCAAGTGTTCTGACAGCTATATCTGTTGGCCAATTGTACTTGTTGAAAACCCTAGCAATCTCTAACTGGCTCTCATTTGTTGAGATTAGAATTGTATTGTCAGGCTCCTCTGCTGGAGAAGTGAGTTGTTTAGCAAATAATTCTGAACCTGCACCAGTTTCAGTAAATCCAACAACTAGGAAACCTCGTGGCACTCCACCATTCATTGCATTGTCGAACTTTGGAACTCCGAAACTTCCTACACTACCAAAGAACTCCTCATCATCAGGACTGAATTTGATTTGTTTGTTCACCTAATCAACTCCTCAATGAATTACTACTTGTCCTCGATCGATTAAATCGGTACAATATAGGTCTAAGTTGGATAATACCGTTGGAGGAACCTGGTCTGGAACATTCAAAATTACAGACAAAACCTCTCTTTGGCGGAATGTGTTGATGAAAGTGTGAAGATATTCTGCTAGCATTCTTTCTTCGTTGTAAATTGCAAGAGCGTTTACCGAATCAATCAAAACGAAATTGCGCTCTGTATTAGCGATTCTCAAGATGTATAGAGTCCGCAAAAGGACGCTTTCCAACATAATTGGGCTGTCGACAAAGGTGATGTTATTGTAAGGAACATCAGTACCTCCAAGAATACCAGAAGATACCAAATCTACGAATTGGATGTTTGAAACATCCACTCCGATTGCTTCGAAAGCCTCTATGATTTCCACGGCACCACGGGTTGCACAAATGTACACTCCTCCCATCTCGAACATCTGCATAAGAGGAATCATTGTCGATGCAGTAACCATAAATGCATTCGAATTTCCACATCGAACTTGAATGGAAGAGTTTAGGCTGACTTCTGTTAATTGTTCAGCAATTCTTTGGTCTAATTCAAACATGATTATGACCCCCATCTGTTAGTTTTGTCACTAACTGCTCCCCACTTTAGCATGGGCGTCAGCATTACTCCCAAAGGAGTCAACTCGATGGCGTGCTTTGCACGGCTATGAGGTGAACCTCTCATTTTTACCACTTGAAGGAACCTGAGCAAATGGCCCATTCTCTCTACGTCGCCCATAACGATAATTCCGTCAGCAATCGCTTCTTCTACACCGAAAGAAGACCAGTGAGCGTTCTCAGTCGCTGAAGTGATTTCAGAAATCAAAATGGTTGTACATCCTAAAGTCGCCAATTTCTTACCTAATGTAAACAAGAAATCTCTAATCAATTGCTCACTCTTAATCTTGTAACATAGTGTGGTTACAGAATCGATTACTAGTCGAGTGACACCAATTGTGTTAACGATATCTACAATCGCTTTGATCAAAGCGTGTACGTCATCTAAATCGAATGATGCTTTATCCAAGCCAAGCCAAGAATACAGTACATCCATATCGAATACGTTGATTAGACCACTATCGATCATGTTCATGTCGAAGAAAGCATATTGGCGTATATTCTCTAACAATTTAACGCTCGGCTCTGTAGCTGTAAAATGCGCACAGGCTTCACCGGCTAATGCTCCCCGTACTAAGAATTCCATGCCAAAGGTTGTCTTACCAGAACCACAAGTTCCAGCAGCCAAAACTGTGGAACCATAAGGGATTCCACCTCTTAGGATTTCATCCATTCCATGTATACCCGTGATACAACGGTCGCGGGTGTAAACGGTCGCAGGCTGCATGGGTAACACTCAAGCCAATCAATCACAGTAAATGAACGATACGCCAAAATTCCTCAGACATCGCCCGGTGTTGGAGAGTCTGAAACATTCCAAGATGCGGCTTGAGAAGGTGGGCCTCCGTTCCACACAATTGTGTTATCCAATAGGATTCCAGATGCAGCATTCCATTCGATTTTACACACCTGAGTGCCCGCACCTTCATCCTCCTCAGCAAATAGCATTCGCAATCGCCCAGTATTATCATCAAGCCCGCTAACAGAGCCTACTCCCAAGAATCCGGTAGAACCGAGATCATACACTACACTGGCATTGCCCGTTTCTTGAGAGGCAGGGTCTCCACTAAACAAAACAATTCCTCCTCCGGGAATGACCCCCTCTTGGTACAAATAATCGCTAGATCCAGCAGTGCCGGCTCTCTCAAAGGACCAACCCTTTAGAGAAAGTGCAAATCCATTGAAATTTTGTACTTCTATCCATTCAGGGGCACCGTTTGATGGACGGGGTGAAATTTCAGTAATTCTGAGAACCTTTGGAGTCTTGCCACCATCGTGGACTTCAAGGCTGACTGAAATTACATCTTCACCACTGATGAATGTCCTACTTGCAACGGATGAAGTGCTAGCAGTTGAGCGATCAGAGCCTCCTTCAAACAATATCTCTCCTATGCGAGAAGAATTTGATGATGATTCAACCTGAATCAACAATCTAACCTGTAAATCATCGGATAAGCCAAGACCACTTGTCATAGCTTCTATACTCACATTTGACAAAGCATCAATTTTATCCAAATCCAACAACCCATTACTAATGATTCCTGGTTGTAATACTCCTTCATACAATTTGGTAACAGGGATTTGGTTCCAATCTTTTGTTGCATTTGCTTGGTCCCTAACCCCGTCAACATAAGGGACATACCAACCTTCACCATTGGTTAATCTGTCTAAGCCATCTACTGCAGATCTGTCAATCAAATCAGAATAGGGGTCATTGCTACCAAGTTCTAATTGTGCAAGCGACATGAATGCGGTAAGAATCATCAAGAATAATGTAAATGCTGAAAGAAATTCAACAACTGCAACAACCGCTTCGTCTCCCTTTTCAGGAGATTTCCGGCATTGAGTTATCCCCTGCATATAGAACCGGGGGGAGCCCAAGAGTCATGAGGGTGTCGCCAGAATATACTACAATGCCAACAATAGTGCAGAATTCGACTTTAGTCACCGATTGATATTTGAGGGGCGGATGGTAGGACAACATGATGTCCAGTGCGTATGCTATAACCAACGGGCACTCTTCAAAGAAGAGTATTGGCTTAGTTGCGCTATTGGTTCTGTCTTGTATGGGCGGAATTATGTTGGTTCCAACCTCCTCTGCTTCAGTCAGTGGAGATTATGAAATTACAGTTTCAATTTCACCACTTCCTGACGTGTACATGTCCGCATGGGACCCCATTTTCTTTGAAGTACAAGTAACAAATACTGGTTTCTTTTACAATTCTCAAACTCGATCAATTGAATGGTTCGTCTGCGAAGGAAACCAAGATGCAAACTCTTGTTATAATGATAGAGAAGATTACGGGACTGGTTCTATCGAACCTTTGGGAGTTGGATTACATGTCAATTATTCCTTTACTCAATCCTTTAGTCCAAATGGAGATGAGGGGCTATATACGCTGGTTTATAGATTCATAGACTCCGATACAAATACTTCAAATGATGTAGGAATTTACAATTTTAATTTAGCAAGAAGTCTAGTAGATGTCAAGTTCGAACCCCAAAACCCAATCAGCCAACTCAACAACTTGGCAGAATATGATGGTGAAATGATTCTGAATACGGATACAGATTATGTAATGAGTATTGAAGGAATTGTAAACTCTTGTGGGACATGTGGTCTTGAAGCCGATTTGGGATGGAAACTGATTGATACATTTGGAGTTGAACGTGCAAACTCAACCACAACCTACACAAATTTACCTGCTTGGGGCGAGAGTTATTTCACACGAGAAATGCCGCCATTGAATTTCGATACAGAGGGCCAATTCACAATGGTATTCGGAATCTTGAATTCTAGTGGAACTCCTTCTGGAGACATGAACTCTTTCAATGATTTACAAAGTGTAGAAGTATTGTTTGATGATACTGTTGATTTGCAAATCACATCCCTGTTTCCGTTAAATGCACCAAATTCAGCTGATTACTACTATGGAAACGATAGCGTTGGAGTAACTATCACAAACTTAGGAAATCATACCGTAGTAGAACCATTGGTTAGATTCACTGTTATGGACTTAAACGATCAAACTGAATCAGAAGAAGATTGTCGTCCGGCAGAAATTGTGCCTGAAGAAGTAGAAACTTGTATTTTCGATTTGAATCACTTAGGTGATAAAAAATTGAAGGTTTTCGTAAGTGAAGCATTAAATGAAGGCCTGGATGCTAAGCCTTCGGACAATATCCTTAATGTTCAGGCCGCAGTTATTGCTAGCGAGATTAATCCAATTATCGAACAAAGTAATTTTTATGGCGTCTATAATACTGCAGATAACATCACTTTCACTGCAAGAGTCCAATCTACAGCTGCTTCGCCATTAAGTTACACTTGGTGGCAGGCTGGAATTCTTCCTTTAGGAGAAGGTCAAGAATTGACGGTCCCCGCTAGCACTATTGGCCTTGGAGACCATTACATCTCGGTAAGAACCGTCGATTCCTTAGGAGAAATAGAAACTGCGACCACTATGATTACAATATTCAATAGTACAGACATTAGCCAAGGAGATTGGCTGAATGGCTCAGCGGTTACACGTACTCATGCTATTGGTATTTCAACATACGATTACCCGATTCATGGTGTAAATTATGGCCCAGGTGTAGGCTTAGAGGCTCTAATTAGGATGTCAATTGACGTGGTCCCAACGACTGAGGAACCTAGTGCTGGAATGGATTGGATGGAATTCGACCTAAACCTCTCAAAGATGATACCTGACAATGTTCCTCGTGAATCTGTTGCGATTCATCAACTACACGGATATGAACAGATCGATTGGGACCCATTGGATTCCGAGAATTATTTCCAACTAATTGATAATGATACATTGCGAGTCCACATTACAGAGAATATGGATCTTCTGTTAGTAGGAGAATTACCGCCTCCTGATATTAATTTAACAAACCCTGAACTAACATTATTGCCCGATGGCCAAATGCGCCTAGATTGGAATGCCACAGGAGACATAGAAAACCCATACTTTGGAGGATGGAAAATCTACCGTGTTACAAGCCCAATAACCGCTTCAACATACTTCCCCGACCCTCAAGAGACCAGTAATGAATTTATCTGGAATGGATTGATGCAAGGTACATTGTCGGCCACTCTCGCCAGTACTGAAACTTCTTGGATTGATGAAAGAGAATTAGAAACTGGAATCTGTTCTTCTTACGCATTAATGCCGACCGATAGAACTGGTGAGCCACATTATTTAGAGGCAAAGGTCTCACTCGTTAATGGAACACCTGGTCTGACTTGTGGTGACGCTATTGACCCCAATGCAGAGGTTTCTGGAATGACGGCTTCTGTGACATACAACAATGATACGGCTTGTTATGACATGTATCTGGATTGGCACCGGTGCTATGAAGTCACGCTAACATGGACTTGGCCAGCAAACGAACCTGAGGGAGAAATTTCGTGGAACATGTACAGAATCGAACATAAGCCAGATGAAATTGATTTGAGATTCGTTGAACCTATAGCAAGTGGACTAGTAAATTTGCCAGGGGAGCAAGGGACATTTACACAAAATGGTACCGAATATGATGGAATAATGCCATACAGAACTTACTATTACATTCTCACGCCATTAGATAGCGTTGGAAATGAATTTACTTTGATAGACTATCCTTCTCAAAATGTGGAGAGAGTGCATATTGAAGACCAATACTGGCAATACAACGAGTACAAAATTCCAGAACCACCACCGCCAGAAGAACCACCTTATGACATAGAATGGTTGGGAGAATTGCAGGACTATATGGAAATAGAAAATTTCCAAATTGCCGGCATGGTAATGCTACTCACAATTATAATCAATTTCATCGGCCTTCCTTTAATATTGAAGAAGAGGAAACGAATGAAGAGGGTGCTTGCCAAACGGGCAGCAAACCAACCTGATTTAGATGATGATTTCCAAGATTTCTTCGAGTGAATTTTCAACCGTCTGATTTATCTCAAATAGCAAAGTGGACCGATTACTTGCGGTGATCGCATAGCCTGGCCATTGCGTCGGATTGCTAATCCGATGGGTCTTCCCACGGGGGTTCGAATCCCCCTCACCGCGCCTTTCTAAATCAGGGTGAGCTGATCAGAACTGGTCTTCGGTGAAATAAATCATTTCCATATGCATGGATCCTTAATTTCAATCTCGACGAGGAGCAACAAATAATGCTCCAAGCAATGCAACTAGGGAAATCATAGCAGTAAAGCCAGGCATCCAAGACATCATGTTAGGGGTATCTCCAGTGTACATATCGACATAACTATCATGGATTTCAACACATGTGAAATACAAATCTTGGGTGTCAGCAGAATGGATAGATACCGCATCGCCATTATTTACGTAACCATTTTCATCATTATCGACATAGTATGCATGCCATGTTTTGCCATTAGCATCAGTGAATTCGGAAATCACCTCAATGTCATCGAATGGGAGGCTTAACAACACAGATAGGGATGATTTGTCAGAACTAGTCATGTCTCCACATTGTCCATCTTCAGTCATAGTGTCATATGCCGAATCGGTCATCAAAATTCTCAACTCTAATTCGTGTGTGCTGATATCATGGTCAGAGAATCCATAAATTATCAAATTAGATGTGAAACCATCAGGAATTGTATCGGTTGAATCCCAATTAAATGTACCATATGAACTTCCTGTTTGGGAATATTCATCAGAACCATTTGCACAGTCTCCTGGATTTCCATCATTTACCAAATACATACTGATATCATCAGATGTATCATCAGGTGTTTCACAATGGAACATTTGTTCGGAGTGCCCATCACCATCTTCATCAATTGCTTCATCAGATTGGTCAGCGCAATCTGCAATGTTATCATTTACACGGTAGAAAATAATCCATTGAGAGCCATCAATGACTTCTCCATCGTCACCAATAACTCCATCTTCACCACAGTCAAACATGTGAATCGAACTATTAGTAGTCATTAAAGTTAGATCTGCAGCTCCCCATTCCCACTCTCCATCAGAGACTTCGACCTTGTCTAGGTTAACTTCAAACCAATTAGACATCGAAATAGTGGTTGAACCATTTGTCATAACCATTGAAAGCATAGTCATATTTGAATCAGGCCCTACTGGCATTGCAGTAATCTCCATGCTACAATAATCATCTGCGTCCATCTCACCAAATGTCATGTTCACATATGTGATTCCATCAGCATCAGGTCCTTCCATTGTAGCGGAAGTTGGCATAGAATCTGGTCCGTCTTCGTCGTCTCCACCACAAGCAGAATCATCTAGGTCTGGCATGTCTAAGCCTGTTATCTCGACATCCATATCTGCTTCATCTGCACCATTAGGACAATCAGGATAGCCGTCATTTACATAATCCATAGGAACTGTCGTTGAGTTGCCATCGTTGCAATCAAGCCAGTTATCAACGTCATTATCGGTAATTCCATCACCGTCAGAATCAACGGTTGTATCCATATCTTGAGGCTCATCTGCACCGTCTCCACAGTCTTCATATCCATCGTTTACCCATCCAAATGGTATTTCTGTATCAGGTACGCCTCCTGGTGTTGAACTGCACCAGAAGGATTGGGAACCCGTACCTTCATCTTCTTCTCCACCGCCAAATTCGT
>CETM01200329.1_pt1 | contig 10059 bp, 14 predicted proteins | sample 361451 | NCBI WGS metagenome assembly CETM01 (sample SAMEA2622690, study PRJEB7988) | marine metagenome | isolation source: saline water (ENVO:00002010), including
CTCTGTAGATCCGCTAGTTCCCCGCGCTGATTACGTGTCATCCTGGATCTATTCATAGCTCTAAGCGCGGATAGCCGATCTTGTAGTTGTTGTCTGCTAGTGCCCACTAGATTGCCGTACCTGGGAACTTCAACTAAGTTACTAACTTCAGGGTCCAAACGGGCTAGGCGAGCCATATCCCGGGATATCCTTGCTTCCTCTTGTAGCAGAGAGGCCGTATCCCTCCTACGTGAGGCTAGTAGCCGTTCAAGGCCCTCGGGGTTTCCACGGAAAGCTTCCCTCTCTGCCTCACTGGCAATGGCTCTAGGAGGGTACTTAACGGGGTTCATGCGGCCTCCATAGAATCGTTGCCTAGCTATGCCAGATCCTTCTTGGAATCCCCCCACAAACCCGGGAGTAAGTGTACTGGGGTGTAGTCTGGCAACTCCAGGACTGGCAAGCGCGCCTTCATTTATAGCCCGGCTAGCGTAGCTGCCTAGGCCTTCTCCTTGTTCTGCCCTAGACAGCAACCGCATAGCTTTGTCCCGCTGACCGCTCTGTATGAGGCGCTCTACAACCTTTATAAGGCGGGATTTAGCCTCTTTAACAAACCCCGAGTCGATCAAGGCCGTTTGGCGCCCCCTCTCGTAGTTCATGGAGACCAATTCATTTAAATCACTCATATCAGACCTCTTTCTAGAGTATTCTAACCCCTACCTTGACGGGGAGGGACGGTGAAAGCAGTTCCCGCTTGAGGGTATCCCCGTAGCCTCCCAGCTGATGGAGAAGAGAGCTGTTGCATCTGGGGAGCCCTCATAGACCTAGTGCCGCCGCCCATATTGCCCGTGGGGCGGGCCTGGGCTTGTGGTTTAGCTGGTCTTTGCGGTATGGCAGCAACCCTAGCAGCTCTAGCCGTCTCGGTTAGATTAGGGGGGGTTGCAGGCCGCTGGGGGAACTGGGCTGAACCAGTGCTCCTCCGTGCTAGGCCGGGGTTAGACCTGGTTAAGGCAGGTCCAGTATCAAAGGCGGGACCCCTATCCAAAAGTGGGGAAGACACACGGAGGTTATAAAGGGGGTTACCGGTCGGATTAGGGGCGGTTGCAGCCCGCTGCCCGGTCTGAGCTAAACCAGCGCCCCTGCGTGCTAGGCCGGGGTTGGACCTGGTTAAGGTGGGCGCAGCAGAATCAAATAGAGGCTCCGAAGCAGGTCGATTGAAAGTGGGGCTCCGGAGAGACGTCAGAGGATTTGCGGGCGCTGGAGCCGGTCTAGTAGGTGTAGCCGTACCGAAAGTCCTACGTAACAGCTCCCCCTGATCCCTGGGTTGGAAAGTCCTACGTAACAGCTCCCCCTGATCCCTGGGTTGGCTGCCTATAAACCCTTGACGTCTGAGTGCGGCTAGTGCTTGCTCCCTAGATCGAGATTGTGCTTGGGGTGGAGCGGCTGGAGCTGGAGCCCGTGCTGGAGCCGGTGAGGCTGCGACCGGAGGAGGGGTACGAGTCCCCCTCTCACCCAAATTAGCAGCTAAGGGGGTGCTCTGCGCCAGATCTGAAGGGGATTGAGTGATTCTAGAGGGCCCCTCTGGCGGACCGGATAACGGGTTCTCGGCCTCCGTATAGAAATCATCGTGCTCGTCATCGAGGATTAACTCCGCATCCTCTGTTGTGCGCGCAGCTGGAGCCTGCGCCCTAGAAGCAGGACTACTTCTATGCCGTAGCCCTACACCTCGCCTTAGGCCTTCAAGAGTGGCGCTCCTGCCTGACCGGACATATCCAGTATCGTATCCCCGACTAGATAGACCCCTTAAAGCTTCCCGAATCTGTTCATCACCCAACCCAAGTTCCCGGAAGGCTGCAGTTAAGTTTCTAGGCCCGCCATCCCCACCGAAGGTTACTTCTCTAGCATTTTGCTTAGCGCGCCGAGCGGCTTCCTCTTCAGCGCGCACCTGGGCTCGCCCATCAGCTTCCGCCTCTTGCATCCAAGGAGGATTATAAAGATTAAAAGGGGCGGGCTCCAGGGGATCAGCAGCATCCGTATAGAAATCATCGTGCTCGTCATCGAGGATTAACTCCCCCTCATCCCCTTCATCAGCCAGCTTAAGTAGGCCAAACTGCTGCATAGCTAGCTTGATGCCCGCTTGGTAGTAAGAGTTGTATATCCCCTGGTCTTTTGAGGTCTTAATCATCATTGTTATCTGCTCCTAATGTCTTCAGCTCTACATTGTTCGCTGCCAGGTACGTCAATCCAGCAAGATGGGCTGTAGTATTATTAGGGCAGTATACCCTAGATATACCTGCATGATGTATAAGTTTAGCGCACATGAGACAGGGATCACAGCTGACAAGTAACCACTTTCCTAGCGTGATACTACCGTGCCTAGCGGCGTTCATGAGTGCATTAGCCTCTGCATGGTGGCAGCCGACGTCGTTATTGGTGCCGGAGGCTATCTTGTAGTCATCCCTAAGACAGCTAGCACCGCCGCATTTATCACCGCAAGCACCCCGTGGCGGGCCGTTATAGCCATCGCTGATTACAGAGTTGCTGCTGGGATCTAAAATAATAGCGCCCACCTTCCTACGAGGACAGGAGGACGCTTTTGAGAGGGACTCTACTTGGTCCACTCGTATTTTTAGGTGCTTGGGGTTCACGGCTCAGCGGATAATTCGCTTAGACAATAGCTTCTCTACAGCATGCATCCCGGGTACCTGGGAGGGTAGGGCAGCTATAGCTCCACCTGCAGTACCAAGCATTCTGCCGCCGATGTTACCAGTAGCGACTGAGCCTAGGGTCCTTAAGGCAGCTTCCGCGGCCCCCATGGATGGAGTATTTACAGCATTCTGCAGCGCGAGGCCCAAGCCAGTCAAAGTGCCTGAAGTAGCCCCTAAGCGGCGTCCTAGCTCTGCGGATGCGGCCATACGATTAATTTTGGATTTATCCACGAACTTACCTACTCGTGCCATTGCGTCAAGTAGGTCTGCTTGTTTCTCAAACTCAGCCAGTTGCTGGCCTAGCCTGTAGGCGTGGTCTAAGTGCGAATTCATATTATTACCTCCCGGTAAACTGTTGGCGATATTTCTTAAAAAACCCCCGGTCAAACTCCCGGTTGGCGTAGTTACGGCCCCGGAGGACATAGTCTCTGTAGTGTTTGGAGTACCTAGCAGGTAGTAGTTTATGCATGACTAATCCTGAGGCCCCCCCTAGAAGAGCTCCCGCACCTGTGCCCGCACCCACGTTGAGTACGTGCTCTAGGCTACCAACATTAGCGCCAGTGAAAGCAGGCGTGGCTAGCCCCAGAAGGGCCCCGTAGGTCCCCCTATCAAAAGCCCCAGCTCTAGCTGTCATTAGAGCAGTATTAGCCTGGGGGGCTGCTTTCGCGCCGAAGCGGAGCAGGGAAGACTCCTTCTCAAACTCGGCCAACTGCTGGCCTAGCCTGTAGGCGTGGTCTAGGTGGTGGTCCATGGGATTATCTTACTACGCCATATATAAGGCTAGCTAGGGATACCCCCGCAATGCTGTAGCTAATTATACGGAAAGACTTGTAGTTAGACTCTACTCGGTCTAGATCCGTCTGGAGCTGCATAGTGAGGGTCTCCATGTCAGAGATACGCTCTAGATAGCCCTCATGCTGTGCCCTGCAGCTTTCCTGCTGCGCATCAAGAGTGCGAGAGCACTCATCCTGCAGGGTTAGAGCTCGAGTAGCACAAGACTCATCACACTGACGTATCTCTGAGCGTAGCAGAGCAAAGTCACCCAACGTAAGTAGGAGTCCTGTGTGCGGGGCTTGAGCTCCTTGCTCCATGTACTGAGCCTCAATCTGCAACTCTCCAGCTACGCCTAGCGTCACTGGAGCTGGGCTGAGTACCAGAGTAGAGAAGAGGGATAATAGAGGTACAAGAGTGGCCATGGGTCAATCCTTACGAACGTAGTCGCTTTGCTAAGATGGGTTGTAGTTTCTCGCTGCCCTTTACGAGCTTAGTACCAGCGTAGCCGCCTAGGAGCATGGGGCCATAGACGTACGGTAAGACCTCAGTTAGTTGCATGGACAAAGGTATTTCAGAAAAGCCACGGTAAATAGCCCCCAAAAGACTATCTCCAGGGCGAGACGGACTATATGTAGGGATATGACGCATGACCTCAAGGGGAGATACTCTGCCGAGCGCTGATAGGCCCAGGCCACCTCCAGCTAAAGCTCCACCTGCAGCCCCGGCACTTCGGTTAAGGGTTTTAAGAGCCTTATTGCGAGACATAGCTTTCACTCCCGCACCCAGAGCAGCGGAGCCGCCTAATAAGGCTAAGGAGTCCGTGAGTAGAGAAGCCTCTTTAATAGCTAGCTCTCGGCCTGCTTGCTTACATTGCTCTACGTATGAGTCGATCATATGAGGACCTCCAGAAGCCATGTGCTAAATAACTAAGTCTACCGGGCTGATCCGGTTGGGGGTGCTCGATGGCGCCCTCGCTGCTCTGGAAATAGCCCTGTTAAACTTTTCTCCACCCCTAACTAACCTATTAGCGGCATAACCTCCGAGTGCAGTGGGGGCCCCTATGGCACCCAGGACGCCCAAAGCCTCCATAGGGTTAAACTCCCCCAAGCCCAAACGAAGGGCCTCGTTTGGGCGGGTAGCCCTGATAATGGTTTCCGCGGGTATCATAGAGTATCCCGCCCGAGCCCCCATCAACCCCCCAGAAGCAGTACCTATAGAGCGGTTTAGGAACCGTAAAATAGGGCTACGCGAAGTAGCACCGGTAGCTGCTGTTGCGGTGGACAAAGCCAAAGGAGTAAGCAAGGACGCCTCTTTAATAGCTAGCTCTCGGCCTGCTTGCTTGCACTGCTCTACGTATGAGTCGATCATCGTATCTCCCTATTACAGATCTCGCAGTTGAGCTCTTGTAGGCCGTTAGACAATGCTGCCTTCTGGGTATTGCATAGCTCGCGCTCGGATTCCTGAGTCCGTTGCACAGTCTCTAGTACGAGAGTCTGTATTTGGGCTTCCTGGCGCTCGAGCTTCTCACGCAGAACAGTGATCTGCTGTAGCTCTGGGGCACACTCTTCTGCGTGGTTGGTATCCGGTGCAGAGTAGAGACCTAAAACAAAGGTGATAGCAGCGGCACCTGCAGAGTAAGCGAGCTGCTTGTACTGCGACTTGACGTAGTCTTGGATGGTCTGAAGATTCATCAGTAGCTCCTTAGAAGATGCTAGACTCGTTCTCGCCTACTTTTTTACCTAGCTGGTAGAGGCCGTAAGGGACTCCGAGTAGTAGAGCCAAGCTCTTAGCCATGCCTCCAGGGGTCTGTGCAGCCGCTGCAAACTCAGAGCTTAATCTAGGAATGAGGGACGTTTGTCGGGTTAAGCCAGGATTAGCTGACCCAGCAGTAGCTGCGGTCATGGCAGTGCCTGCCCCTAGTGCTGCCAATAACCCCTTCCTAATTGGCTGACTAAGAGTGCCAGGTTTACTCTGCGCTATTGCTTTATTAATATCATCTATAGCAGCATGAGCTTTGGGTAGGGCGCCTTCAGGTAGGTCAGCTATTCGACCTATTCTACCCTTGGCAGCTTCTATGGCCTCAGCCGCCGCACCGGAAGCACCACTGTGGCCGCCCTCTATCATCTGTTGCATAAGAAAAGGGGAAAGAGCCGCCGTCCCCACCAACGTACCAGCGGCTAGAGACAGTGCCTTACGCGGATCAGCTCCCCCAGCTAGGTTGGCGACGCCCCTAAGGAGCTTGTTAGCGTTCTTCTCAAAGTCAGAGCGAGCCGCTTCCTGGCCGGCCCTGTAAGCTAGTCTGTAACTATCAGTATTCATATTGTGAACCTCTCTGAAACTCTTGGTAGATCTTTGGTGCAGCTGCGGCAATCAGAGCTAAGGGTAGAATGCGCTTTAGCCGACTGTTGCGTATAGTGGAGGCTATCGACCTCTCAGCATTTTGTAACTCAGCTCTAGCTAGAGACGCGCTAGCGGTATTTCCAGATAGCCGGCTCTTGGACCCTAGAAGCTTGAGCTCCTTGTTAAGCGCGTTAACTGCACCCCGGTCTCTAATATTATGAGCGGCCATATTATTGTATGCACGACGTACTGCTGCAATATCCCTTTTAGCCTTGATTGCGGGGCTGGATGCTATCAGTCCTGCCCCTGCCAACCCTGCAAGCTGAGGATTAGATAGGTCAGGCATGCTCAACCCCGGGGATGCTGCCGGAGCTACACCGTAAGCAGCGTAAGGATCCATTGAAGCGTAGTCGTAGTTGGCTACCTTAGCTGAAGCCGGGCTGATCGACTCCGCTACCCGAGTGGGGGTAGAGACTACTGTTGGGTTGCTACTTGGTGTAGTAGATAGAGGCTTGATCTCGGTATCGAACCTAGCGCTGTCGCCCCTAGCGAAGTTAGCATCCGCGCTTGGGGGAGGCACCGGGGAGTTGCCCCCCATGTTATTCTGCGCCAAGGCACCAGCTACAGCCGGAGCGGGGTCGAAAGGGCCTCGTAGAGGCGTATTACTCGCCATCTGAGCCTCTTTCGTAGCTAAAAGAGAGGATAACCTACCCTCCCCAGTAATAACCTCTGAAAGAGCCGAAGCAGCTCTTACAGGACGGGACTTGGCCATCAGCGACTTAGCCTTCTTAAGGGCCTTACGAGCCGGGTCGTTAGCTTCCTCCTGGGAACTCCTGGCTCGCATCTTCTTTGCCTGGCTTAGTAGAAGAGCTTGAAGGTCCTCTGTATTCAGACTCTCTAATAACCTCCCCAAACCTAGCTGAGGAGTATCTGGCTTTCCGCTCTCCATAATCGCCTCCAGATTTCATCTGCTTAATGATACTAGAGACTAAATGAGCAGGCAACTCTGCGGACTTAGAGCCAGTAGAGTGGCTAGAACGCATTGAGCTTGGATTGCTGAGCCGATGCTGGAGCTCAACCTCTCTCTCAGTACAGTCCAGGCCTTTAGACAACTTCTTAACTAGAGCGCTCAAGACTTGTTACCCCATAGATCCACATCAGAACTAAGAGCATCCAGACTTCCAGAAGAAAAGTCAAAGACATCCTCTTGCTCTTCAGGTATCTCGATGGGCTCAGGAGGTTCTGGAGCGGGCAGCTCGGGTAGCTCCTCTAACTGACCTAATTCTTCGGATAGTTCAGGCTCAACGGAGTAAGCCTCAGCTTCCTGCAGCTCTGCATCATGGTCCGCAACGATTTTATGCAGCTCTGGATGCTTCTCCAGCTCAGTCATTAGCAGGTGGCCAAATAGGTCAGCGTGAGTTATGTCTAACTTAGAGGTGAGTAGCTCAAGAGCCAGTTCAGCATTCTTGGATAGGACATACTTATTTAGTGCCTTGCTCATTACCGATTTCAGCGAGGCGCTAGAGTTTGAGCGAGCAGCTTGCTCAGATAAAGAGGAATAGACGTCTCTGAAGTAGGCAGTCTCCGAGTCCAGCTTCCAGAGCATGGGCTGAATCTCAGGTAGTGACTCCGCAATAGCAGCGATTGTCTTAGCTCGGGGGTGCGACTTCCCCATGCATACATTCCGCACAGTATGGTAGGATAGGCCTACTTGTTCGGAAAGCTCACGATATGTGAGCCCATGTAGTACTCTGTACCCGTCCAGCGGGTTAGGGTTAGCTTGCGTAACCACTGATACCTCCTTAGTCAGGGTTGTAGGTGCTCAAGGCAGTGCTCAAGGTGGGAGAAACCCAACCTTTACAAGGACTTATACCAAAAAATCAGGGATATTGTCAAGGATAAGGCAAGCCGTTTATAGCTTTTCTATAAATTATTTAAATTTAAATTTAAACTATAAAGTTATAAACAACAAAGTTTTGAGAAAGCCTGAATTTAAATTATTTATAGCTTTTCTATAAACTGAGCCCCTTCAGCGGAGGCCAGTCGAGGGGAGAACTCTACTTTAATGTGGCAGAGCTTGAGCACGGTATAAAAATGCTTGAGCAATTTATATCTTTGCACTCTGAATGATCCTACAGAGTTAGCGAAAGTGCTCAAGGGTGCTCAACCCACTGCTCAAGGTCTTTTTCTCTTATAGATTAGTGGCTTAGCTACAAAATAGGCTTCAGCTTGAGCATTTCCCACCTAACACCCCCCTAACTGGGGTTTTTTTGTTTTTTTTAAAAGTTAAATTTAAATTTAAATCTTTCCATCCTAAAAAGAGTTTGTTGGAAAAAAGTTAAATTTAAATTTAAATCCATCTCATTCCTAAAATAGGGGTTTATGTAGTTGCTCATGCTCAAATGCCCCTGGATTTAGCACATAAGTATTGAGAACTAATAAAAATATCGACTTGAGCACTACCTTGAGCACCGTTGAGCACCCCAGCTAAGTGCCTAGCATCGTTGATGAATCGTAATTTAAATAGTTTATAGCTTTGTTTAAATAATTTATACCGTGCTCAAGCTGATTTATAGAAAAGCTATAAAAAAGCTACTCGGAGTAGACATTCTACTTTTCTTGATTTTTGTGCAAACTTTCTTGTTTATAGAAAAGCTATAAATAATTTAAATTACGATTTACGTAGTAATATCATCAACTTAGCACACTTTAGAGTGCTCCGCCTCGCTACACTTACTCACATGTAGTTTTGCAAGAAAAAACGAGTTTTGAACTCTAGGTTTGTGCAGCATTAGCCTTATAAGTAGCTTTTTACTCGATTTCATCTATAGTGCCACACTGAAGTATCCCTTTTGCCTAAAAATGCTACTCAGAAGTACTTATTTACATGTATAAAGCTCCTCTTTGGCCTCGATCTGCCTCTATACACGTGTTAGTGGCTTAAACAGAGCCTATACACCTGCTCAGCCTACCGCCCCTTTGCGTTGCTCTCACAGGCGAACTACGTTACTAATATGGCTAGTTTTGTGTTATAAGGAGGTGCTTATGTCGTCTAGATGGAAGAAGTACGTGAGTTCGGTACTCAGCCAGCCCAGCTCAGAGAGAGACGCTATTTTATCTATAGTGGACGTCCATGCCCCTGGCAGAGACAACTCTATACTCCTCGAGGCCTTCTCTAACTTCTTCTCTAAGTCCAACGTAGCCGCCGAACATCAGTGTTTTACTCTACGTGATGGGTCCATCCTGGACATAAGCAGAGAGGGTATCTATATACTAGACGAGCACCGTACACTATCTCTTTCGGTGCTGGACTCTAACATCGCTATACATGACGTAGTAGGCCCGTCTAACTGGGCCCTTTACTTCTACGGCAAGTTCTACGGGTCTCTAGACCCACTCAACAGAGGAGAAGAAAAATGAGTGAACGAAAATTATACCTAGTTAAGGGCTACCTTCCAATGCTGGGGCAGTCAACTCGTGGTTATATTGCTTCCTCCGAGTCGGCTGTAATGGCTGCAGTAAAGGCGGTGCCGCCGGAGAATGGGGGATTTGTGAACTACGCTATTGAAGAAGTAGAACTGTTCCCGGAAGACCTAAATGTGACTTGCCCGCATTGTTCTACGGACTTCCCGCATCCCGGACTCGTCACCGATGTCTCCAGCTGAGTTCATAGGGTACCTGGCCTTCCTAATACCCCCCACAGCACCAGCTGCGCCGCAGAAGGTATTGACTGTGGCCCGTATTCTCTGCGCAGAAGCGGGAGCCAACGGGGAGGAAGTAAACAGGGTGGGTCAGGTGATGCTTAACCGGGCTAATATGCGCGAGACAGATGCCCATATTGAAGCTACCCGCCCCTATCAGTTCGCCCAGCCATCCTGCCAAGGTAGAACCGCTAAATGGCTAAATTGGCAGCATATTTATGTTGCACACGCCATTCTTTCTGGTATAATGGTGGATGCCGAGCTACAGGGCAAAGTCACCCACTTTGCTACCAGAAGAGCTTTAAGAAGACAGCACCGACGCTGTCCGGGTAACACCGTTTCTGGAGTATGGAGATACTCTGGTCTTCACCCGGTACTGCGAACCTCGGCAGGGCATGTCTTCTTCAAGAGGAGGGAATATCGCCATGGATGTCCACCAACCACACCGGGACGCAGACGCTGAAGACAACGCCCTCACTCCAGAGGTATACGGGGCCTACGGATTTATGGCTGCTGCTAAATGGAATGAGAACGTGGGGACTAATTACACCACCCTAGAG
>CETM01058236.1_pt1 | contig 10051 bp, 7 predicted proteins | sample 361451 | NCBI WGS metagenome assembly CETM01 (sample SAMEA2622690, study PRJEB7988) | marine metagenome | isolation source: saline water (ENVO:00002010), including
GCTTCTAAAAATAAATACGGTTTCCAGTTTCGTTGAGACTCTTTTATGAATTGTTGAAAATAATGTATTCTATTTGGCTTCTTTGGATGTTTTAATAAGGGCATATTAGCTTCATCAGGTGTCCTATTACCCTTTTTTCTATTACAGTCTTGACATGCCGTTACAAGATTATCCCATGAATCATATCCACCTCTTTCTTTTGGGATAATATGATCAATAGTTAATACACTGGACTTAGAAGCGCAATACTGACATTGTTGTTTATCTCTTAATAAAATATTTTTCCTAGTTAATACTACATTCATACTATTATAGTTAATGTAATCTTTAACCTTAACTATGCTAGGAAGTTGTAAGGATCTACTTGGTGAATGAATAAGATCTTCATATGTCTCAATAACATCAACTTTATCAAGGCAAAATAAACAAATAGCTCTTTTTGATGTTGTAATAGTCATTGGTGCATAATTTGAATTTAATACTAGGACCGCTCTATTAAGGAGAGAGCCTTCTTTTGTGGCATAATTTTTCATGAATTTAAAACTTCTTTCATAGATACTGAAAAAGCATACTGGGAATCTAAATCTTTATTATAATTAGGTGATTTTTTATTGAAACTTTCTTGTTTAACCCAACCTTGAGCGTGCAGGAAGTATTCCTTATCCTCAGCAAGTGCAACATGAGAAATTTTATCATTTTTATTAAAAAAATGAAGATCACATTTCTGCACATCATCTCTATCAATTTTATATTTATTTAATATTTCAGCTTGTTGGTATGAATCACGAGGAAGTTCAATATTAAAAGTGTAAAAAATAGATTGAATAAAGCCTGAACAATCAAAACCATTAGGTGATTTTCCACCCCATAAATAAGGCGTACCTAAAAAAGATCGGGCAAGGCGAATAATACTATTTCTACTAGGTTTTTCTGTCATATTACCTAATAAAGTATCAGTCCACCCTTTTTCACCATCAGGTAGTATTAAATCAAACCCTCCATTTTTTGGTTTACCGATAAGTTTATTTCCAAATGTAAGATCTCTAATGATATTATTACCATTCCTTTGAATCACAACGCCATCCATCTCAAAAACAGTAAGGTTGTAATCATATATTTTTTTTGAATGGACTCCTTGCTTTTTATTTATCCAACCTTTGTAATGATCCCACTGTTCAATATTTACCCAATTATCATTCTCTTCCAAAATATTGCAAGATTCACCTAATAAACCTTGAGTAACGACTGGTGATGTAAAATCAGGTTCACCATAGATATTGGCAACTGATACATTAATAGTAAAATAATTTGTCTTCATGGTTATTATTTAAGGTAGAATATACATTAAGAATTTATTCTACAGTCTTTCTATATAACAAGAATTCCATTAAAAAGATTATAAAATAGCTATTTGATTATTTATCTAAAAAATATTAATGTTAAGAGGTCAAAAAGAAAAAGTTGTTTAGGGAAGATCGTGAAATTCGATCACAGTTCCCGCTACTGTAATTGCTTAGGATTGATTTATTATGCCATTATCCTAAAAAAGATGAGAAGGCAAATCAACGCCATTAAGGCATAAGTCAGGATATCTAAATACTTCTTCATTTTAGCATACTTTCGGGATAAAAGTATATTCTAGTTAGAAATATTATCCCAATTTTTAAATAAAGGAATTATAATGAAAAGTATATTTATTTTAATATTTTTATTCTGCATTTCTTGCAGTAATACAACTAATAGTGAAAATAACAAAATTTTAACTTTTGTATCCTCAGAAGGTAATTTTGGAAGCAGTAATGCTTCTATTTCAGTTTTTCGGGGACCTGATCTTGTTCAAGAAGTTTCAAATGTTGGTGATGTAATTCAATCAATAACTGTTCATGATGATAAATTATTTGTATTGATAAATAATAGTCATTTAATAAAAGTTTATGCTATCACATCTTCTGGATTAAGCCTTCCAGGTATAGAAATTTCTACACATAACTCTGGTCCTAGAGAAATGGTAATAGTTGAGAATAATTTATATTTCACAAATTGGAATACTAGTGATATTAAAATTTTTAATTTAGATACTTATTTCATTGAAGATTCAATTCAAGTAAATGGCTTCCCTGAAGGAATAGTTTACGATGGTACTTATTTGTACGTTGCGTTAAGTCAGGGCAATACAGTTGAAAAAATAGATATTAATACAAAACAGATTGTAGAAACTTATGAAGTAGGTAATGGACCACAACAAATGTTGATTGATGGGGATTTATTATGGATTTCAAGGACTTACTATAGCTCTGATTGGACAGAAATTTATTATGGAACGAGTCAGATAGATTTACTTACAGGGAATATTCAAATTAAAGAATATGAAAATGGTGTCGTATGTGGCGGAGATATGATGAAAATTAATGAACAAACATATAGAACATTCGAGGGCGGTGTAGCTCCAATAAATTCTGATCTTTCATTGAAAAGAACTGCAAAAATTGGTTCATATAATACGTACAGTCTTTATTCTGCAGGAGCTCATAATGAATATATCTTAATGGGCACAACGACTGACTTTAACGATCCAGATACTGTATATATTCATAATGAAATAGGTGAATATATGTATACATATATAGTTGGCGCCTCACCCGGTGACTATGCTATTTGGGAAATATCGAATTAATCTGAAAAATACCATTCAATATTAATTTCCAATAATCTCCCCATATTTCTATCATTAATATGCATGAAGTAATTATTTATGATTTTACTTTGACTATCTGGAAAATTATTAATTAATGGTCGTAACGCTTCTAGCATATTATTCATTTTCCATGTTACTTTTAAAGAAGAAACTTTTAAGGAAACACTAGAATTTAGAATCCACTGATCCTGAAGAATAAAATTTGGATCTGTGATTATAATGGGCTCACAATAATAAGGATTAAAACTAATATTAGCATCTCGGTTAATCCATCCGACTAGACCTAAATCAATAAATAATATCATATTGTTATTAAATAAATTTTCTTTTCCTGAAATATTTAATTCTAGATAATCACCAACCCCATCTGTTATGACACTTGGGTTTACTAAATGACGTATGTTCCCAGATAAAATCCAATTTTGAATAAAATTAAATTTTATATTTAAATCTCCCCCAAATATTTCATATTTATTATTTGTATCGAAAATATTCTGTGAATAAAACTTTGTCATTAATGTAATTCTTGAAACAGAATACCAAGATAAAAACTCCATAGACTCAGTACTTTCAAAACCTGAAACTATATCATTCCCTGTAATAAAATAATAGCTGGGCTTTATCCTTCTACTTACTTCTATAGAAACACCTTTATTCATTCTTTCAATATTAAATAACGCACTTATGAAAGTATTGTAATCATTATTCATAGAAAAGAATCCACTTTCAAAAGATAAATTTTTCATTGATAAAGTTGAGTAAATAGAACCCCATTTTTTAGATGAAAAAGAATTAATATCTGATAACCCTCGGATATTCCCATTAAATCCAATACCAATAAAAAAAGAATCTTTAATCTCATTAATAATTTTTCCTTGTATCATTGATCTAGTTAGATATTGGGAAGACGCATGGTACCACGATGAGTGCTTGACTACATATTTTTGATTATACTGAGATGCATAAAATGTCCACTTCCAATCTCCATTTATTCCATTTGTTAAGATACTCGCATTTAATATCCTATCATTTAAAGAACCGTTGAGGCTACTATCTGGTAATCCGCTAGAAGTTATAAAATTACCTATTGCAGCCTGAAGTTTATTTGTTTTGTATTCGATGTAATATGATTGCTGAATAGGTTGAATTATTCCCAAACTATAATCTGCGTAAGGGCCTGTAAATGTTTTTTTATGGCCATTAAATGTTACGAGTCTTGATTTATCAGCATATCTTGTTTTAATAAATAATCTATCTAGATAATAATCTCCTTGCGTATAAAGCAAATGAGTATCTACAAAATTGGTATCAAATTCGGCTTCTTGATTTGGAAAATAACCATTATAAAATAAAGAAAAATTATCGTCAGTATCAAAACCATAACGCAATGGATAATTAGAAAATGTTCCATCAAAAAATAAAATTCCATACATCCAATCATTATTCCATATTACACGTCCATTATGACTGGCAACCCCAAAATGATTTGTCCAATCAAAAGGGTAGTTATTATACTCGTTTGCGAAAATTGAAAAAGAAAATAAACTTAATAGAAAATAGATTTTTTTCAATATGTATCCTAAAATAGAATTCTAATAAATATTATTTTTTATCATCATTTCCTTTAAAGAGAGAAGTCCTAAAAAAATTATGACTATCAGTCCAATTTCCGTCATCATAACTTTTATCTAAAGTCATAGAAAATAAGTTCATTTTTGAATCTATATTTTTTATTAATAGCAATAATAAAGATTCAGGAATCTTAGGTCCTATTTTATTATCAGATGCGTATTTAGCTTCTTCTGAAATTATAATATGCTCAAGCTTAGTTTGTGTATCTTTTGGGAAGTTTTTTATTTTCTTTAATGTATTTCTAACAATATCTCTTCCTAACATTGTATGCCCAATAAATTTACCTTTATCAGAATAATTTGATTCTAAATCAGAAGATATTTCTACAATTTTACCAATATCATGAAGAAATATACCTGCAAGTAATAAATCACGATCTACATTATAATGCTTTATCAAATTTTCAGCAATATTAGCCATTGATAATGTATGCTCAAGATAACCTGAGCGAAAATTATAGTGTAAATTGATAGTTGCTGGATGGGTCATAAGAACTTCTTTATTATCTTTATATATAATACTTACAAGTCGCCTCAGATAATTAGAATTAATTGATTTTATTATCCTAACTATAGACTTCCACATATCTGATGCATTAAAATTAGAAGAAGGGACTATTAATGATGGATCATACCCGTATCGCCCATAATATTGAACTGATGCGCGGTTTATTTTTTTTATTATTAGATGAGGTCTTTCCATAAATGACTCTACATCTCCTGATATCGCTACTGGGTCTCCAGATTCGAATTTTTGATTTAAGACCTTAACATTATCCCATATTTTAGCATTTATAGATCCTGATTTATCACGTAAGCGCAAATCAATATATAAATCACCATTCCTATTATGCCTAATATGCTTTTCAAAGCACAAATAAAAACCTTGTATAGATTCTCCTTCTTTAAACATATCTATGGAAGTAATTGATTTCATAACGTACTAATTTTCCAATAACATTAATGTAAAGTCAAGAATATCAAATTTAAAATTATGGAATTATAATATAGAAAGTGATGTGTATTATTATATAAATATTATAATAATTATTTACAATTCTTGCAGAGACCAAAAAGTTGATGAATATGTCTTACTATTTTAAAATCTAATTGTTTCGCTATTTTCTCTTGTTGATCTTCTATGAGATCATCTACAAATTCTTGAATATTACCACAGCTTAAGCAAACAATATGATCATGATGCTTTGAATCAAGCTTATTCTCGAATCTCTTTCTACCATCACCTAATTCAAGTTGCCTTACAAGGTTATTTTTTACGAGGACATCAATAGTTCTGTATACTGTAGCCCTGGATACATTTCTACGATTTTTATTTATTTTTAAATATATTTCTTCAGCATCACGATGCTCTGAGCTTCTGCATATTTCATCCCAAACAATTTTCCGTTGTTTTGTATAGCGCATTCCTTCATTACGTAATGCATCAATTAATAAGTTTAAATTTTTATTCAATTAGGATATTTTTTTTAGTTTAGCAAATTTAACAATAAGTTTCTTTTTCAATCCATCTTTAAAAACGACTCCAACTCTTTGGTTTTCTCCACTGCCACTTAATGCCATAATTTTACCATCACCAAAAATTGCATGTTCCACTATATCTCCAACTTTAAAATCGTCAAAAGTAGTAATTGTTCGTTTTATTTTCATCTTAATATCTCCAGCCTTTGTCTTAACTAGCTTTCTTGTCATTGCAGATGAAAAAGATATGTTTTCAAGATAAACCTCTGGAATTTCCTTAACAAACCTTGAGACTATACCACCCCAACTATCTGAACCACTTCGCCTTCTATCCGTAGCATAAAGTAAATATACCATATCTTGAGATCGGGTTAATGCTACATAAAATAATCTTCGTTCTTCTTCCATTATTTCTTTTTCATTCAATGCAATTGACAATGGAAATAATCCATCTTCAAGACCAGTTAAAAATACAACCGGAAATTCTAGCCCTTTAGATGAATGCACTGTCATCATTGTTACAAAATTATCATCATTGTTCCACTCATCAATATCTGTTAATAAAGATACTTCTTCTAAAAAGTCATTTATTGATGCATTAGATTTTCTTTCAACAATTTCATCAATGGAATTCAATATTTCTAAAACATTATTATATCGTTCATTATCTTCAATATTATCTTGTTTTTTATAAAATTTTAAAATTCCTACCTCTTCTACTAAAGCTCTTGCAAGTTCACTTGCATTTAGTTTTGGTAATAATTCGTTGTACTTTTTTATTAGTTTGTAAAATGCAATTAACGAATCGCCTTGCTTACCGCGAATTTTCATAGGTTCGGGGTTTTTAAGTACATCAAAAAGTTTCTTGTTATCTTTAACAGATTGAATAAAGCACTTATCAACTGTTTTTAAACCAATACCTCTAGGAGGGAAATTAATCACTCTTCTTAAAGAGATTGTATCTTTCAGATTGACTATTAAACGTAGATAGCCTAAAACATCTTTAACTTCTTTTCGTTCATAAAAACGTGTGCCACCTATAATCTTATATGGAATAGCACTTCTCCTAAAACTATCTTCTAATGCTCTAGATTGAGAATTAGTTCTATATAATACAGAAAAGTCATTAAAAGTACGCTTTTTCATTTTAATCTCTTTTTCTAAAGCATTAATAAGTGCATCTGCTTCCTCCATCTCATCATGTGTTTCAATAACACCAATTAAATCACCTTCGCCATTTACTGACAATAAATCTTTATCTACTCTATCTGAATTATTTCTAACTACTGATTGGGCTGCATGTAAAATTTGATTAGTAGATCGGTAATTATTTTCCAATGTATATGTTTCGCACTCTGGAAAATCCTTCTCAAAGTCTAGAATGTTTCTTATGTCTGCTCCACGCCATCCATATATTGATTGATCATCATCTCCAACAACGCAAATATTTCTATGTTTTTCAGCTAACATTTTGACAAGTAAAAATTGTGCTTTATTTGTATCCTGATATTCATCAACAAGGATATATTTCCATAATTTTTGATATTTATTTAGTATTCTTGGATGATTATTAAATATATCTAATGGAAAGTTTAATAGATCATCAAAATCCACTGCATTATTTTCCTTAAGTGAATTATTATAAGATTTATAAACATCAATTATTGATTTATCCTGAGCTGTTTTAACAGATTTCATAGCATTATTAGGATTTATAAGCTGAGATTTAAAATAACTAATTTTATTACGAACTGTTTTTGGCATAAGAATATTTTTAGGAATATTTTCTTCAGCCAAAATTATTTTTAGTAAAGAAATTTGATCAGTTCGATCATAAATAGCAAAATCTTTTGAAAATCCTAAATGCCTTATTTCATTTCTGAGAATTCTCGCACATATAGAATGAAAAGTGCCAATATTAATTTCTTGCACCTTGTTTTTCATTAATTTAGCGACACGTTGTTTCATCACTTCAGCTGCCTTATTAGTGAAAGTAACTGCTAAAATTTCTTCAGCTTTAACTATGTCTTCCTTAATCAAAAAAGCTATTTTATGCGTAAGCACTCTTGTTTTTCCGCTACCTGCTCCCGCAAATATTAATACAGGTTTATCGACCGCTTTTACAGCTGCTTTTTGACTATCATTTAATTGCTTCATATCCATTGAATTCTATTATTTCCCTTCAGATATAATTTTTTTCTTATTTTGTTTAACCTTGCGACGAACCTCTTGAAATTTTCTTTTAGCTTTATTATGATCCTTTTCATTATCAGTAAATGTATGATATCCATCACCTCGCGCTACAAAATATAAATACTCATTTTCGCTAGGATATAATGCTGCTATAATTGATTCTTTTCCAGGATTATTTATTGGTCCAGGTGGTAGACCTGAATTTAGATAAGTATTATAACTGGATTCTATTTTTAAATCCTTATTTAATAAACGTCTAGGCCCATCATCAATAATATATTGAATTGTTGGATCAGCTTGTAACCTCATACCTTTTTTTAATCTATTATGATACACAGCAGAAATTATTGATCTCTCCGAATCATATATAGCTTCACCTTCAATGATAGATGCTAATGTAATTATTTCTAAGATTGACATTCCTAATTCTTGAGCTTGGTATTTCATTGATGTAGAAAAATTATTGTTAAATTCATTAACCATTCTCGTTATAACTAATTTAGAATCAACACCTTCAGCAAAGGTGTATGTATCAGGAAATAAATAACCTTCAAATGAGTTTCCTTGAAGATTGAATAATTGTACCATTCTTATATCATGACATAATTTTAGAAAATTGTTTTTATTTATTTTTAACGTCTTATAAAGTTCATTAGCAATATCATTAACAGTCCAACCTTCTAATACTGTTATTTTTTTTAATGATGGGATTCCATATACCAACTGATTGATTATTTCCTTGTTGTATTGGGCATTATGTAAAATATACCTACCAGCTGGAATATTTTTTTCATGTCCCATTGATTTTACTGCCATTGTAAATGTTCTCTTATTAGATAAGATTTTTTCTTCTTTTAATATGTTACTTATCTCAGATAAAGTAACCCCCTTGGGAATATTAATTTCCACACTTTCATATGGACTAGACTGAGGCCAGTAAATAACTAGTAAATAAAATGCTAATATGCTTGCAAATATTATACTAGCAATACTAATTACAGTCTTAATTCCCGGATTAAACTGTTTAATGTCCAGCATTTGTGGGGCGAAAAGATAATGATTTACATAAAATAAAGCCAATTCATTGTAATAAAATTTAAAATTGACTTATTTTATATATTACATCTAAGCTTTATAAATATTGGGATTACAACTGCTCAAGTATACTCTTGGGGAAGTGCATAGTAACTAACATATTTGGAACATCTACTACTTCAGCAATATGTAAATCCCCAACTAAAGAACATAACATATATGCATCTTCAGCTGTTATATCATAATTGTTTATTAAATGATCAATCATATAGTTAACTGCTTTTTTTGTAGCAATATCTATCGTTTCTCCAAAACCTGTTACAGCATATATATCATCTTTTTCATATTGAGGCTCTTTAATTGCAGGTTTATTCTTCAACACACGTAGCCTATATGTTATTGTCATTGGTGCTTCAATTGCTGTTCCACATACTTCACCTAATCCTTGTATTGCATGAGCATCACCAATAGAAAATAAAGCACCTTTTACAAATATTGGGAAGTAGACTGTTGTTCCCTTTGTTAGGTTAGGATCATCCATATTTCCACCATTTGCTCTAGGTGGAATAGTACTTAACATTTCATCAGTTGCTGGAGCAACACCCATTACTCCAGGAAATGGTTTTAATTCTAATTGAACTTTATCATTAAAAGTAGCTGTACCTGTAGTTGTGTTAATTTTATGTACTGTAAGTTTTGCATCAGGAAATCGTTCAGATAAAAAACCAAATCCAGGAACAATTGCTTGCCATCCATAATCATGTAATTCTACATCTAAAAGATCAACTGCTAAAATATCCCCTATCTCTGCTTCTTCGATAAACACAGGGCCTGTAAGTGGATGAATTGGGCCAAAATCAATATTTTTTAGATCATCAATATTTGCATTTCTATGCAGCTGGCCATCAGATGCCTCATGGGTATCTACTTTAATAATTGAACCGCTTGGAACTCTTATAACAGGTGGAATGGCACTACTAAACTTATTGTGCTTTTGTTCTGCAGAGAGAACATAGTC
>CETM01195247.1_pt1 | contig 10047 bp, 6 predicted proteins | sample 361451 | NCBI WGS metagenome assembly CETM01 (sample SAMEA2622690, study PRJEB7988) | marine metagenome | isolation source: saline water (ENVO:00002010), including
CAAAAAGTGAAAAAGAATACTATACCTATGCATCTAAAATTGACGAAAAAATTATAAATTATAAAGTTAAACCAATTGAAAGAGCTTCATCTTCGCAGCTCGAAAATTGGATTTCTGTTTACTCATGGGAACAAATTAAAAAAGAATTAAATGTATTAAAGATTAGAAACGGAAGATCAGAAGACCCTTTATTAAAAACAATTGATAGACCAGAGAGACTTGAATTTTTATCAGCTTTAGCTGTAAAGTATAAATGTCCAAAGTACAAAATATTACCTAATTATGTTGCTGATGATCAAGGGTTACCAAACAGCACTGCTGCAGGAGGTAAAGCTGATATAGAGTGTGATATAGATAATAATAATAAAGTATTGTTAGAAGTAACTTTAAAAACTGATGCGACAGGGCAAATAGAGGGTGAATTAGTAAAAATTAAAGATCATATAAATCAGAAGAAATCATCTAACCCAGAATTGAATGTTTCATCATATTTTGTTGCACCAACTATTCATGAAAGAACAAATCATGTTGCTCATGAACTATATAGATCTGAAGTTTATAATTTGTTGATAGAAGCATCTAGTATTGATAATTTTATTCAAAAATTAGAAAGAGAAAATAATCTTATATGCCGGTAGTATATATATTAACAAACCAGTCTATGCCAAATACCATTAAAATTGGTGTAACAGAAAACTTAGAACGAAGAATAAAAGAGCTTGATAATACTAGCATGCCTATGCCGTTTGAATGTTATTACGCTGTTGAAGTTAAAGATGCTTCAATTATTGAAAAAAAAATTCATGAAGGATTTGATGATAAAAGGATAAGACAAAATAGAGAATTTTTTTCAGTTTCTGCAGAACAGGCAAAGTCAATTCTCCAAATAGCAGAACATATGGGTGGTAAAGATGTGACTCCAAAAGAAGATATAGTAGAAAATGAAGTAGATAAACAAGTTTTAGAAAAAAGTAGAAAAATAAGGAAAAGATTTAATTTTGGTATGGTTAATTTGAAACCAGGAACTATTTTAAATTTTGAAAAAGATCAAACCATTACATGTGAAGTACACGATGAATACAATATCAAATTTAGAGATCAAATTACATCAGTATCAGCTGCTGCACATATAATTTTGAAAGAGATGGGATTTGATTGGCAAACAGTTCATGGACCAAGATATTGGTTATATAAAAATAAAACTTTAAATGATTTAAGAGATGAACAAGATTAGATAAAAAAATTTTTTATTATCACTTCTTTAAAACTTTTAATCGTATTATCATTAAAGCTTATATAATTACTCTTAATCTTATAGCTTTTATATTTCTTTAACCAGTCTATTAGTATTTTGTTTTTTTTGCCTCTATATTCAATTACATTTGAGAGTGCCCATTTTACTTTTCTTTTATTTAATTCATCAAGTTTTTTTAGAAGTTCCACTTCATCATTCTCATTCCAATATTTGTTGTACTCTCCAGCTGTGATCAAATATGGAGGATCACAATATAAAAAATCATCTTTTTTAAAATTTATCTTATTAAGAAATTTTTTATAGTCATGGTTATGAAGCTTTACTTTTTTATTTTTAATAACTTTGAAATAATTTTTTAAAGCAGTTACAGTATTTTTATTAAAATCAACATTACCAACTGGTAAATTAAATTTACCATTTGAATTAAATCTTAATATTCTATTAAAACCTAAAATTAGTAATATATACAAAGATGTGTAATCTATTTTCTTACTACTATTAAAATCATTCTTTAATTTTGTATATCCCTGCTTATTAAATTGAGCATAGTAGGTTTTAATAAATTTTTTTCTTAGATTTTTAGGAATAATATCTTTTTCATAAGATCTAGATAATCCATACTTTTCTAAAGTTTTTTTAACTTTTTTAAAAAAAATATTTGGTGATTTGCTAGATTTTATTAAATGTTTATGAAGACCTATTAAATATTTATCTCTATCATTTAAAAAATAATTATTTGCATTAATATTAAGAAACACACTTCCACCACCAGTAAATGGCTCAATAAAATTATTGATTTTTTTAGGAAATCTATCTTTAAGTTGAGCAAGAAGTTTGAATTTATCTCCCATGTAAAATAATGGAGATCTAAAATTATCTGTCTTCATATTTTTGTAATAAATAAATATTCATAATGATTATCAAAATCTGTTTTTCCTGCATTGAAATAATGGTGACTTTTTTTAAATATTTTAGTCTTACCTTTTTTTTCCATTGTGCTTAAAATTTGTTCTAAAGTAATTTTATTTTTTGATGATGAGCTTTTTGATTTATATGTATTGTTATAAGATACGACAATATAATTAGAATTAATATTAGAAATTAATTCTTGAAATTTTTCAGGTGCTTTTGTTTTACAATATTCACTCATATTTTCTGGTTCTGGTTTCAATGCTTCACCGAATAATTTTGGTTTTTTCCATTGTACTAAGTTTTCCAAAACATGATAAAATCTACTATATTGCCTTGAGTTGTATGGTGGATCTATATAACAAATATCAAATTTTACTTTCTTCACTAGTTCATTTGCATCTTCTCTAAAAATTTGAATTTTTGAAGTATGTTTAATTGGCTCAATTAGTTTAAACATGAATTTATCTTTTATCTTAATTTTTTTTCTAAATGCATCGTAATGCCCAACTGTATTTGCTGACTTATCTGCAGAGTATAAAAGAGATGTTAGTAAAATATTTTTTTCATTATTGTTGCAATTTTCATTATCTATTTTATCTCTTAAAAAACCTATAAGTTTTGCATCATTTAAACTAAAAAATTTTCCCCCAAAGTTTTTGTCAAAATAATTACTAGGAATTTTTTTTAAGTTTAAAGCTTTATATTTTTTCGAAATTTCAATTATCTTTTTTTTGTTAAAATTTTTTGAGTCAAAAAAAGCTTTGTAAATAATATTATTTGAAAATAAAAGATCATTTATAATTAGTTTCTTTTTATCTGCAAATTTTTCTGCAACGCAACCAGTTCCTGCAAAAAGATCACAAAAAGAATCATTTTTTTTTGCTTCATTTTCAATAGTATTTTTTATCCATTTTAGAAGTTTAAATTTACTTCCAGTGTAACGTCTGTTGTTTATTTTGAAATAGCACATGTTTTTTGATTATATTTTAGAATCATTAAAGTTATATAATAAATTATTCTATCTCGCTGATTACTAGTTTATTACTAGTTTATTACTAGTTTAGTGGAATTTATTTTAATTTCCTATATCAAACTCGCAGTCACCACTTGCACAAGCACCGGCCACATTACCTGTTTCTGGATCTGCTAATCTTTCCAAGACGTAAACACCTCCAAATGATGCAGCCTCTTTACCAAAAGACCCTTCTGCACCACATGTGCTGCCTGTACAAACTATAGAACCACTGTGACCACTAACTGGATTGGTCATTTGTTTTCCTGTAGCTGCATCAACTAATACCCAAGCACCTAATGCGTCATTAGCTAAATTTGATATTTCTTGCAAATCATTTCCTGTTATTACACTTGATGCAGCTTGCGCAACTTCTTGAGCAGCTTCTTGTGCTACTTGAGCGGCTGCTTGAGCAACTTCAGTAGCTTGTTGTGCGGCAGATGCTGCTTCTGAGGCTACGGATGCAACTTCTTGTGCAGCAGATGCAGCAGTAGTTTGTGCTTCAGCAATTTCTTGCGCAGTTTTTTGAACTATTTGACCATCAACAACTTTAAAAGTTGATGTTGGAGATTCACTTGATGAACCAGAAAATGTTTCACCAGTATAAGTAACTGTCGATGAAATTTTTTTAAAGTTATCAGTTTTAAATTTAACGTAAGAACCAGCTGTTTTATTAATTTTTGATATTGCAGTATTATTTCTTGCTGCATAAGCAACAGCTTTTGCTTGTGTTTCTAAACTATCTTGATCAACAAAAGCAGATGCATCAAATTGGATATTGTTTTTAAGTGCATAATCAATCGCTTTTTGCCTTTGGCCGGTTGTCATTCCATATTTTTCAATTTCGTTTAATTCAGATGTTGTAAATGCTTGTTGAAATAAACCCTCGCCTCTTTCATTAAAAACGTTTCCTTCAATTTGATTCGTTCCTAATACTCTTAGAGTTTCAACATCAAACTTGCACCCTCCACCAGCACATCTTCCAGTTACATTACCATTTGCGTCAGCAAGACCTTCAAGTACATACATCCCACCAAATGATGCTGCTTGTTTACCTAAAGATCCATCTTGACCACAAGTTGACCCTTCACACACAATAGAACCTTTGTGACCTGTTAGAGGATTTGACATTTGATCACCAGTTGTTGCATTTACCAATACCCAAGATCCTAAAGTGCTACCACTGTAAGCTTGCTCTCCTCCTTTGACTGATCCGGTTGCAGCAAATTGAGCAGCTGCCACTTCAGAGAATTCAACTTTCATATTAGTTCTTGTTGCATTCAAACTCTCTGTTTGAGATTGTAATTCCTCTTCTGTTAAGGTTCCTGCTTCAAATTGGTTTTCTAATTCAAGTATTTTTCCATTTATTTCCTCATCATTATTGATTTTTGCAAATGAAAACAATTTTTCTGGTTGAACTGCACCTGCAGTATAAACTTTTCCTTTTAAAGTTAATGTTCCGGTTGGTACTTTAAATTTACCGCTGTCATCTAATAGTTCATCACTATCAATTACTCTAAAGACATTTGTACCCTCAATTGAAATTATTGATTTATTTTCTAAAGGTTTTACTGTCTCAACTACTTTTTCCTGTATCTCTAAGTTGTATTTTTCAGCAGTAGCCATGGCTAAATCTGCCTTAATATTAATAAAGTTTTCAAGGTCCTGATTTAAACTTTCTATTTGATTTGCTATTTCTGGTGTCTCAGCCTCTAAAGTGCTTAATTCAGTTGTAAGAGAAGCTAATTGATTACTAATTTCAACGCTTTGATTTTCATAATCTTTTAATTGACCATCTAATTGTGCTATCTGACTTTCAAATTGTGTTTTTAGTGCATTTGCTTCATCAGTTGCTTGACCCTGGCTTTCGATTTGATTTGTAATAGTATTTAATTGAGTATTAAGTTTAGTATCTAATTCTGCTCTTTGACCTTCAAGCTCAATCATTTTATCACTCAAAGGATTTAATTGTTCCTGAAGTGAGACTAAGTTTTGAGATTTTTCAGCAATTAAGCTTTCTTTTGAACTAAATTGTTTTGATAAATCACCTATTTGATTTTGAATTTCTTGCTCAGATGTTTTTAATGATGATAGTTCAGTTTCAAGTTTAGCAATATCTGCTGTTAATGTTTTACTTTGTTCTTCAGTTAAATTTAATTCTGCAGATAAGCTTTCCACTTTTGAGTTTAAAGCATCTATAACAAAGTTACTTTCTCCCAAAACTCCTTTAATTTCACCTTCAAGTTCTTGTCTATTTGAAGAATCTAATGGTAATGGATCGTTATGTAGAGCGTTTATATATTCATAATCATCAACAAAACTATATTTTTTAGATCTAACAATTGCTGCTGTCTTTATGTTGGATGCTTCCCATCTTGGGCCAGTTAAATATTCACTTGTAGGACTTAGTCCTATTTCTGATAATTCTTTTCTCGCATAATATACTGCATCTTCTTCATTGGTGTTTCCAAAATTTGTCATATCCACTAGTTTAGCTCTTAACATTACAGGATCTAAATCAGCTACTACATCGGCATCTTGCTCAAAAGTTGGAACTTCTTTTAAAATACTACTTACTTTATTTTCTAAATCTTTAAGGTCCTTTGTCTCTTCAGCAACTATTTGTTCATACTGTGTTTGAGCATCTTCAACAGCTTTAACCAAATTTTCTCTTGCTTGAGATGTGGCGCTATTTTTTATAGAAGATATTTCATTATTAAGTTTACTAATCTTTGATAAATCTGAATTTGTTGGATCCTCAAACTTAGCAAATCTATCATAAAACATACTTACTCTTTGATCGTATAACTGTGTTCTCCTATTAACCCAACTAGAATCTCTCCAGTTACTATTTTGATTATGTTCTCTAATCTGTTGTTCAATATTATTAAAGTCTACATTTGCTTGCTGAATTTGCTTTTGATAGTCGGCATAGTGCTTGTCTCTGTTTTCATTAAATTCATTTATTGAATTTCTTATTTGGTCTATTTGATTTTGCTTAATTTTTATTTCTTCATTATTTGCTAAAACTTTATCTATTTCAGCCATCAAAGGCTCATGTTCAGCCATTCCTTCCCAAGTTGCTGCATATTTTACTGTAGTTGTATTTAAAGATAAAAGTTTTTGAATATCTTTTGTTTTTTCTATTATTGATGTCTGTACCTTATCTTTCATTGCGTTAAGTTCTATTGATGCATAAACAGCTTCTTGAATTGCTTTTTCTTCAGCAACCATAACATTTAATTCTGAGTTTGATGGTGTTGTCATATACCAACCATCAGGTAAAAAACTTTGTGGGTTTTTTGCTAATGCTTTATATACTTTTTTAACATTAGATTTTTGTTTATCCCAATCGTCATTTTGGATTGCTTTAATACCTTGATTAATAAATTTCTGAGAAAGTCCTGCTAGTTTAGAATATTTTTCTAACTCAAATGCTCTATATTGTTTTGGATCAGGATTTAAAATTGCTTCTACTTCTTTAACTGCATACTCTGCTTGAATATCATAATTATCAGCCTCTATATTTCCAAGCGCTGAATAAAAATATTGAAACGCTTCTACTTCCTTATCTAATGCTTTATCAAAATCTCTTTGAGCAAAATCTCTTTTTAATGAAACACTTTCTAACTGATCATTTAAATCATTAACTTTTGTACTTAAATCTGTATTTTTTAATTGATCTAATTCTAGTTCTTTTTTTGAAAATAAATTTTGATTTATTGATAGCCGATTATTTAAATCTTTTATATTATTTTGTAGTTGTGATTTAGTTGCAATGTCATTGGCTAATTCTAAGTTTAAACCTTGAACTTGTTCTTGAAGTGAATTTGATTGTCGTTCTGCAGTTTTAATTTGATTTGTAAGATCACTTAATTCGCTATTAAATTGATCGGCTAGCTCTTTACTTTTATTTATTTCATCATTAGATAAAATTGTTGAGGATTGTTTTAAAATTTCCTCGTTATATTTTGTTAAAAGATCTGTCTTTTGCGTTTTAAGATCTGTAATTTGACCAGATAAAGGATCAATTTTTGTTTGTAATTCTGTAAGTGAAGATCTTTTGTCTAATATTGCACTAGTGTTAGCTTGTAATTTTTGCTCTAAATCCACAACCTTATTATTTATCTCTTTGTCTGTGATTACCTCCGAACCATCAGATGTTAAGACGGAACCTTTGTAAGAGTTTGCCCACTCTCCTTTAGTCCAAGTTTCCATTTTCTTTTTTTCATCTAAGTTTAAATCTAATTTTATTGTATCTATACCTAGACTATTTAAATTTTCAGAAATAGTATTTGTATCTATTCCTTTCTGATTAATATCAACTAAATCAGACATAAAATCTTTTAATTTTTCCTCCTTAACAGCTTTCATTTGAGCTGTTACCTCATTAACTACATCCATATCTTCCTTAGCAATTGCGGAAGTATCAATTTTAGACATATCAGACCCAAACTCTTGAGGAATAATGCTTTCAACATCGGATAAAGATTTTTCTATAAATTCTAGAGTTTTTATTGCATCTTCAGTATTGTTGCTATTGATAGCTTCTTGAACATATTCAGTTGCTTTGTCTAATTCTTTTAATGCATCATCAATAATTTTTGATTGTTCTGATGATGCCTCGGAAATATTGTTAAACTCTTCTCTTACTTTATCAATTGCACCTGTAAATTCACTTACATCTTCAATTGAATAAGATTTAGAAAAAGAAAATAATAAGATAATTAATGTAATTTTTAAAATTTTATTCAACTGACTTTTCATCTTCTTTCTCCTCTATATCGTCTTGAAGTTTCTTTTTTAAATTTGCTATTTGTAATTTGTAAGCTTCTAATAATTTTTGCCTCTCTTTAAGGTCTTTGTCTAATTTTTCATTTTCAACACCTGTTCCAAGATCTAAAAATTCACCTAATAACCAAAATTTTTTGATTGCTTCTTTTGTTGGTGTATCAAAACTCATAGCGAGAGCTTCTCGCATATTTTTTCTACCTTTGTTTATACCGAATAAAGATCTAATTTCATTTTCATCTTTTTTTCTTTTGTAATCCATTTTTTTGTAATTATCCTCTTTATATCTTGCTAAAGATTTTCTAGCATACCAAAGTTTTTTGGCATAAAAAACTTCATACATAGCCATTGCTTTAATCATTTTTCCAGGATTTTTTTGACCAAAAGACTTACTGCTAGTGAAAGTTTTGAATAATATTTGACCTGCCTTATCGCCCTTACATTTAAAACTATTATTGCAACCCTTAAATTTTTTCATCATACCTTTGGTGAAATAAGAGTCGTCAAGCTTTACTGGTTTTCCTAATTCCTTTATTTTTTCTAATGTAATTTTTTCTAAATCTTCGACTTTTTTTTTAGGCAGATTGAATTTCAGATTTTTCTTTTTTTTATGTCCTAAAGAAAATTGTTGTTTTTGTTTTTTTTTTTTATCTTTATTTTCAAGGTTTTCTAAAAATTCTTTTCCTTTTTCATATTCTACTTTTGAAATTCCACCAGCTTCATAAATTTTTTTTAACTCATCTTTTTTTTGATCTAAAGTTTTTGCGTGCAAAATGGTAGTAAAACATATAACTAGCATCAAACTAAGTAAGTTAAGCGCTACTCTTATCATGTAATATCTTACCAGATATAAATTTAATTAAATATAGCAATAAACCTTAGATACTTAATGATTTTAAGTCCTTTGTGTCTACCAATTTCACCGCCACGAGGGCATTCCTTTGTTTGCTTGTATTTATGCCAAGTTTAAAAATTTAACAAGACTAAATAATGGTTTTATCTTCATAATTAAATCGTAATCCTTTAATAAGCCAATTCAACAATCAAAGCTCTATGATCGGAACCAAAATTATTGGCTATTTTTTTACTGATCAATCTAAAGTTTTTGGTAAATAAAACATGATCAATTTGTATGCCTAAATAATTAGGTAAATATGTTGGCCATGTTGAAGTTATATTTTTGAATGATGAATAAGTATATAAATTTGTATCTTTTAGGAAGTTTGTAAATCTTTTTGATGATGATGTCATGTTTAAATCACCTAAAAGAATTAAGTTCGTGTTAATATTATTTACTGTTTTCTTTAAATAATTAGTTTGTTGTAAAGCATAATTTAGATTAACTTGATATTCTTGAGGATACAAATGTATTCCTAAAATAGATATTTTTTTTTCATTTAAGATAAAATTTGTTTGTACTAAATGGTGTTTTCCAATTTTAGTATTTAACAAAGGATATTTGCTCAATATTATACTATCAAATAGATCCAATGATTTATCAAGACCAGTATTATATGGAAAAATTGATTTTAATGATCTAATTTTTTTATTCATTTGTGGAGAAACTTCTTGAAATTGAAGAATATCTATTTTTTCAGATAAAATTAAACTCTTTATATCTTCAAAATTTTCATTTGGATTATAATAAGAATTATTAAAAGTCATCAATTTTATTATATTTTTATTTTGTGGCTTATCTTTAAGAACAGCATTACATTTATTACAATTTGATAAGATATCAAACGAGTATACAACACAAAAAATTATACAAATGATTGTGGCTAAAAATCTTTTTAAAAAAAGTAGAATTAAAATTAATATTACTCCACTAATTAATATTTGAAAGCTTAGGTTGCTAAGGATATCTAAAAAAAAAATTTTTGAATTAAAACGGCTAAGAAAACAAACAATTAGAAAGAAATAAATAAGTAAATTTCCACTTTTAAATATAGTCTTGTCAAAAAAAGCGGGAATGTCTTTAATCCCTAAAATTTTTTTCATCTTATTTATTTCAATATTTACAATTCAAAAAGTAGAATAATTAAAATTTAGTTATATCACAAAATATCCAAGGCCA
>CETM01033346.1_pt1 | contig 10039 bp, 16 predicted proteins | sample 361451 | NCBI WGS metagenome assembly CETM01 (sample SAMEA2622690, study PRJEB7988) | marine metagenome | isolation source: saline water (ENVO:00002010), including
GACTCTCTGGGAAAATCAGCTGCAGTAAAACTACTTCAAAAAAATGATCCTGATGTCGAGCAGCTGCGAAAATATTCGTCTTCTTATAGAGACATCGAAAAAAAAGCGTCTATTGGCAGGCCCGAGCTAAGAGATATGGTTAAACGAGCTAGACAATACGCAAAGAGGCTTTCATGAAAATACTAAGTCTAGGATTTCCTGTTCGGTCTGACTTTGTCAAGGAGGACGAGAAATGAGCATACTTTCGGTCATAGGATTGACATTTGGGATTCTTGTTTTTGTAGCTGTCTGCATTGTAGTTTGGGCAACTTTGTATCCAAAAATCCTGTGCAAAAAAACATTCTTTAGTACAAATGAGTACAATGTGTGCATAAAGACAAGAGGGCACACTGGATCGTGCAAAAGTGCATCTGGACAAACGTTGGGAAAGTCTAAATGAAACTTCTACGCAAGTACATAAGCTCAATACTGCTCGAAGCAGTCGTGACAGGTCGAAAGCTGGATAGGTACGCCACGGTTATCAAGGGTCATGTCATTGATGCCCTAAAGGATCCCGAGGTCCGAAGCCACTTCGCAAGGGCCGGTAACGCTGAGTTTTATCTACAGGATGTGCCAGAAGTTGAAGACTTAGATTACTTGAGAAATGTAATAGTCCATATAGCCGATAGTCGCACTGTCGCTGCAGACGCTGCCTACGAGTTTGATTTAGATGCGTCTCCAGAGCAAAGAAAGAGCTCTGATCTAAGAGTGAATTTGTCTCTACCGCGTAATTTTCCTGATCATTTTTTAGGCCAGGTTTCCTCTGAGCTTATGGATGCGATAAGGCATGAGCTTGAGCATTCAGGTCAAGAAACTTGGGAGCTCATGGATTGCCAAAGGAAAACGCCGTCTGCAGACGTGATATGGAAGTCGCTCAAGAGCGCAGCTGAATACTACCTGTGCCCGGCTGAGGTTAAGGCTCATATTGCTGGGTTCATGAAAAGAGCAAAATTTGAAAAGGTTCCTCTAGGCGATGTCATTGACCGTGAGCTTTACAGAGTGTTCGAGACTGGCAAGCTGGCTGGGCACTCTGGGAGCGAGTTGCATGATTTTATGGCTGAAGTGAGAGAGCAATACTACGCTTATGCCAGAGAAAGATATCCCAAAGCACAAGGCTTACTACGCGAGTATATAAGAGGCCTGCTGATTGAGACTGCGATAGGCCAGTGCTATCCGCATGCTGTCAAGATGGCGCAGGGTTCTTCTCAAGAAGAATTCTCAGATCTAACCAAGTTCAAGGTGGCTCATGGTCGAGTCACAGATAAGTTTAGCGGTGAGAGTTATCTTCATGCCTGGGTTGAAAAAGGTGATATGATATTTGACTGGCAGACCCACGACACAAAACCAGACGGGATTGACAGAGAAACGTATTACGACATATTCCAACCAGAAATTCATAACGAATACACAGCCGAAGAGACCATGGTCAACTGTTTAAAAAGCGGTCAGGCTGGCCCATGGACGATGCAAGAGTCTGTGCTTCTTGAAACAGCCGGTCAACAACTGCAGGCAGGTATCTCCCTTTCAACACGTTCCCCAAAAGACCTTCAACAAAGGTTCGACGCTTTCATGAAAGAATACGAGTCTTTGACAAAAAGAAATCCCATAGGTTATCAAGGTGATCGATATTGGTACATGGGAGAGGTTGAGGGCAAGCACTGTTTGGTCATCACGAACATGAACATATTCGACGGCAGTGTAAGCTTCAACTCCATTCAAACCGTACCACCCGATGTTTGTGAAAAGAAAGGTTTCGCCTCCAAAGTCATGAATCAAATTGTTGCGCTAGCAGATAAGCACCAGGTTCCAATGACTCTCTCTGCTGTTCCATTCGGGCAAAAAAGCCTGGGAGAAAAGGAGCTTGAATCCTGGTACAGACGAGCCGGCTTTGACCGAGAGGATGAGTACGAAGAGCTAAGGAGAGAGCCAAAGTGAAGCTAATACGCGAGTACATAAGAGGCCTGCTGATTGAAGACGCAGCCCGTCGTAAACAGTTCGCTCAACATCTTACTGACGCAGGTCACGCTGAAGCGAATTTTGATACGCCCGATGTCGTCGGCCAAAATATTGACAAGGTGAGGGAGCTCGTTAAGACTGCTCTCGATCAAGGCAAGCTTCTCAAAAAGGCTTTCGCTGAAACTGCAGACAGGGCTTTTCTCGATAGCTTAGTTACAGTTCACTGGTTTAAAACCAGAAAGACGATGGAGGCATTTTTAGAAGGATCATTTAGCTCCAAGGATGAATTATCAGCCACTGCTTACCTACCGGGTGAAATTAAGGGTGCCGGCAGATTTGGGAGTTATGGAATTCTTATCAAAGGTCATATCACTCTTTTGGCAAACGACATGGATCAACTCTACACAGGATCTTCCAGCACTTACGATGCAGTGTTTCCGGAAAGAAAGAAGCAGTCTGGCATCAACAAAGGTGTTGAGCAGATATATGAACCAAAAAGTTACGAAGACTATAAGATCGTTGTTCTTGACAAAGAAGACTGGAACCCCTCTGTCGGCGGTGCCCGGGGCTCACAGAACAATGAGGCCCTCGTCGACAACTGGTCTCCGATGGCAATTATCGTCCCTGACTCTTCAAATCAACCGGGTTACTGGGATGAAGATTTACAAAAGATGGAACCTGCTGGTCCTGACACGGCGGAAGCTGATATCGTTTGGCAACCATTGCTAGATAAAGCCGGCCTGGATATTCCAGTTATGACTCACACAGAGTTCACATCGAGAGGGTGGATATGAAAAATCAGATTGCTACAATTGGCATATTTATAGTAGGGTGATGACAGATGAATCTTACTGAAGCACAGCTGAGAAATATTATTAGAGAAGAGCTTTATGTCCCTAATCACCTCAGGGCCAAACCCTTCTCAATGCATATCTTTGAAAGAGATTATGTTGTGAATGTCCTGTGTTTGGATGTTCCCTTGAACGAATCCTACCCCTACTCACCTTCTCTAGAGCGTAGAATTATCCAAGAACAATTGATGCTGGAAGGCTTTTTTAGTGATATCTTGCAGAAGGGCAAGGACGCTCTCATGTCAACCGTCGACGGCGTCAAGCAGTTTGGCAAAGAAGCATGGTCAGTTCTCAAAGGCTTTTATCTTGCTGTTAAAGAAGGTAAAACCGAGTCGCTTTTCCGTGCAATCGCTCAAGATGTTATCAAAAACATCTATATACCACTCAAGAAGGCCTTGGCTTATCTTGTCGAGAAGTTACCTGATTGGAAAATGCCTACTTTCGCTAAGGCAGCTCAAAAAGCTCTGGATTTGTTAAAAGGGCTAAAGGACAAAATGATGTCTGCCAAGGGCTGGCAGAAGATTGCCATGGCATCTGGAGTAGCTATAGGTCTTACATGGTTATGGGAAAAGATAGGCGACTCAATTGAAGAGCTCACCGGTGAAACAGACGGCTTGACTCTCTCAGAGGCTGAAGGTGATTCGAAGATAGCTAAGATCAAGGCAATTATTAAAGACGGTTGGCCTGGTGTATTCAAGGCAATTACTGGTAGCAACTTTAAGAAAATTGTGGAGAAGGTTGCCACAGCATCTTCCATCGGGCCGTGGTGGGAAGCAGCCAAGTCGGTCGGTAAAGGAGCTGCCATCGTCACAGCAGCCATCGGGGGTGCAACCGCAAAGTTTGTTGATGACCATGAAGAAGGTGAACGAATCAAAAAAGGTACCACGAAAAAAGAAGAGCAGAACGAATCATGGTACAGAGTAACGAAGCAGGGGAATGATGGCAGCATTCTCTACCCAGTTCGGCAAAAAAGGCTGGCAGAAAATGTACTTTTGCGCGAATACATAAGAACTATGATCTTAGAGAAAGAGCTCCGCGGCCAAAAGAGTAAACGCACTCTTTACCATATTGGTAAACGTCCTGCTTCACCAAAACCGGCTGAGCGCTGGGGTGCAAAAGGGGAGGAAGGCTGGTCCAGAGACTGGATAGAAGGTCCCGTCAAGTCCGGTGTGTTCCTAACCCCAAACCCAACAGACATCGCCTGGAATCATGGCGTCAGCGGCAACGTGTATGCATATAGGGTTCCTCACTGGGTTATTGAAAAATCAGGGGGAGTGAACCGTTTTGATACAGGGTCAGAAGTTCTCATATCACAAGAGGTATGGGAAGAGGCTGGAGATGAGATAGAGTTCTTAGGCAAGACCATGGACAAAGACGAACTGTGGGATAAAGTCGATTCTTCTGACTACAGTGCAAAGCAAAAGAAAGGTGTTCGTGGCACGCACAAACATGAGGACGGTGCATCTAGTATTTCAGGGCTTAGATCAACCAATCATCCCGAAGCTGCGATCAAGATGATGTCCCAAGAAGAGATCAAGAAAGCCCTAACAAAATTTGAAAATGAGTACGCACAGGAGGGTCCTGCAGAGGTGGTCAAGGGCCCGCGGGATAGAAAAGGACTAGTCGTCCCCTACATTGGCAAGCGACCAAGAGGTAAAGACAAGGAACTTATTAACCTTCTCAAGAAGCACATGAAAGAGTCAGTTGTTCGGGATTATGTAAGGGAGTTACTTACTGAGGCTGCAAAGGGTCCTGCTGATTTACCAGAAGACGTGTTTGTACAGGTGCTAGACAAGGGTGATCATGCTGTAGTTCGTTATGTTGTGGAAAACCCTGACTACGGAACCTATATTCATTCGACAGCTCCAATCGGTGGAAAAATAGCTGTCAGGAAGCCTAGCCACCCTTGCGGTGGTGCCTGGGAAGTTGTAATATCGCATGCCTCCCAGGGCTGGGGTCCTATGCTATATGATGTAATGATGGAATGGGCGACTCAAAATGGAGGAGGTTTAGTCTCCGATCGTGATCACGTCTCACCATCCGCAAGAGAAGTTTGGAACTATTATTTATCAAATCGAGGTGACGTGCAAGGCGTTCAACTTGACGACTTAAGGAACACGATAACACCGGAAGTAGAAGATAACTGTGAACAGCACTCAGCTACTATAGGACGAAGCAGTGCAGGCATGCCAAAGGTCGTCAATTTCCAGGGATCTCCTCTCAGTAAAAGATACACAAAGCCACCTACAACAATGAACGCGCTTGAAGCGGCAGGGAAACTAGTGACAACATGAAAATCAGATTACTACAGCTACTATCTTTAATATTTCTGACAGGATGTGCAGATCTAGATCCTGCAATCCCTTGTGAGTTAGAGCAAAGCACACAAACCGGTATATACTCGCTAACGACCGAAGAGGTATCTGGCGACTGTGGTGACATGGGATCGCTAGAATGGAAAGTCGATAATGGCGTACCTTTGATGGATGACGGTGTTGGGTGTGTAGTAGATAGCACTCAATGGAATGCCTGTTCAACTGTGACCCGATTTGTTTGTGACGATGGCATATGGACAATGGACTTAGAATGGACAGTTACCAGCGATCCAGAGAATCCGGATAAACTATCAGGATCATTAACAGCCCACATGGAAAAATGGGCTGGAATTTATACATGTGACAGCGTTTATACGTTTGAAGCCGAAAAGAACGAGGAAGAAGAATGAAACTACTTCATGAGTACATAAGAGAGCTATTATTCGAAGATCCTAATCCAGGAGACCTTCTTCTTTCGAAGATTAAATTAGCCCAGGAGGCCTTCGGTACAGGTCGATTATCCGGAGGTAACTGCGGAACGTTCGCTATGGCTCTAGGTGCTATATGTGAAGACAACGGCATATCGCATTCATACGGCATTATATTCGAGGACAGCGATCTTATCGAAAGCGAGGTTGATTTAACCGAAGCCGAACCCGACATTTATCACGTCTTTTTAGAAGCAGGCAGTACTTGGTACGATGGTGATGGAATCGCTAGTGTGGATAGCTTATTGGGTATAGCCGCAGAATACGGTGACGACAACCCAGGGTTTTTTCAGGGGATTGCCAACACAGGTTTAGTAGGTCGAATCGTAAGGAACGAAACTGACTGGGATATTCCTACACCAGAATTTTATCAAGTTATGACGGGCGGTGAAGAAGTATGAACTTACTTCGTGAGTACACAAAACCACCTATAACAATGAACGCACTTAAGTCTGTAGGTAAACTGGTGATATATAGCTTCTGCTGCGCTTGTAAGTGAAAATTTATCAATTTGCTCATACAATAAGATTGTTTCGGATTTTATTCTGATTCCAGGATGCGAAGTTATGTACAAGACTAGAGAGGATATTGAGCAAATGATTATTTTTGGTGAGTGGATAAGCCTAAAGTTGAGACAGTTTGGAATGTGGATACTGACTTCGGTCTCCTCTCCCACACCAGGCGTAGTTTTTACTGAGCAAATTGACCACGAAGAAGATAAATCCATGGACTCTGGACTCTAGACAGCCCATCATTACTAAAAAAGGAGAACACATCATGGTTTGGGTGTTTTTTGGTGTTGCACTTTTGTTTACTGTATACTTTGTAGCGAAGTCTTCAAAAAGTCACAATGAGCAAATGTCTGTTATAAATAGTTACAATCGATCAATCGACGGAGTCGACAAAAAAATCATTACTGGCAATTCAAGGCAGAACTAATGGACATTTACGAAGACTATTCAGATCAAATAGACTTTTCTGACCACGATGGTGAAAAGTGGGAAGATTCTTTTTGGGACGAAGAAGAGTGGGAAGACACTTCATCAATGTATGAAGAAAAATTTTGGTGGATCTATGTTTGATTACACCGCGGTGTGTGAAGTGTGCAACAACTGGTACCACTACAGCAAAGAATACGACGCCCAATTTTGCGAATCTTGTGATGAATGGATTACTAAAAAATGTATTGACATTTCTTGCAAACAGTGTAAAGAGAGACCAGATCGGCCATCTCATATTTACAGACTAAAAAAGAAGGATTTAGCTTATGAAATTTCATGAATCAAAAAGATTTTCTGAAGATGGCAAGCAAAAGGTTGCTTTGATTGATATCGATGAGACTATCTGTTTTTATCCAGAGACTAGAAGATACGACCTCTCTGAGCCTGATTACGACAACATTGCAAAGATCAACAAGCTTTATGAAGACGGCTGGAAGGTCATCTACTGGACAGCGCGTGGGTCTGTTTCCGGCAAGGATTACACTGATCACACTCTAAAGCAGCTTGAATCATGGGGATGTAAATATCATGATTTGATTACAGGCACTAGTCCTCTTCCCAAGCCTCATTTTGATCTCATAGTAGATGACAAAGCAAAAAGAATAGAAGAGCTTTAGTTTTGTGTAAGATTTTTGTCGACGTGGTATAATTCTATCTGTCGAGGCAACGGATGCTTCGAATGGAGGAACATTATGCCGAGAATGAGCGCTGAAAAAAGAATTGAGCTGGGAACTGCAATGGTGTCCCGGTGGACCTCCTCGAACAACGAAAATGATCGATCTGTTCGTTTTGTAAAAGACATGATTTTGCGGATGGAGAGGGGAAAAGGGCTCTCGACTCGTCAGCGCGAATGGTATGACAAGGCCGTGCTAACAAACCCACCTGAGCCTCAAAACAAAGCTCTTGTTGACAGTCTCTTGTCTGATGCTGAGCTTCCAGGTATGGAGAAAACTTCACAGGTACTCCGTGACTTTGCCTACAAGCTTTCACGGGGATGGAGCCTGAGTGAAAAACAAGCGAGCTTTATGAAAAAGCTTCAAAATAAAGCAAGTGACATTAGAGAAAATGGTCAATGGGTTCCAACCAAAGAGCAGAAGCGCCAGATTGAGATAGGCGTAGCATTTTGTCGTCGATATGACTCTTATTACTTAGGGGGACAACCGGGAAAGGTTAAGGCGTTGGGCGAATGCCAAAGCTGGCTTCTTGGAGATATTGAGTATGTAGATCGCTGGTCTGCGATGAAGATGATCGAGCTTTGCAAGACTGACCGTGCCAAGATGACAGATGCATCGGACAGATGGCCTGTAGGCTCTTTGGTCGAAACCAAGCAGGGTCAAATGGGCCTGGTTGTCGATGGCCCAGCCGTAAATGAAAAAGGTAAGCCCTGCCTTTCTTTGTTGATTGACGGTACTAATACTGACGTGGTGCTAGATAACATCAAAAAGCCTAGGAAGAAAAAGTCAAAAAACACATCGGGAGAAAAATAATGAAAGTTGGCAACAGAGTCACCTATAGCATGTATCCCGGGTATGATGGGACAATTATTCGTGTTGAACAGTATGGAAACACACCACTGTATGTTGTTGATTGGGACGACAAGTGTCCAATGACTGGGCACAAAAAGCCGACATCAACCACAGCATCTGAGCTTCGCATTATCAATGACATCGGGTGACATTGTTAGATTCGCAAAATGGGAAGACATCATTGATATCAATGATTGGTCCACTACACCAAAAAGTCGCATAGGACTTTTGATTAATTACGACTGCCTCAATAAGCTGGCAGTTGTTTTGTATGAAAATGAAACATTAAATGTCAGGGGACAGCTTGTAGAAAAGGCCGGTAAAAAAGATTTTGAGAAAAGTATACACAAATTCGGAGCCTCGTCCGGGTGATCTAATAAAGGCTCAGTCTACTCTGTCCAGTACATACCCGTACGTGGGCGGAACAGAAGAAGTTTTTGGAATTTTTATACAAAAGTTTAAAAAAAGACACATAGGACATATGCCCACTTATGCATACCAGCTCTTTGTTGAGGGGACTCGCAGAGAGTTTGACAGTGAATTTTGGGAGTTTGAAATTGTAAATTTTTGCCGCAAGAAATACTATTGAAAAGAGAGGAATGAGATGTCACTTGTAAATGATTATGAAAAAACAATAAGCACACTCCAAGAAGAGAATAAAAATCTTCAAGAGCGGCTAGAAGTTGCCCACCGAGAGCTGGCTGAGTCTGCCATGGCAGAAGTGGACTTAAAATTTGAGTACAAAGCTTTGCTTAGCAAGTGGTCTGATCTCAATCAAAAATATACACAACTCTTAGAGCAGATGGAGGTTGCTGGTGAGTAAAAATTCTAAAAAGAAAAGTCCTGATAGGACATGGACAAAAGCAGGCACTTTTTCCTCATATGAAGAAGCTGATGCCAAGCGTCACAAGATTGGAGAAAATCCAGACGTTCAGACCAAAGTGCGCCGTCGTAACGCTGATAATAATTTTACTGTCCATTACAGAGAAATCCTCAAAGAGGTGACAGATAAGAAGCCCTCTCCAAAGAAGGAGAAACTTTCTAAAAAAGAAAGGCGCACATCAAAAAAAGAGAAAAGAGCGCAAAAAGCATGAGAATCGCATTAGCAGCGATTATCACTTTACTTTCTTACCCGGCATTAGCATGTGATCTAGATCACCTGGAGGGCATGTCAATTGGTTGGCCGACTCCATGTAAAGTGGATCTACTAGTTCACCCAAAGTCCAACCCTGTTCCTGTCAAGTGGATGAAGGATGCACTTAGAAAAAATTGTGTCTGTTCAACTTTGATATCGATGCCCACAGCTTCTGGAAGTAACGACAAATATCACAAACACAAAAAAAGAGACACTATAATTGTAGTCCCTGACGGTCTGGAAAATGCTAATGATACTGACATCATTTACTGGTTTCACGGACTCACTGGATTCAAACACAAGACATTTGCAAAGAGATTGGCACCGCAGTATTCGTGGCTAGTCAATGATCAAAAGTGGCCTGCAATCCTTGTGGTAGTAGAAATGCCGTGGAGTTACTTTACCAAAACACAATGGAAAAGACAGGGAAAAGTTTTTCGAAAGAAAAATGAGTTTTTAGAGTACACCAAAGAAGTAGAGCAAAAAATAATGCAGGTCTTGGGCTGGGGAAGACCCTTTAGATTTAACAGGGTGATAATAGGCCACTCAGCAGGAGGCTCAGCTATCGCCTCAGCAGCTCTGAGAGGTGGTCTCTGTGATACGAACCCTATAGGTGTAGTGTTTTCTGACTCTACGTACGGCAGCTGGTTCGACAAAGCGTGGAGAGGCTGTCTTGGAGACGCTAGAAGGAAAAGAAAGTTTAGAATTATGGTGCTGGGGCAATCATT